>Ga0272445_1002565_pt1 | contig 12359 bp, 20 predicted proteins | sample YNPCB0031_FD_194404 | JGI IMG/M metagenome (GOLD analysis project Ga0272445, IMG submission 194404) | Hot spring sediment microbial communities from Yellowstone National Park, WY, United States - YNP-CB-003-1 | ecosystem: Environmental > Aquatic > Thermal springs > Hot (42-90C) > Sediment... | reverse complement strand
TCAAATAGCATTAGCATTAGATTCTAGTTTACAGCTATAACCCGATACCCAAAACTAGAACCTAGGCTTTATATATTATAAAGTTGAGATCTTCCTCTCACCTTGTTTAACAAATAGTGCTAGAACATTAGAGGTAACCCCTTGATAAGTTTCTCTACAACAGAATCTACCCGAAACACATGTTCTAAAGCTATAAGACTTATCAAAATCGGTGTTCCTCTAAATCTCTTGAATTAATATTAAGGCAAATTCATTCTCTTTTCAGCTGGGCTCTCGACAAAGACTATGTCTATTAGTATTGTCAATCCTGATAACGTATTAGCTTTTATCTTATAGATTATCGGCAGATACCCTAGGTAGTAAAATTCCCTCATTCTCGTCATCTCCTCGATAAATTTCTTCTCCTCCTCTCTAAGCCTCTTAACAGCCTCCAAAGCAATCTTAACATCCTCCTCAGGCAAACCAGAGGATGAAACCACTATACTCTACTACACCAGAACTTTGAAGTTGTAAAAACATCGCTAACTCACTGAAGCTCCTCCTCTAGACTATCCATGGAGTTACACCTTAGTTATCCCCCAAAATAATTGGCAAGTATTTATCGAAGTAATACATATTTCCACAACCCGTTGGATATTCATCAACATTCTTCTTAAGTATTGCATCTCTACATAGATAACTCATTCAGCTTAACCATAAAATTCAAAATTTTGTATCACGATGATCTCTACTCGGTGTAGATTGCGAACCTGTATCACCTAGCTATAGCCAAGCATTATCTTGAGGAAGCTTGCTTGCTTTGACGCTGTATGAGTATGGTTTGCGGTGCTTCTTAAAGCTTATTTATATCTTTAGATAGATTTAGTAGAATCAGAAGTTTCCATAGTAAGTGAAGAGCTATGGATGTAGCTCTTAGTCCTGTGGGTGTTGGGAGGATAAGGCTTTCCAATGGGGCTGTTCTGAAGCTTAGGATACTTATTGTTGATGTTAGGGAGTCCGGGTTTTCACCTTTTGGTGGTATTGGTTTTGATGTTAAAGTTGTTGGTGGTGTAGCTATTGAGAGTCTTCCTGAGGATATTAAGAAGCTAGTTCTCGATAAACCCTTGGCTCCTCCAGAACCTCCAAAAGATGGTTGGGAGTTGCTAGATATTGTTGAACAGAAACCTGCAGAAACATGGGATGTTGTTAAGAGTTCCAAGGGTGAGTTTATAGTTAAAGTAGTTGCAGAAGCTGTTATGAGTGCGAGGAACACGATGTTTAAACATCATATAATGAGCCTCTGTACGCGGTTTCATGGGTCTACAAGATAATGTGGAGACCTAGAGGTGTATAGCGTGGCTGAAACTTCTCGAAGTATAAACCTATCTATAGACTTGATAACTTCTACACAGTATCTATCTACTGGGAGAGGGAATAGGCTTAGCGTAAGCATCTATAGCTATACAGCAGAGGTAAGCGTTACTGTGGTAAGCTTTGACTATACATATCGCTACATGTCTACAGAATACATGTTTCACAGATTTGAGGAACATAGAGAGCTCGAGGATGAAGAACTTGCAAAACTTCTTAATGAGATCGCTGAAAAAGTTGGTAAGAAGATAGATGTTTACTTACTCGCGAGGATCATTGATGAGGATCGCAAGGAGAGGTAAAACAATTGATTCTCGATGCAAGTATCTATACCCTTCTCATAGTTAAAGCTGGTAGAAGACTTGTAGAGATCACACAACGATACAACTTCACTGTACTAGACTAGGTCTGGCAATATATGAAGCTTGTAATGCATTCTGGAAGCTATGTATAAAACATAGAGCTATAGATCAACATGATGTGGTAGAGCTTTGCAAATTAGCTAAAGTTTTCGCTACTAAGCTCAAGATCTACAGGTTTAGCGATATAGATATGGAGAAGGTGATGAGGATAGCTATAGACAATAGTATAACAGTTTACGATGCTACATACATAGCGTTAGCACAAACAGTTAACGATGTATTAGCAACAGAAGATAGCGATATACTACAAACATCTTCAAGATACGGAATCAAAACCATGAGACTTGCAGATATACTCAAACTCTTCTAGCGAGCATTAGCGGTAATCCCTTGACTAGCTTACCTGTTACCGGATCTACCTTTAAACCCATCTGCTCCAGCGCTACAACACCTCTAATAGGTGTTGTATTCCTCAGCTTTACAATGAAGTAGTTTAGCGCTGTTCTATCCTCTACCTGTATAACTACTAAAGCTAGCTTCACTTTCTCTCTACCATCAGCCTCAACCACTCCATGAATAGATAGACCAAGTTCTTCAACGATATCCTCATGTGGAGCAAGGAAAGTATCTCTGGTCTTTACTGACGATCTAAGACATTTTCTAAATCCTCAAACCTATGCCTTCCTGAACAAACTCCATGTAGTTGATAGGATTATAGAAAAATGTGTCGACATAGATATAGCCTAAGACATGAACACCTCTTGCACTACTACCAACACATTCAGTTTCACCTAGATCTAGAGAACCAAACTTTATAATCCTTAAACCTGATTTGCATAGGTGATGAAAAGCTTGCTACATGGTCTTCGCAAGGTTGCTAAGCTTTTGGTCGTCTTTAAACCTTTTATTCACAAGATTATCCTCTTGATTGAGCTTAGGAGTTGACACAATTTTGTTGGTTTTTATTTTTGTTAGCTAGGCTTGGTAATGAATGTGAGAATGTTAGAGATACTGAGAGCTATATGTATGCTGTTTCTCTCGATCTAATGTCGTAGAGATATATCTTGCATAGCTCTGAATCGCTGTATATAAGTCTATACTTCCCTATCCTGATTCTTTTAAAACCTTTGTACTCCCCCTTCAACGGTTCTCCACTTGTATGTCTCATTAAGAGTTCTTGCACCTTCTCTATTACCCTCTGCTTCATCTCTTTATCAAGTGAGTTAAAGGATTTCTTGAAACGCCTTGAGATATGTGATGAATGTTTGAACTCGTTACTCAATCTCTAGAACCTTCTTAAGCTCTTCAAGATTTCTCGCTGTTGCAATAACCTTGTTCTCCTCCTTGTCCTTCTCAAGTGCTACTATGAATGTTAATGTGTAGAGCTCTAGTTCATCAGTTAATCTATTGATTTCGCTAGCTATAAGTCCTAACTTCTCTCGAGACTTAGTTTCAAGACTTGCTATAAGCAGAAGCATTACAGCTATTAATATGGTTGCGTATCTATGTGCATCTCCAGGGCTTTTCATTACGAAGTCTAGGTACATAGATATGAAGTTGCTGTAGTTCTCCTTGATTTGGCGAAACTTCCACAAATCATGCTCTAGTATAATCTCTATAGAGTCCTCAATATCGATGCTAAACTCTTTGAATTTATCGTAAATAAGTTTGTAAACATTTCTCATCTCATCTTCAGAAGCTTTGAGAACAGCATCCTGAGAAAGTATGATGAGGAGGTAGAGGAATCTTGTATCACTTAAAAGATTCTGAGCAACCTCTTCAGCAGCTCTAGGTTCATCAAGTACATGTTCAATATATGGCTTGAGGTACTCTAGAAAAGCGATGTATAGACGGGATCTTGCTAATACACCGCTAAGCGTTTGTGAAGGTGATGGAGAGGGAGGAGGAATCGCTAGAGCTACCTGGCTATTCATTACCTCTCGCCACTATATCTCCAAATCTAAGCTACTCTAATAATACTCTAGTAATACATAGGTATATAACTTGTAATGCACTCATTTTGAATTGAAACTAGAACCTAAAATACATTGCAAAACAAAATTCTTAGCATATATCAAAAGCTTTTACAACGTATATGTAGATAGGACTGGGTTATCTAACTTCATGTTGCTGTTGAGATACAAATTTAACTTTAGCAAATGCTTTGAGAGTTGTTATTGAGAATTTTAAGAGTTTGAAGCAGTTGAGCTAGGTTTAGCTGATGCGATAAGTTGATAGCAGTATTTTTCGCGAACATGCCTAACAAAAGCTAGAAACTTCTTACCGCAAACATCTTCCCGTTCTCTGCATACTAGTAATCTCTCTGATATAGTCAAGCTGAGGTATAGAGACAGGATTAAATACTCTCTAAGCATTGATATAGTTTTGAAAGGTGCTTCAGCTGTATGAGTATAATAATGGGTACATCTATTGATTGAGGTAGGCTTGAGGAAGTTGTTGAGAAAGCCGTTAGAAGGGCTAGGTCTGAAGAGCTTAAGGATATAGCGGAAGCGATAAAGACTCTCGCAGACTACGTGAAGAAGGGGTACGATACCTTGCCGAACAAAACAAGATTTTAGCTGAGCATAGCAAGAGGCTGGAAGAGCATAGTAAAAGATTAGAAGAGTTATCGAAGATTGTTCAAGAACACGGTAAAAGGTTAGAAGAGCATAGTAAAAGTGTTGAGGATCTAGCAAAGGAGGTAAGAGATTTTCAAAGAACAGTTACTGTTATTGCTCATAGGTTTGGTGTTTTGAGTGAAGAAAGTTTTAGAGAAGCTATGAGGTATGTTATTGAGGAGATCTTCGGTATTGCAAAAGTTGAGAAATGGATATATAACGATGTTGAAGGTTTTGTCTATGGAGCTCCCTCGGTAATAGAAGTAGATCTTCTCATCAAAGATAAAGAACATATACTGCTAGAGGTAGAATCTAGGGTTAGCCAAGAAGATGTTTCTAAGCTAAGCAAATTAGGGAAACTATACGAGAAGATTACAGGTGTAAAACCAAGGTTAGCGATAATAGGGGGGTTCATAGATAGAGGTGTTAATGAGTTAGCGGAGAAGTTAGGGGTAGAGATAATACCTATCATACAGCTCTAGCCAAAACCTTAAACCACAACCCCTCAGCTAAACACCTAAGCTCCAGCCTATGTAGAGTCTCGGTAAGCTTTTCTTGCTAAGGGTTATACACTTCATGTTTTGTTAGTCTCAAGCCTCTTGATAGTTTATAACAGAGCTATGCTTGACTCTACCTATGTTATGTTCCAAGGTTTTTGCCTGTGTTACGGAGTAACAAACCTCATTAGCACCTGTACTACTAGTGTTGCTAGTACTGATATCGTTAATGCCCATGAAACTTTTGTTACATAATCAATTCCCCTATCTAATGAATCTATTCTTTTATCTAATGCATCTATACGTTTATCTAGATCACCGATTCTATCAACTAGTTGTGTAAATGCTCCTTCAAGTTTTGAGACTCTCTCCCTAAGCTCAGTGATATATGTGTACATCTCTTTCCTGAGAACTTCGATCCTCTCCTCAAGTCTAGCAAACTCTTCCTTTGTATCTGTCCTAATCTTCTCAATATCTTCCCCAGTAGCTATCCTAATTTTCTCGATATCTTCTCTAGTAGCAACCCTAATCTTCTCAATCTCATCTCTAAGTTTTGCAACATCATCCTTGGTAGCAACATCTCTTAGAACAGCATTTATAATAGCAAGTCTTGCATTAGGTTCTGTAAGTACTTCAGGTACGAGAAGCTTAGCTAACCTCCTCCTAGCATTCTCATCAGCTTCGAAAAGCTTAACAATATCCTCAGCAGTAACAGAGCTCACAAAAACACCCCTCAAAAACAACAAGTTTTTAAAGAGTTAAAAACTCTTTAGAGAAATACCTCGGTAACTGTACCCTGTATTTATGGCTCAATCTCTAAACCTTCCTGAGCTCTTCAAGATTCCTCGCTGTTGCAATAACTTGTCCTTCTCAAGTACTAGCATGAATATCAGTGTAGAGCTTTAGCTTGTTAGTCAACCTCTTGATCTTATTCTTCTCACAAGATCTACTCTATCAGATAACTGCATGAATACATCCTCAACCTTGCGATACCCTCTTTAGTAAAAATTTCAAATTTTTCCATCTCCACAAGTTCTTCTCTAAACCTTGTAGAAAGAAGTATTGTTCGCTTATTTTGTTGTGAAGAATATGAAGAGAAAATGTAGAAACTTGATAAAGTATCTACTGTATATGTATATCCTCTAAAGCTTAGAGATATAGCTAAAGCTGGGGAAGAATTCATCGAGCTACTCTACTCTGAGAAAGAGGTGTTCGCAATAGTTAGGGAATTCGAGGAACTTCGTAGAGAGCTAAAGTGGGAACTCTGAATCTATGCAGTATATAGAGGGAAAGAAATGAGGTTAGTAGTTTAAACATGTTTAACCTTATGCAAGTTTAGATTTCATGAACTTTACAAACCTTTTTATTGCATAGTAAGCTCCTGCTACTATTGTTGCTATGAATGCTATACCTATAGCTAGAGCTACAAGGTCTACCTCCCCACTCTTCGTTATACTCGTTATCGTTGTGGTCAAGGTTTCTGTAACTGTTTTCTCAACTGTTGATGTGTAGGGAACAGTAATTCTGTACTCCAAGGTCTTGGTAACAATCTCCTCTATGGTTTCGGTCGCAAACACTTTCCTCTCCACAGTTTCCATCTTCTCCACCGTTACTGTCTTTGTCGTGGTTTCCCTCAGAATCTCTGTTCGCATCACTGTTTTCTCAGTAGTTATGGTCTTTGTTCTCGTAATTGTTATTGGAAGTGTTGTAGTTGTTGTTAATGGTACAAATGTTGTTATTGTTGTTGGGCTAGTAATAACTATTGTGTATGGACTTGTAATAATTTGCGTCACTGTAGAAATGATGGTTGTTGGTATGGTCATGGTTTCGGTTACGATCTTGGTAGCAGTTGCTGAGGTTATTATTGTGTAGGTGTGGGTATAGGTTGTAGGTGTTGTGATGGTGTAGATAATGGTTGTTGTAGTAGGTATTGTTGTGGTTCGTGTTATTGTTGTGGGGGATACAGATGTGTAGGTGTATGTTACTGTAGTAGTTGTTGGTGTTGTTGTAGTTAATGTAATTGGTGCTGTGGTTGTCGATATCTTGATCTCTGTATAGGTTGTTGTGGTGGTAGTGGTTGTCGTCATTGTTATTGTTGCTACTGGTTCTTGTTCTGGGTAGTAGATGTAAAGTTTCCATGTGTATGGATTGAACTCGTTAACATAGTCGCTTATCACTGCGTAGCCGTTGTCAATAAGCCACTTGTTAACGTTTAGAAGATGGGTCTTGTTGTACCTTACATAGACAAGTGCTACAAGTCTACCGTACTTATCGGTAACGTAGTAATCGTCTACATCTAGGTAAACCAGTTTATAGAGGATAAGCTTCTTCAGAACTTCTTTAGCATCGTAGTACCCTGGTTCACCGTATTCAGGTGCATCTATATCAGCTAACCTAATCCTTATCCCGGGCTGGCAGTCAAACGTATCCCCATCAACAACATAGCTAGCGTAGCAGATAACATCGATCTCAAGCTCTTGAACATAAACATAGAATCTCTGCATAGTATTAACAAGAAGTGTTGATACCAATACAGAGATAACCAAGGTTATAACCAGGATACGTCTAACCACCATACCTAGCAACACCTAGCAGAAGACAGTATCTTAATAACTAAAAACTTTTCAAGAAGTAACCAAATTAAGGACTATCCCAATGGATTAACATACGAAGAGAAGAATTGCTGAACCATTAATAAAAGCTCATCATCTTAAGCATTGCCTTAACTTTATTGATGCATTGTACAGCTATGTAAACGTTTTTCAGGGTTCTATATACACTTTTTATGTTACTCTACACTCTACGGTGTTGTGAAGAACTAAATCTTCTGGGTATGTATGTAGTGGTGGTTTTGTGGTGGAGGTAGCTATTCAACAAATTTGTGTAGCGACTACGTTTATGCTTGACCCTGATATTGTTCTGTTTTTATCGTACTTATCTAGGAAGGGATATGTAACAGCTTTTGCAAGACCTGGTCTTAACTGTAAAGCTCGTAGACTACCTGCTCTTGCTTAGTCTAGGAGATTCAGAGCCTCAGCCTAGAAAATATTGAATGCGTCTCTATCCAAGCTCTCCTCAGAGTTCACATGCTTAATCTCTTTAGTCGCAGAGGATTCTATCTATCTCTGTGATGCTATCTTCTCTCAGCTTAAGTATCTTCAGGCTCTCCTCGCTCTTCACCTCAACGTGGAACACTAGCCAGTTACTATCCTCGCATGCAACTACCGTGAGTGTTAACAGTACATCTAGCTGTGTCCAAGCGACTCAGTTAAGTGTAACTATTTCAATAAGAGTTTGTAGAGAAATTGTTAAGATAGCTGATAAAATGATCAGCCTTGAACTTGTCAGAAGTAAGAGCCATTGTAATTCTTTAGCAACCCCTAAAACTGTGTTAGCTATGTCACCTCCTAAAAACATTGGTTTTTCCTAAAGAAAATTCTCATTAACGTATTTGATGAGGTACTGAGAAAAGCTTAAAATGCATTGTATGGCATTGGCTCTTGGCAGAGGTGTGGATTATGAACAGTACTGTAGATCACCTAGCTATGGCTAGGCAATACCTTGATGAGGCTTATAGGCTTCTTGAGTGTGGAGACCCCTTCGATGCCGCCGAGAAGATCTGGGTGGCTGTTAAACACGCTACAACAGCCTTAACCATGGCTGTTCTAAAGGAGGCTGCACCTCCAAAGGGGTTTCGTGGAGGTCGTTGTTAAAGAGGCGTTTATGAGGGCTGGTCTTAGTGAGGAAGAGGTGTCTGAGTGGGCCTCATACTTCATAGATGTTAGGAAGGGTCTCCACGGAGACTGCTTCTACGGGCTAATATACGAGGAAGAAGAGCATAGACTACTAATGGAGAGAGCCAGGGAATATATAGACCTTGTCCACAAGATCTTGAAGAAACTTGAGTATCAGCATAGCAACAAACTCTAGAAGGGATAGAGGTTAGGTATTAGAAATACTTTCAGCGAGTGACCTTTACTCCTCCTTTTTATACTGCTTTGGTATAGAGTTTGTAGACTACCTGCTTTGCTTGGTCTAGGAGATTCAGAGCCTTAGACCAGAAATTGATGAATGTATCCCTATCCAAGCCCTCTTCATAGAAGTACCTGTGGAGCACCTCATCAGTTTCTAAAAGATCGTGGAAAAGCTCTCTATACCTCTACTCAACATTGTGAGCGACATAGTTGTAGAGCTTTTCATGAACCCAATGAGCAACGAAAACACCTTTCAGTACTGCATGAAGTTTCACCAAAGTTTCTCAGCATCTTGCTAAGCATCTTGTCTAGAACCCTTTGCAACTAGAGCTAGAGTTTTCTGTAAACCTCAGCTCTCTCACTAAGGTTCTTCAGCTTATCAACTACATCATCAATACTCCGATCAACAGCTTAATTGCGAATCAAGGATCTTGGGATACTCATGAACAGATCTTGTAAAGAATCCTAGAAAACCTATTGCTACCCGTTACAACTGAAATCCTCGCCTTTCAAGGCGGGGATGGGGAGAAAAGCTTATAAGCTCTTCTATATTGGTGTTTCTGCGGTTGCCCCTAAGCATATGGATGTGGGATTGGCAACCATATAGAGATGGGGGGATCTCTGACCACCCCGACTGCTCTGCAGATAACAGATGTATCCCCGAATAGATGCAGAGAACCAATGAACTGCCAAGGGGAGCCCTTGCCATTCAGAGCGGGGAGGAGGTCAGTGTATCTGGAACCATACCTGCTCTTTCAAGTGTTAGTAGACCTATCACAATGTTTTCGTCTAATCCGCTTTGTCTTAACACTCTCTTCACATCCTCTGGTATGCTGGTCACCGCTACAGCTTCGTACTTTAGCTCTTCATCCTCAACTCTAAGCATAGGGACAACAGCTTCTAGAGCCCTCAGCACTTGCCCTGAGATTGAGATGAGATTTAGTACTCTACCTGTGTACTCAACACCTATCCTCTCAGCTAACACATTGTCTATAAGTGTCATCCTAGCACCTGTATCGACAAGAGCTACACAGCTATAGGTGTCTCTGAATCCATGTAGAGAAACCCTTGCCTTAACTATAGTCACTTAGATAACACCAAAGCTAGAGATCTAAAGCTGTTTTGAAAGGTTTACGGGGAAGCATTACTTTACCTCATCTTCTTCACTTCTTCCTCAAGCTTTACCATAACCTCCTCAATCTTCCTCATCGCATACTCAACCTCATCTGGTTGGTACACACCCTCATAGAAAACCTCCTCATGTAAAGTCTTCATCAAGTCGCTGTATAGTGCTCTCAAATCCTCTCTTCCAATCTTCCTCAAAATCCTTCTCCTCTCACCATGGCTACTAGGTTCGATACCTTCAACAGCCCTTATATAAGCATTCACAGCTATGACCAGAGCCAGAAATGCTTTGTCTGCTGCATTCCTATACAGAAAGATGTCGTTTAGCTTAACAGCCTTCTCAAACTCCTCCTTAGCATACCTCAAAACCTCTTTAGCAAGCTCAAAACACATTAACAGAACACCTCCGAGACACACAAATAATTACTTACTGGTCTGCTCATAGCTTTTCTAGCCCTCTACTCCCTGGTTACGATGGGCACTATCTCTATTTCGTAGCTTTTTGCTAGCTCCTCTACTCCTCTGTCTATGAATCCCCCTACTATCACTAGCCTCGGCTTAATTCCTGTTACCTTCTTGTAAAGCTCACCAATTCTGTGAAGCTCTATTACATCTCCTCGTGAAACCCTGGACTTGATCTCAACAAGTATATGCTCATTATCTTTTATGAGGAGATCCACTTCAACAACTGCTGGCTTTTCATAGACAAATCCTTCAGTATCGTTATACACCCACTTCTCAACTTTTGCCACACCGAAAATCTCTTCAATAACGTGCTTCATAGCTTCTCTAAAGCCCTTCTCACTCAAAACACCAAAGCGGTGAGCAACAGCATTAACAAGTCTGCTAAACTCCTCAATCCTCTTACCCTGCTCTTGAACAGCCCTTGTTAATTCCTCTAACCTTCTGCTATGCTCTGCAAGGATCTTTCCATGTTCTTGAACAACTTTTGTCAGCTCCTCTAACCTCTTACTATGCTCTTGTAAGATCTTTGCATGTTCTTCTAGTCTCTTCTCAACCCTATCAACCCTATCAAGCATCTCCCTGAAACCAGTCTTCATATACTCCGCTAAAGTCTTAACAGCCTCTGCTATATCCTTAAGCTCCTCAGATCTCGCTTTCCTAACAGCCCTCTCAACAACCTCCTCAAGCCTACTCCAATCAATAGACATGCTAGTGCTACTCATCATGCAAGCACCTTCCCAGGAGTATAGTAGGTGCTAAAAAGAGTATTTTAGCTCTCTCCAAAAGTTGCCATGCCTCACCTCATAAGTCTTGATACTACTACGAACCTTGCTCCTCTCAGCATGCACATGTATATCCTCCAGAATCTCTTCCCCTCACACCATGTACTACTCAGCAGTGTCTCTGCGAATCCTCATCAACATTAGAAAGCTTGACAATGCACTCTAGTATCAGTGGGGTTTTAACTGCTCTCCCTATCCTCCCTAACACTCTTCATAACCCTATCAACATCTATCAGATCCAGGAGATCCTTAACACTCTCAAGCCTTTTCCTAATAAGCTCTAGCCCTCTCCTCTTAACATCCTCAACAATCTTCCCAACCTCATCACGCGCATCTTCGCAACACACCATAATGCGTCACTACATAGATGCTCTAATCATGAAGGTGATAAGCCTTGCGCTTTATTGTGGGCTGTTACTGGTTTGAAGCTGTATTGTGGATGCGGTTTTTGCTCTCCTTGAGGATTTACGTGCTATCTCCCTAACCTCTCTATATGCTTGAAGCACCTCGTTTACATCTGCTTCTCGCGGGTTGTAGTCAGGGTCGTACCTAGCTCTGTTTCTTAATTCAAGTGCTCTGTAAAGTTTGGCTATTATCTCCCTATCTACCTCGCCTTTGACTATGTATAGCTCGCCAAACATGTGTATGTATCCTCCGTGACTCCTTGGCAGGGTCTCTCCCTTGGCTAGTATCAGTGCTTTTAACACGAGCCCTACAGCGTTTTGTGCTAGATCTATAGCTGCTCTATACATTAACTGCTGTGCACATCTCGTAGCATATCCATAGTATTCCTCGGCTAGGTCTAGCAACTTCTTAACCCTCTCCTTCTCAGGCCCCGGATCGTAGTACAGTGTCTTGCCTTAGCGCTCAACCTCGTATATGAATGGGTTTTCAACCCCTTTCATTCTGTACTCCTCAAGCTCCATAACGATGTACTCTATCGGTTCCTGAAACTTGACACTAGCCTCAAACGCAGACTCAGCAACAATGTGCTTCACCTCCTCATCTACTCTATCAACAATGATTAGGACATCTACATCACTATCAGCATCACACAAACCCTTAGCTACACTACCAAACAGCACTACCTTAACTAGCCTCCCCCTAAGCCTACCAACCAAAAGCTCCGCAAACTCCTTAGCACACCCAATTTTCCTCTCAACAAACCCCATAAAATCACTCCACA
>Ga0272445_1002563_pt1 | contig 12369 bp, 8 predicted proteins | sample YNPCB0031_FD_194404 | JGI IMG/M metagenome (GOLD analysis project Ga0272445, IMG submission 194404) | Hot spring sediment microbial communities from Yellowstone National Park, WY, United States - YNP-CB-003-1 | ecosystem: Environmental > Aquatic > Thermal springs > Hot (42-90C) > Sediment... | reverse complement strand
CTGAGTTCACTGAGCCTGAATTACTGGAAAAAGCTGTACTAGAGTGGTTTAAGGAGTTGGGATACGAAGTAGCTTATGGCCCGAACATTAGCCCTGGAGGGTCGAGGCCTGAGAGGGACTCCTATTAAGATGTACTATTGTTAAGGAGATTAAAGGCTTCTTTAACTAGGATAAATCCAACTCTTCCTAGTGAGGCCATAGATAAGGCTATTCACGAACTCGTCCATATCGCGGAGCCGACACTCGAGAAGACAAATAGGAAGTTCCACTTCATGCTCAGAGATGGTGTGAGGGTAGAGGTTAGTAGAGAGGGGAGGAGGGTCTGGGAGATAGTTAAGCTCTTTGATTTCGATGACCCAGCTAATAATGACTGGCTAGTTGTTAATCAGTTTAAAGTAGTTGAAACAGGCAAACCACCGAGAAGACCTGATATAGTGGTATTTGTTAATGGGATCCCACTTGCAATAATTGAGTTGAAAGTTAGGGACTTCATAGAGGCTTATAATAAGATCCAAAATTATAAGAACGATATCCCCACAATCTTCTACTACAACGAAGTCGTTCTACTGGTAACCGAGAGAGAAGGTAGAATAGGAACATTTACAACCCCCAGAGAGAAATTCGCTCCCTGGAGGACAGTTAAGGGTCAAGAGCAAAAAGGAGTGAAGGCAGCGATCATCGGAATATTTAACAAAGAGACTTTTCTCGAACTCGTAAGAGACTTCGTTATTTATGAGAGTACCCCGAAGTTCTCTAAGATAATTGCCCGTGATTATCAATATGATGCAGTAAAAGAAGCTATTAAGAGGACTTTAAAAGCCTACAACTCTAATGACAAGAGAGTCGGAGTAATCTTCCACGCACAAGGTGCTGGAAAATCTTTGGAAATGGCTTTCTACGTCATGAAGCTTTTAAGGTCGCGTGAACTCGAAAACCCAACAGTACTCATATTGACTGATAGAAATGACCTAGATGATCAGATATATGAGAAGTTCTGCGCTATTGATAGTGAGCATGGATTATCCCCTATTCAAGCAGAAACAGTTGAACATTTAAAAGAACTACTTAGAACCCCAGCTGGAGGTGTGATATTCTCAACAGTTCAGAAGTTTAGAGCTGAAGGTAGGTGCTTTCCGCTCCTTTCAGAGAGGAGGAACATAGTTGTTATTGCCGATGAAGCTCATCGCTCTCATTACAACTTCATCAGCGGATATGCAAGGTATATCAGGGAAGCTCTCCCTAATGCAATGTTTGTAGGTTTTACAGCTACACCCATCGAGCTTGGAGATAGATCTACAACACAGGTTTTCGGTGATCACATACACGTCTTTGATCTCTCAGAAGCAACTAAAATTGGCGTGGTCGTCCCGGTGGTTTATGAAAATAGATGGGCGAAAATAGGTCTAGATGATCATTCAAAGGATATCCTAGATGAGGCATTTGAGGAAGTAACGGAGAATGAGGAAGTAGAGGTTAAGGAGAAACTTAAGGAGAAATGGTCAAAACTAGAGGCTATTCTGGGTTCGGAGAGCGTTCTTAGAAAACTTGCTGAAGATATTGTGAAACACTTTGAGGAAAGGGATAACATTGTGGAAGGGAAGGCGATAATAGCATGTGCGAGTAGGAGGATAGCTGTTGAACTCTATAATCAAATAATAAAGCTGAAACCGGAATGGCATAGTGATGATGACAATAAGGGCTTCATTAAAGTTCTAATGACAGGCTCCACAGACGACCCGCCGGAATGGCAACCTCATATAAGAAATAAGATGAGGAGGAAAGAGCTTAAAGATAGGTTTGCTGATCCCAAGAGCCTTCCTAAAATCATGATAGTAAGGGATATGCTGTTAACAGGTTTTGACTGCCCCTGCCTACACACCCTATACATATATAAGCCGATGAAAGGACATACACTACTTCAGGCGGTTGAAAGAGTTAATAGACCGTATAAGGATAAACCAGCAGGCTTAATAGTAGATTACATAGGTATAGGAGAAGCACTCGCTATCGCAATAAAACAATACACGAAAGAAACTCGAAAAGATCTTTCACAAGCACTACCTAGCGAAAAGGAAATTGTTAAATTGATATATGAGAAACATAGGGAGATCCAAAGTATTCTTGGAGATCTAGATTACACCAACTGGCGGAAGCTCAGCAAAGAGGAGTTAATAGAACTGCTGTGTGCAGCACAAGATAGAATTTCTGCCGATGATGAAACCAAGAAGCGGTTTATTAAGGCAGTTGTTGAAATGAAAAAAGCCTTCTCGCTCTTCCCCACAAACCCGGAGGTATTTAAATTAAGGGATGACCTTATGTTCTTTGAGGCTGTAAAGAAGAGAATAACAGCTATCTCCTCAGGAGCTATGCCTTCTGAAAAAGTAGAAGAGTCTATAAAAGACCTTGTTTCCAGTGCCGTCATCTTGGAGGATATAACACCATTGCTAGAGAAAGGGAGGATCGATATATTAGATAGGGAGTTCTTAAAACAGGTTGAAGAGCTGAAGTTTCCGAATATGCGAGTTGAGATTATGCGTAGGCTACTTACCGAGAAAATCGCGGTAAAAGTAAAACGTAACCCTCTTAGGTTTTCCTCTTTCAAAGAGAGATTAGAGAAAACTATAAGAGCTTATTACGCTCGGGCCATTACCTCAGCTCAAGTTATGGAAGAACTAATTAGGATAGCTAGAGAACTTAGAGAATCTGAAATTGAAGGAGAAAAGCTGGGTTTAACTGAGGAAGAACTAGCATTCTATGATGCCCTAGCTCGGGGGAAGGAGTACTTAAAGTCTAATGAGCAGCTTAAAGAGCTTGCCAAGAAGGTTGTTAACACGATCAAGAGGAACCTATCAATAGACTGGACGTACCATGAAAGTGTGAAAGCAAAGATCAAATCTGAGGTGAAAAAAGTTCTAAGAGCATCTGGAGTCCCGCCAACCAAATACCAAAGTACTGTAGATCTGATAATGAAGCAAGCAGAAGCTCTATACAAAGAATGGCCAACCATTCAAGAACTTTATTCAATCGAGATACCAGGCGAACTTGGTATTTCACTAGAATTAGCCTTCTAAAGCTAAAATTCACCTACCATCCAAGACTACGATAGAAAGTTATTAATGAAAGAGAATTTGGGAGCAATCTTAAAGGCAATTACTATACGTTAGGATAACCTAATTGGAGCTTAAACATCGCAGTTAATCTAGTTGTCAAGTATAGGTAAAGAAACACTGATTAGCCATACCTTTACAGGAGCTTAGAACAAGGACTCAATGTAGATAGAACGCGTCAAGGAACCTAGTGTTAATATTCATAAGCTAGGCTTTTCCCTACAGCTAATGGTCACTACTCTTGCTATTCCTTCTCTGAACTCCTTAACATTAATCTCGTTATAGAAGGGTAGAGGGAGGAGTTCGTAGGGAAAGTTTAGTGATAAGCGAGTCCTAACTACCCTGAAGGTCTCCCTCCCTATGAAGACTGTTTTTGATTTTAAGTTCCTTAAGCCCCTCCTTAATGTACTCTACACGCTTCCTAGTAACTTTCCTTTTCGTACTCTCCGCAGCCCTATTAGACATTTTAACTATGTCTATCAGGTAGACTTGCATACCAAGACCTCCCATCAATTACTTTAAGAATATCCTCAAACTCTTGCTCTGGTTGTGAGAGTAATTGAGCTAGACATATCTCATGAAATACCTGCTTACCGACTATATAGACCTCATCATCAGAACTCACAAAACATTCACATACTGTACAAAGAACCTCATATTTCTGAACCTTAGAGCCCTTAACCTTTTAACACAGTCAATTCAACACTCTCTATAACTTAGGGTTTCTTAATTTTAACATTATAGATAAGTATTAGATGAGGTCTCTTACATTTCCAACTTCATCTACTTAACTATTGATTTACGGTAATTTCCTATATAGTGTTGACTTAGGTATTCTGGTTAATTTAATGACTTCAGTTATTGTTAGTCCATCAGCTCTCAACTTGATAGCCTCCTTAATTAACTTATCCCTAAGCATTCTCTCCTTACTTCTTAACTCCTTAAACTTTAAGTAGATTTCCTTAGCAATTACCTCAAGCTCCTTATCAATTAATAACTCCCCCTACCCTTCCTAAGATACCACCTACTAACACCTCTATGGTAGTATGGTTTATAACTATCCCTAACAAATTTTAAGAGTTCTTCAAAACCCCTAACAACCATAGTTTCAACTCTCATTTAACCATTTAACCTACATGCGAGTTAGTAGTTAATCCCCAGTAAGATGTTAAAGAACACATTTTATACTTCTGCTTTACACTTTACACAATAACATAACACTTACGAATCTTAGAAGTGTAATTTTGCACGTGCAATGTAAGTGTAACGTGTAATCCTGGAGTACAACGTTATAGTGTAACGAGAGTGTAAAATCGGTTCGTCAACGTTTTTACATCTCGATTTTACACTTTGATTTTACAGTAACAGTTTGAGTGAGTATAAAGTTAGGTATGATTAAGAAAACATATCAAGTTGCTTTATTTTGTCATGCAAGTATAAGCTAACTCGGAAGGACTATTTCCTTTGCATCAATCAATACCCTCTTTATTACAAATATATAGTAACAAAATCATCAAAATCTTTCTTCATGAAATCACTCACAAGTGTTTACAGATAACTATAAGTATTGGTAAGTGGTAAACATTCCGAGCTTAGCTTGATGGTTTAATGAGTTGATGAAGTGATCTAAATTCATTGTATGGATCGCTGTCGTGGGTTTATGGCTATGGTTTTAAGAATGAAATCATCTATGGATTAATAATAGTGTTATATTAGAATTAGAATTGGATGGTTTTATGGTTTGATGGTACTACATAGAAATTCAATTAATTGGAAATTGCTGAAGTCGTAAGCCCGTCACATAGGTTGATTGCTCTCATTGGTCTACTACTTAATAGTATATGAGTTCGTCTACGGTGTAAATCCTTAACTGTGTTCCTCACCTGGGCGTTATCTCGTTCTGCTTATTGCTTGGGCTTCAAATCCTCAGGCTTTTTTATGGTTATAGCCTCACTCCATAGTTTATCAAACTCTTCTGCACTTCTCTTAACCTCTTCAGGGTTTATAGCTACCTGTGCTTTCTCTATATTTGATGTTAACGCTGCCTTTGTCAGGTTAAAGCTTCCATGAATCGCAGCAATCCTGTCTATGATGACCATTTTTGCGTGTAGTTGTCCCTTATCATAGAGCCTAACTTCAATACGGTCGCCAAGCCTCTGAAATAGCTTCTTTAGACTGTTTATGGCTGAGCTATGAGCATTCTCATCGCTAAAAACTCCTCTCCCAAGCAATAGCCTAACCTTCGCACCATTATCGCAGGCCTTCTTCAAGGCTTTAACTAAGTCATCAGAGTCATGTACTGATAGAACCCATGTAGATACATCGATACTTGACCTTGCCGTATTAATCCACTCTATAACGGACTTCTTCAACGGTATCTCAAGACCTGACTGAGACGCACCATCAGATACAGTCTTAGCTATCACGCAACTTACGGAGAAGGGCTGGATATATGGTCCTGACATACAGCCCTCATCAATGAAACAGTAGTTGAGTGTACCATCAAACATGTTGAAGGTTGTTAAGAACTTATCTATAACCTTGTTGAAGTACTCCCTCAGCTCACCAGGAATTATCCTAGCTAAGCACCTGTTTATGACGTAGTTATGTGGTGTTACATTGTGTGTGCTGTAGAGAAGTGAAATATTGTTTATGAGTCTCTCAAGCTGTGCTTGAATAGAATCTAGTCTCCGAACCTGTTGCTGTGGTAGGACATGCCTTAAGTTACTAACTGTTATTGAAACAATACTGCGAAGCATAGACAATGTACTAACATCTGCTGAGACCACACACTGGTTAGGTTGTAAAACATTGTGAAGAGCATTACTTACAATATTGTAGAGAACCTCCCCATGCTCAGCCAAGTATTTGAGGAAACCGTAGCCTCCAGAAGTAGCTTCGAAGATCCAGACTTCGAAAGATCCATTCTTAGGCGATATAACGTAACTCAACTCATCACTTGAAAGTCCTAGATAAGACCAAAGCCCGAGTATAATCATGTGAGTCAATGTATGAACAACTATGAACTTCATAGCTCTCCTCATAATGGTAGGGTCACTGTTGAATATCCTCTCTATAATTTTCCTAGCGTTATCATAATTATGACTGTAGAGCATATTTTCAAGCTGGATCCATGGTGCGAGAGGAGCTCGTTTAAGCTCTTCAGGTAACGCATTAGCTATGATGAGTAGACCAGCCTTAAACTTCAACCAGCTCAAAACCAAGGGGTCCTTCATTAAGTCATTCAATACCTCCTCAAGAACCTTATCATTGACCTCAATCTTCAGAGCCGAGGTCATATAGAGCCTTATACCAAGAGTCTTACCAAACCTTATTCTCAGCATTCTCTCAACAAACTTCTTAGGTAGGAAGTTCACAGCGTAATAATATGCAAGAACATTAATCGGATCAACAAATAATACCTTAAGAAACGGTCTCCCTTTATAAGGCAAAATGAGTAAAGTCCTTGAAACCTTGACCTCTTTTCCAATAAACTCACTAAGCCTAAACCTCATATCAGCTACAACCTTATATAGACCAGCATAACTCTCCCTAGCACTGTCCCACTTTATGAAGCGTGGACAACTATCACCTCTAGACGAACCTCTAAAACGACATATATTGATCAGAGGACATGACTGCCTATGCGTTAATAGCACAAAGCCGTAGCGACAGAAGTTAGGTCTATTAATGCCTTCATAGCTAAATTCTGCTAATACGAAGGAGCCTTTCTTATAGGAGTTTTCAATAGCTTTTCTAGCCTCCTCTTCAGATATCTTACCCTCAAAATATTCTAAAATAGTTTTATCGATTATGACCACGTACTTCTTGTCCTGCGGAGAGAACTTAATAGCTGGGAACTCTCTATATATGTATACCTTATCACCTATCTTCTCGCGCGGTGCTCTCCACAATTCATTAAGATGCTTACATCTCTTATCCTCGACAATACTTTGAATAGGTCTGGAGAGAAGCTGAGTATCAACATTCTCACAGAAAAACCCTATCATCCCTTTTGGGTACCAGAATGCCATAATAGTTGTATCCCCAGTATCCTGTACAGATGGTGAAGTAAAGATTATCTTAAATGGTGTGAAGGTATAGAGAGCTGCTAAACCTTGACGTGAATAACTACGGTCGGAACTCATAGACACAGTCACCGAACCCTAAGCTCTACGCGATCAGCCTCGTAATACGGAACCATACCAATAAGAATTCTGATGAGCTCAAGAACATACTCCTTCAAACCCTCATGATACCATATATACTCAAAATTAGTCTGGGTAACCATTGTCTGCTTAGATCTTAGTGGAGGCTTAAATAACGTTATTATGAAAGGTCTTATATCATTTACTTTCGATAAGAATTCAAGGAGCTGTATAACATTATTCACCAACGCATTAATAGCCTCTGTAAAAGCATTTATATTATTTCTGCATGCACGAACATTTGGAATCTTGAATAGATCAATCGCTTGTGGCTGTATATCTGAAGACGGTAATGAGAATATTACTTGATTATCACCGCTAGGAATTACTTGAGGTCTAATATTGACCCACTCATTAATTTTCTGTTTAAATTTCTCTAGCTGTTCCTTAGCTTCATCTCGGGTTAAAAGCGCTAAACCTACGCCAAGCTCTGCATATACATCAAATAGACTCATTAACCTCTTGATCCAGTCGTTAACGTAATCACTTACAATCTTTGTAACACCAGTTATAATGTTAGCTCTAGGTTTACAGGTATTAGACAGTAACTTAGCCTTCTCCTTTACGAGCTTTTGCGTATCCCTCACATTCTTGATGATGTTCCTTAACTGCCTTAAAATCTTGCGATCAAGTAGAGGTATGGAAGCCACTTTATACTCCTTACTCGAAGCATGAACTACATTGCTTAAAGCTGCAAAAAGAAGTTTTTGCAGTGGTATGGCTTTCGACGCCATTATGTGATTGAGGAGCTTCCATTTTATATTGTACTCTAGGCTCTCGATATTGAACAACTTATGGATAATTGCTGGGTGAGGAAGTAGTGTCGGTGGTGATATTAGGCTTGATGATGCGATGACCTGTTGAGACGCTAATGCCTGGATTAGCATAGGTGTGTACGTTGGTATGTAAAACGCCATAGATATCTTGAACGACTCATCCTTTCTACCTGCTCTACCAACTCTTTGAATAAGTGCTTCATCAGATATAGGCTCTTTGTATTGAATAATGAATGTTACGTCATCAAAATTAACACCTAAGTCGATAGTTGAAGTTGCTAACAATATCTTATAGTAACCTTTTACAAATCCTTGTTCTATAGCTCTCCTCACATCATCGTTTAAAGCGCCATGATGTTCTTTAATGATATCTGCTACTTTCTGTATTTTATCTAGTATGTCATTTACATGTTTATTGACTAAATCTAGTGTAGAAGCTAAGTGACTCCAGCTATAGTCATCATAAGTGTTAGATCCTATATCTAGAGATTTTCTGATGATATTAGAGTTTATAGTGATACCTTTACTTTGTCTACAACTAACATTGAGTATGTGATCACAGACCTCTATACCTTCTCTAGCACGGAAAATAGTATCCACATACTTCTTTAACGTTGAGACCTCTGAAATACTGTCAACAAATACAATAGCTTTCAATTGCCTATGCATAAGAGCTGTTGCAAGTACTTGTATTATGCCCTGCACAAGTGTTTCAATAGATAGCCTATAAGGCAATAAAGTCACAACAATCTTTAATACCTTATTTGGATTATCAGGCTCAAGCTTATCGTAATCAAGTAGAGAAACCTTATTGAGATCTATGTCATAGGATGAGCAGTTAATATCCCTACAGAGACCAAGTATCCACTGTACTAGCTCTCTTTTATCTTTCAAAGGTATTGTTGCAGAAGATAGGACGAACCTAACCTTATTCTCTATTTTTGAATTCGTCATGTACCTATAGAACTTGAGTGCAGCTATGAGATCAAGATAATTGATGTTTACATATACATGAGCTTCATCAAATGTTATAAATTTTCTTCCAATGTATGCGTTACTGAACCTGGGCTTCAAGCTCTTTATCCTCTCTCTAATCGTCCATGGATTAGTTATCAATATGTCTGGTTCTTGAGATAAGATATAGTCACGGTCGTAGTCATGTAAAACCATCCCTTTGAAATAAGATAGTGAAATCCTTCGACCATTACCAAGCTCTAAAAATGTACTTAGCTGTACACGTCCTGAACTTCCTGCCTTATGACGGATCTGCACTAGTTTACCACGCAATCCATCGCCTAAGTCAATCTCAGCAATTTCCTTCTCGATGTAATCTTCTTCTCCCCCTCCTTTATCAATAGCTACAGATAACTCTATATCTAACTTCTCACTAAGGCGACTATTTATATGATGTAAAATTTTTAGAAGTATCTCTAGCTGTTGTTTCTGAAGAGTTTTTCGTGGATAGACAAGTAGTGAACCGCTATTAAGAGCTTCATCAATATCTCTATGTGTATAATGTAGCTTCTTTATGAGTGCGTAAGCTATTGCTGGGACCATGAACGCTAATGTCTTACCTGTTGCAGTAGGGGCATCAATAACATAGTAATCCTCAGCTCCTAAAAGTATACTCTCAATAGCCTTGTATTGCCATGATGCTAACGATCTAAACCCTGCCTTCTCTAAACCCTCAACTATAGCCTCAGCGACTGCGGCAGACTTACCCTCATCTATACCCTGATTTTTTAAAAACGTTACTAATAACTCCTTCAATCTCTCTGATTTAACAGCATTAAAATTCGGTAGCTTAGACTCTTCATACTCTATAATGTAGTGTCCTACCCACCTACCATCCAAGTCATCCTCATAAGCGCGACCACGTATAACCCTGAATACTACATCTGCATGGAGTGTGGTGTAAATTGGTGCGTCATTAATTTTACCAAGTTCTATTAACATACCTTTAGAAATTAGGTCTTGTAAAACATCTGCATAGTTTGAGAGCTCCTGATCTTTTGCAATATCGTAGATTTTATATCTGTAACCTAAGCTTGGCTTGGGTATGTCTATAGGGACTCTGTTGAGGGAGTTAAAGGTATAGACAATGTAATCAATGACATTGCTACTATGAGAAGCTCTAAGATATTCAAGTTGCTTTTTCACAAGAAGCTGATAACACCTAATCTCCTTAGGTGATGGCGGCAAGTCAGCACCTAATTATAATTCTGTATAAAAATTAATAAAGCATTTAAAAATGATCGACAAATACATTTTATCTATTACGGCATAAATTCACTAATTCAGTTGCTATAGATTACTGTATACACCTTACTTCCTCTAGGCCCTATATTCCTCTGCCCCTCTATCTCCACTACCTCAATCTTTATACTGCCCCACACCTTCTTTGCTATCTCAACTAGTTTCTCCATTACCCTCTTATCCTCTTCATGTAGTATTAGAACCTTCTTCCTTATTATCGCTGTCCTTCTCATAAATACCTCTAGATCGCTTAAGTATGAATTAAGTGTTTTACCTCTCCGCTCATTAACTATAATCTCTTTTGACATGTAGAGTCTTGGACTTTTCCCTGTTAAGCTCTTAACGAGTTGTGGAAACTTCGATGTTTTTAGCCATACCCAGTAGAAGTAGGATAGTTCTGCATATTGTACCTCGTCGGCGTGCGGAGGGTCTGTGATCAGGGTCCAGTTGCTTCTGTACCTAATTGTTAGGGCGTTGTGGATGAGGATCCTTGCATCTGCATCGCATGTATGTGTGTAGCAAACGCTATAGAATTTCATAGTCTTGAAGAATGTGTAGAACTTTTTGATCGCATTCTCAAAAGCTTCTAATGTATCTTCGGGACAGCTCCTCTCTGGGGCCCAATAACTCGGCACGCCCCAACTACCAGCACCACATCTCTTCATATATGATGAATTGAATAAAATTGCACAGAAAGCTAAGTACAGAGCTAACTTTATCTTAGGGTTACACTCTACATCATCTATGGATTCTAAAATAGCACGTAACTTCATACGATTCTCAGAAGGGAAGAAATCACTTACCCTATCAAAATTCCTTTTCTTAAGGAATGGAGTTCTACGATAATAGAGGTAGTCATTTGGAAGTTTAGCAGAACTGTTAAATTTCCAGTTCTTAGAGGCTTTACTTAAGACCTGAAGGGCTAAGGAGAGAAATCCTTCTGGGTCAGCACCGGCTATGTGAACATGTGCGACAAGCCATGCGTAAGGATTTATATCAGCGTAAATAACCTTCTTACCTCTCTCTAAGGCTGCTAAAGCAATAGATCCAGAACCACCGAAAGGATCAACAACTATAGAGTCTGAGGGATCTAGGAATGTTTTGATTATATAGTCAGGTTTCCTACCCCAGAATCTAATAAGCATCCTGTATACCATCATTTTAAAAACCTTATACCTTATAAATCTGTCTCAAGAGTTAGTAATATGAGTACATCATAATCTAGGATCTCTGGTTAAGCTTTATTACTCTTTATATAGCAGTAATTAATTGGGCTAAAAATTGGTTGAACGCTACGGATTAAAGTTTAATCCATTTCCAAGAGCTGAAGCTGAGCAATATCGTAATGAGCCTGAGAAACTAGATATAATCTTGTTTGACCTTGAGAAGAAGAGGTTGGAGGAGTATGCTAGAGCTATTCAAAACTCTACTGTGAGTTTTGCTGTTATAGGTCCTTGGGGTACGGGTAAAACATTATTCCTTCTATATTTCTATAAACTGTTAAGACAGTTGTACACTGCTGATAAAGTCAGATTTATATATATTAAAGCACCATCAGACAATACAGACCTTGTTACAAAGCTATGTAATGAGCTTGGGGTGTCAACCTCCAGTAAAAAGTTACCTGAATTACTTGAGTTAGTGAGGCAGAGAGTTAGAGACCTTATTAACACCGGCTACGTCGTTTACATAGCTCTAGATCAGCTTGAAGAGACTTACAGGAATATTAACTATGATGAGAAGCTAGTACATGAATTTGTTGAGATCGTGAGGGGTAAACTCTCTGCGATGGTTGAGAAGAGGTATGCTCTAGGAGTCTCGATCGTGGAGCCTGTGTGGGGTGATATCATAGCTAAGCTCCCCTCCATGAGGGGTATAGAAAGCATTAGACTCACAAATCTCGACCCTGAAAAGACAGAGATATTCATTACAAAGTATTTAGAGAAAGCACGTGATCCAGAGCTTTTGAGGAAATACGACCTTGAGAAGGTGGTTAAGGAGAACCCTGCATATCCATTCACA
>Ga0272445_1002562_pt1 | contig 12371 bp, 8 predicted proteins | sample YNPCB0031_FD_194404 | JGI IMG/M metagenome (GOLD analysis project Ga0272445, IMG submission 194404) | Hot spring sediment microbial communities from Yellowstone National Park, WY, United States - YNP-CB-003-1 | ecosystem: Environmental > Aquatic > Thermal springs > Hot (42-90C) > Sediment... | reverse complement strand
TCGACGCGTGAGCCGCTAGTCCCCTATGTAGAGGACTCGGGGTAGTTCTTTGAAAAGCTTGTCCCCTGTTACTAGATCTTCGCCTAAGAGCAAAGCTATTGAGTAGACTACAGCGTCAGCTAGACTCAACGTTCTCTCCTTTACCCTTTTCGAGTATTGTAGAAGCTCCAAATATGTTTCTCCAGCTTTTAAAGCGATCTCAACCGTTAAGTTGACGATCTCCGTCATTGTTTATATGAAGAGAAGCCTTTTCCTAACGGTTTCGGGGTTAACCCCCTCCCTCAAGTACTTCCTCGAGATTTCTGCTAAAACGATAGAGGGCGTGTAGCCTCCCTCCTCTTTCAGCAGCGTCCTCACCCTTAACCCTTTATCGGTGCCAAGGAAGTACTCCACCCAAGCGTACGTGTCGTACACTACCATTTCCGATCCTCCATTCTGTCCTCGGGCGAGAACGGCTTTACCCTCCCTCTATCGGCACCGAACATGTCCGCTTCTATGCCCAATTCCTTAATTAGAAGGTTGAATATCACTTCGTCGAAGCTCCTGGCCTTCTTCGTCTCTTTCAGCTTAGAAAGGAGCCTGTAGGTTTCCTCCCTGACCTGGATCGTCTTCACGGTACAGTCTATAGACTACAACCTATAAATTTAGAGGGCGTTCGCCGTGGGCAACCTGTTTAGATTGTATCGCAGGTGCTCGACCTTCTCTTCCTTCCCCTTTGCGGTGCTCGGTACGAATCCCAGGATCTCGAGCGTGGAGAGACCTAACACGCATCATTCGGCCAACCCCAGCGCTTGAAGCCTTTCCTTCAACTTCAGTGGGAGCTCGGCGGCTGCGACGTGGCTCGGAGACTCTTCGCCCTCCACTGCGAGATTCTCGACGATCCCAAGCCCTCCCACGATCTCGTGCCCGTCGGCGACCATCAGCTTGATGGTCCTGCCAGTGAGCTTAACGCCGACTTCAGCGGCGACGGCTGCGTCCAGCAGGGTTAAGGAGGAGCACGCATCCACGAGCGCCACCCCCTACCTGCTGCCTCGTGTCCTCTCAACCTCCACGCTAGTCTTCGGCAAGGCCACATGATGCGTAGCGGTGGGGGTGCTTTATGCCGACTCCCGCTTACGGCTTTTCCTCGAACTCGAGCTTCATCATCGACGCCTCGCTCTGGGGTATCTTCGAGATCTCCCTGTTCAACTCCTCGATGAGGGTGGCGATCTGCCTCCTGCTCAGCTCTCTCGTCTCGTGCCCGATGAAGTCCTCTGTCTTGCGCCCCCTCGCTGCTTTGGCGTAATCTTTCAGGCTTCTGAAGATGAGGCGTACGCCGTACCGCTCGGGGTGGAGCGCCATCGGGCAGTTGGGGTCGATCGTGTAGGGGATGAGCGGGTAGACGGCCGCATATCTCCTCCCCTCCACGAGCTTCGAGGCGAAGCGCGGTATGAGGCGCGCGCTCTCCGCAGTCTCCCCCGGTAGCCCGAGGAGGAAGAACAGCTCAACGAGCACGCCCTTCAGCGCGTCGAGCGCCTTGAAGAGCGCCGCGTTCGTGAAGTACCTCCTAGCTCTGAAGCGCACCTCCTCGCTCGCCGTCTCGGGCGACACCGCCACGTCGAGCGCGGCGAACGTCTTGGAGGCCTCGCGGACGAGGTTGGGGGCCGGCAGCCTGTGGCTCTCCCAGTAGAGCTTGAGGTCCAACCCCCTTTCCCTCACCTCCTCGAACAGCTTCCTCCACCAGCGGTCCCCCAGCATCTGGGGGTCGTGCGTCAGCCTCGCGATCCTCAAGCCCATCCCGCTCAGCTGCGCCATCTCCTCCGCCACCGCTGCCGGGTCCCTGACCGCCATCGAAGCCCTCCCCGTTGCGAGCCTGTAGCCCTCCCGAGAGCCCCCGCAGTAGATGCAGTCGAAGAGGCAGCCGCGGGCTGCCGCGAACCAGAAGTGTGGCTGCTGGGCGGGCATGAAGCCGAGGATACCCGTCTTGAGGTACTCGAGCGCGTGGCGCATCGCGAGCACGCCATCGGCGTACTTCGCGCGCGCGAGCGAAGGCGGCTCGCGCATCCCCCCGTGCACCCACTTCCGCCCTTCTCTCGCGTAGAGGCCGCGCCGGTCGGCAGGCTGCACGCCTTTCACCGCGTACTTCACGTAGGTGGTGAGCGCCTCCTCCCCCTCTCCCAGCACGATCGCGTCCACGTAACCGCTACCCGTCAACTCCTCCGCGAACACCGTTGCGGTCATCCCTCCGACAACAACCTTCGCCGAGGGGTTGAGCAGCTTAACCAGCTTGGCGGTTTCGAGAGCGCCGTCCGCGTGCACGAACCAGTTCAGCGATACAGCGTAAACCTCCGCCTCCAACCCTTTCAGCACGTCCGCGTAGCGCGCACCCGCGAGCTGAGCCTCCAAAGGGATGTTCACGACCTCGACGTCGAAACCCTCTTCGAGCAGCCTCGAGGCGAGCGAGAAAACTCCAACGGGCATCAAGCTGAAAGGGTTTGCGCCGCGGGAGTAGGTGGAAGGCGGGTGGAGCAGCACAACGTCGCGCACGTTTTGGTGTTGGCTCGAGAGCTTTTTATCGCTTCGCGTGCTCGAGCAGGGAAGAGTAAACGCGTTCGGCATTGGTTTATATGCTGGCTTTTACGGGACTTCCACGATGGGGCTCGAGCAGTTGGAGAGCGGGCTTACATGGAGGGCCCTCCTGCTCGTGATCTTGGCTGCTTTAGTGTTCATCCCGGCTAGCACGTACCTCTACCTCGTTGCGGGGGTCACTTTAGGCGCTGTGGGGACCTACGCGATGCTCGTGATCTTCACTTACATCATGAGGATGATGGGTCTCGAGCTCAGGAAGCAGGAGGTTTTCGTGATGTACATCGGCGTCGCCGCGGTCGCGGGGTTGGCTTCGACCTCGTACTTCCTCATCATCTACAGGATGTACTTCGTCGAGAGCCCGATCGCTAGATCCTACACGGTGATGGGGGTGCCGCTCCCCGAAGCTGTCCCGACGTGGCTGGCGCCGCCTCGGGGCTCTAGCGCCTACCTCGCTAGAACCTTCCTCCACCCTGACTTGGCAGCTCCCATCGCCGCTTGGACCGCTTCGATGGTCTTGGGGATGCTGGCTGAGCTCTCGCTAGTGATCGTGGCGTCCCACGCGTTCGTCGAGGTTCAAAAGCTGCCGTTCCCCTTCGCTCGAGTCGACGCGGCAGTCGTGGAGATGCTGTCGAGCGGGGAGAGGTTCAGGGAGGTCGTGAGGTACCTTATGCCCGGCTTCTACCTAGGGCTCGTGTACGGTTTCATCCTGTACCTCGGTCCGTTCCTCGGCTTCCCCCTGATACCGCTACCCTTCATCGATTTCACCCGCCTCATCTCCGCGACGCTCCCCGGCGCTGTTCTCGGGGTGGCCACCAGCCTGACGGTTTGGGTCGGCGGGATGGTGGTGCCCCTCGGCATCTCCGCTGTAGCTCTCGCGACCTCGCTGGCCGTCTGGGTCTTCGGGAACTACCTCGCGCTGACGAACCCCGCCTTCCGCTCCCTCTTCCCCGAGTGGGCTGCAGAGTACTACCAGGGGATGGACCTGACGAGAGTTCTACAGCGCTCGCAGGTTAGGGTTTGGCTGCCCGTGCAGATCGGAGCTGCGCTGGGCTTCGCGGCTCTCGTCCTGCTCAAGTACAGGAGGGCGGTCGCGGCGACCGGTAGGGCCATCTACGCGTCGCTGCGAGGCGGCGGTGGGGGTAGCGCCCTCCCCTCGCTCCGGCTGGCGCTCGCCTGCTACCTCTCCTCCACCTTGGCGTCGGTGGCGCTCTTCCACTACCTTATGCCCCACTTCCCCGTAGCGGTTCCGCTGGTGATGTCCCTGGTCGTTGGGACGCTGATGGGGTTCGCGTCCGCTTCGATCGTAGGCGAGAGCGGTGCCGGCTTCTCGGCTCCCGGCTTCCTCTGGCACACGATCGTGTACCTCACCCCCGCTTCCAACCTGACGCCGCAGGAGGCGTACTCCGTCTTCGTCTACCCGCCGGTGATCGCCGGCTCGATGACGGGAGGAGGTGCCCAGACGATAAAGACGGCTCTGCTCACGGGCACAAAGCCCTCGGACGTGGTGAAGGTGTGGATCGTAGCTTTCCTCTTTGGCGTTCTCGTGAACTTCCTCTCGCTCGACATGCTGTGGAGGATCGCGCCCATCCCGAGTAGCGCCTACCCGAGCACCGTCGTGTCGATGCCTGCGACGGCGATGATTGACGCTCTGCTCGTAACCAGGGGGTTGAGGATCTCGCTGCAGATGCTAGCCGGCTCGGCGGCGGCCATGGCGGCTCTCGCGGCGGCCGTGGAGCTTTTGGGTAAGCTGCTCAAGGTCGGTATCTCCGCCTCCGGCCTCATGATCGGCTTGTTCTCACCCCCTATAACGACTATCCCGTTGTTCGCCGGCTCGGCGCTCAGCTCGCTCGTGATGCGCCGCCGCTTCGGCGAGCGGTGGGACCAAGCGAAGAACGTCCTGGTCGCAGGCGTCCTCCTAGGTGAAGGCCTCGCGGCTACGGTGGCGGTTATAAGCCTGATGCTCATCAAAGCCGTGTGGCTGTGGCCGTGGTGAAGGGTATGAGGTCCACCTATCTCCTCGCGGCTCTGGCGTTCCTCCAGCTGGTTGCAGCCTGCAGCGCTCTAGCTCAGCCCCAGGCTCTCAGCCCCCTCGAGGCTGCACTCGATTCCCTTAACGCAACCGCCGTCGCGCAGCACGCCCAGCTGATCTCAAGTTTCGGATCGAGGCTGACCGGCTACCCTGGCTACTACCGCACAATCGACTACATCGTCCAGGCGCTGAGGAGCGAGGGGTTGGAGCCGGTGATCCAGAACTTCACGGTGCTCGTCCCCTGGGACGCCGGCAGCGCGATTCGGGTTCCGGCGCTGAACACCGCGATCAAAGCCTACGCGCTTTGGCCCAACGGGCACGTGGGGGTCTGGAGCGTCGAGGGGTTGAGGGGTAAGCTCGTATACGTCGGGAAGGGCGAGCTGGAGGACTTCGACGGGAAGGAGGTGGAGGGCAGCATCGTGGTCATGGACTTCGACAGCGGAGGCAATTGGAGGAACGCGGTGAAGCTGGGCGCGAAGGCCGTGGTGTTCGCGGACCGGGGCGGCGGCGACCGCTACGAAGCTTACTCCAAGTTCGAGTGGTACGCGTTCTACCCGTACGTGAGGCTTTACGTCGCTGGGGAGGATGCCGAGAAGCTAATCCAGCTCGCCGCCAAGGGGTACGAGGCGGTCATCGACTCCCGCTTGGAGCTGAGGGAGGTCACAGCTTACAACGTGCTCGCGAAGGTGCCGGGCCGCCGCGATAACGAAGCGATACTGGCTGCGGCGAGCGTCGACTCCTGGTCGGTTGCGCCGGCGCTGGCGAGCAGCGTGCACGATGCGGTAAACGTGGGGTTCTTGCTCGAGCTCGCGAGGCTCGCGAAGCGAGCGCAGCTGGAAAGGTCGCTGTGGATAGCCTTCCTCTCGGGCCACTGGCAGGGCTTGGCGGGAGCGCGCTCTCTTGCGGAGAACTTCACGAGGAACCCGGAGCTGGTTTCGGGTAAGGTAGTCGTCTGGTACGTGGTCGGTGTGGACCTGTCGGACGACTTCCCGGGCGTGTCCCTCGTCTACATGGGCCACTTCTACCGCGCCGGTAGGGCGCTCTTCACCTCTAAATTCAGCTGGATCCAGGAGGCAGTGAGCACGCAGCTTTCGGGCTTTCTGCGCGGCTACCTCGATAGGCGCGGCCTGATCCCCGGCAACCTGAAGGGCGCGATCGACGCGCTCGGGCTCGTGAGGGAGGTCGACCTGGTCGAGGGGCCCGACTGGAGCTGGACGGGGACGATGGCGACCCCGTACGTGCTGGACACGGAGCCGTTCGTGGTGGCGAACATGGCTGGCTTCACGATCAGGACTCAGTTCAGCTACAGGAACTGGGAGGGCGTACCGGGTTCGCGCGTCGTGAGGTGGGAGTACGTTGCGCCACAGCTTTACCAAGCGGCGGCGATCGTGCTCTACGCCTGTACGGCGGAGGAGGTGAGGTTGAGCCCGGCGAGCGTCAGGCCTACGCACTTCACCGGTCTCGGAGGCGGAGGGGCTGCCGGCACCATCTTCTGGGGGCTCGTCACGTTCAGGGTTAGCGTCGCTTCGTTCAACCTGAGCGCGGGCTGGTACGCGCCGGTTTCCGACGCGGTGGTTAGGGTTTGGAGCTACCCTCACGATTACCCGTTCGCATACATGCTCGCGAGGACCGGCAGCGACGGCGTAGCGGAGCTCGTGGGCCTCGCGCCCCAGGGTGTTTGCTACTGGAGGGTTGACGCCGTAAGAATCGATAGGGACGGTGCGTACGTTGTGGATTACGGTGTTTACGGCGTGCAGCCGGCTTCGTTGGTCGTCGGAGCCTTGCAGGACCCCATGCCTGTCTTCGTTCCCGTCTTCAAGGGCGGCGTGCTCGTTCTCTTCGACATCGTGTCGCCGAGGACGTTTAGGCCTGGAGCGATGGACGACCCGAGGATGGGCGCGCTCAGGCAGTGGTACAGCCTCGGTAGGGACGTGAGGGTGTACGAGGTGGGGTCGCGGGCGGAGCCGATGTTCTGGGGGGTCTACACGATGCCGCAGGACGAGGTCGCTCTCGTCGCAGCGCCCGCGGGCTCCAGGGTGGTTGTGGCAGCCAGGCCGGAGAACCCCTTCATGGAGGCTAGGCCTGTTGTGCTGTTCACGAACTCAACGCCCGGCGAGCCTGAAGGCGTCGGCGTAGAAGTCTTGCCCGGCTTCACGTTGATCGAAAAAGCGGCTTTGAGGTACGCACAGGACCTCCTCGCTACAGCCGAGCACAGGTACCAGCAGCTAAGGGAGCGGATGGTGAGGAGGCTCAGCGCCGAGCGCTACGAGCAGATGGCGGAAAGCTACCTCGACAGGTCCCTGAAAGCGCTCGAGCAGCGGAGGTACTCGGAAGCGTACAGGAACTCGCTGGTCGCGTTGTCCCTTGCAGCCCGCTACTACGCTGACGAGGTGATGCCGCTCTACGACGAGACCGGGAGGACGGCGGTGCTGATGCTGCTGCTCGTCCTCCCTTCCGCTTTCTTCCTCGAGAGGCTCCTCGTTCACGCTGAGGGGGTTAGGAGGATCGCGTCCACTATAGCGATAGGAGCTGTGGCCGTGTGGCTCTTCTCGCTCGTGCACCCGGCGCTCACGGTGATCGCGAACTCCGCTATGGCCGTGATGGCGGTAGCCGTCCTCCTGGTCACGTTGCTGCTCCTTTACGTGTTCGCGAGCGAGACCTCGGCGGCGTTAAGGTCCTACGCGGAGGCGAGGATGGGGGCGCACGAGTTCAGGAGGGAGGAGGCGGCTGCGGCGTTGATGGCGGTCTCCACGGGTTTGGAGAACATGCGGAGGAGGCCGCTCAGGAGCATCTTGACGCTGCTCACGATCGCAGCTGTGTCCACGGCTGTCGTCGCCCTGACTTCAACATCCCCTACGGTTTACGTGACCTTTTCGGCGCAGGCGGCTGGAGCCCCGTACGAGGGCCTGCTGATCAGGAGGGGCTACGGGGTGCTGCAGGACGTGCTGGGCGCAGCCACAGTGGAGGCGCTAAAAGGGTTGGTTCCGGAAAACGCGGTTACCCCGCGCCTCTGGTACTACCCGGTTTCCGTCAACAAGGTGGGCCCCTACGGCCTCGTTGCAGGTAGGAACGGCTCTCTACCAGTTCAGGCAGTGCTGGGCTTGACGCCGGTCGAGGCGAAGCTTATCCTCGAGAGAGCTCTAGCGCGCGGCGACGTGTTCCGCGAAGGGCAGGTTTACGCGTGCCTTCTTTCGGCATCGCAAGCTAAAGCGCTCGGCGTCGACACGGGCGACGAAGTGGAGTTCGCCGGCTTCAAGCTGGTTGTGGTCGGCGTGCTCAGCGACGAGGCTCTCCTGGGCTTGCCGCGCGACGCGGACGGCTACTACTACGTACCTCTCGACCCCACCTACTCGGCGACTTTGTACGGCTTCACCGTCGGAGGTGGGCAGATCTCCCCCACACCTCTCTCTTGGGATCGAGTGCTGATCGTCGCGGCGCCTTTCGCCTCGAAGCTGGGAGCTTTCGTCAACAGCGTGGGCGCGGCTCTCCCTAACGCTACGCGCGAAGAGCTCCTCGATCTTGCCGGCAACATAGCGTACGTGCTCGACGCTCGAGTAACCGCGTACGCGAACGGTACCTCCTACACTTCCAGCAGGCTCTTCGGCTACGCTCTCTTCGGCTGGGAGTCTGTCACCCCACTTCTTGTGCTCGGAGCTGTGAACGTCGTTGCGGCGCTCCTCTCCTCGGTCTACGAGAGGACGAGAGAGCTCTACGTGTTCTCCTCCGTCGGCCTCTCGCCGCGCGGCGCGGCGCTAATGTTCACCGTCGAGTTCCTCGTGTACGGGTTCGTCGGCACGTTCGCCGGCTACATGGCGGGCTGGGCTTTCTCCCGATTCTTCGCCTCTGCAGGCTTGCTGCCGGAAAGCTTCGTCTTCAACTACGCGTCGCTCTCTGTGGTGCTCGCTATGGCTGCGATCGTCGCCGTCTGCGCGGCGGCGGCAGCGTACCCGGCTGCGAAAGCCGCAAGGCTCATCACGCCGTCGCTGGAGAGAGTATGGAAGCCACCCACGAAGCCGAGGGGCGACGTTTGGGAGCTCGTTTTCCCGCTCCGGCTGGCTTCGAGAGCGGAAGCTTTGGGCCTGCTGCGCTACCTCAGGGAGTACTACCTGGGAGCCGGTTACTACAAGGCGGGGTTCCGAGTAAGCGGCGTCGGCGAGGTAGATGCGGAGCGGCTGGAGCTCTCGCTTAGAGCCCTGCTCGCCCCCATCGAGAGCGGCACCGAGCACGAGGTTCTCGTGAAGGTGATCGAGCAGCCGGGAGCCAGGTTCTCAATCGCGGTCACCGCCCGCTTCCTAGGCGGCTCCAGAGCCGTGTGGCAGAGCACAGCCCCCATGTTCTTCGACGACCTGAGGAAGCAGCTGCTGCTCTGGGCTTCGCTCCCCAGCAAAGAGAAGGATAGATACGCCAAGCTTTAATGCAAAAGAATTTTTTAATTTTCGACGTTGAGTAAAGTTTATATTTGCGAAAGCCACTACTGAATAACCGATGGGGCAGGAAAAGCCTGCCGAGGTTAAGGTGGAGCGAGCACGCGTGCTGACACCGCAGCTTCTTGCCGCTGTTATCGTCCTGACCATTCTGAGCGACATATTCACCATCTGGTACAGGTCGCTCACGACGAAAATGTGGACCTACACGGGCTGGTTCATCGGCGCCTTCTACATCGTTCTCATCTTCCAGCTGCTCGGGAGGCTTAGCCCCAAGCTCAGGCTGAACCCGGGCCAGATGCTCATCCTCCTGCTGCCCTTCTGGTACGCGGCTGGGAAGGCCTTCATGATCACAGGAGCGGGAGGCGAGATGTGGGCCGAGATGCTCTACCCCGTTTGGTCCTTCATTGTCAGGGGGCTACGCGACCCCAGCATAAGGAGCTGGTGCTGGGATTTGACGCCTTCGCTCGTCGCACCGAAGGACCCGGTGGAGCTCGACAAGATCTGGAGGGGTTTGATGCCCGGCGAGGTGATCAACTGGGCTCCCTGGATGGCGCCCATAGCGTTCTGGTCCCTCTGGCTCATCGTCACGACGCTGATTATCGTCGTGCTCGTCTACACGGTTATCGGGCCGCAAACGGTGGAGGTCGAGAGGCTCGTCTACCCGATGAGCGTGCCAGCTACCGTGCTGCTCTCTAACGCCGGCTCGTGGGTCGAAGTGGGCGGCAAGGCTAGATCGAAGCTCTTCGACCTGACCGACACGAGGATCAAGCTTTTCTGGATCTCCTTCGTGATCGGCGCGCTCTTCCTGTCGATGATACCGCTGCTGATGGAGGTTCTGCCGGTAGTTCCGGCGCTGGGAGCGTTCCTCTGGGGCGAGATACCTCTCAACCTCCAAACTTGGTTCAACACGGCAGCAGTGCTGCCGGGAGCCCACTTCTACGCAGTCTTCATCATCCACCAGGCGATTTTGATGACGTTGTTGCCGTACGATGTTTTGATCACGCCGATCATCATCTGGCTCATCTTCTACGTCATCTACCCCACGCTGGGAGTGAGGATGGGCATCCTACCGTACGAGCCTGGCGTTGAGGGATGGGCGAACTGGTACTACGGATACAGGGCACCCTTCCCGATGGCCGCCTTCGCGATATACGGGATGTCGCTCGGCCTCGGTCTCCTCACCCTGTGGGAGGCCCGTGGCACGATCTCGCGCGTGCTGAAGGGTGAGATGGCTGGTGGTGAGCTTCCTGTTAAGCAGCTTCTCTACCTGTTCGCCGGCCTCTTCATCGTTTGGCTTGCCTTGTGGAGTGCTGCGGGAGCGAACCCGATCATGATGATCTACTTCTTCATCCTCTTCATCCTCTGGCAAATCAGCATCGTAAGATACTACGCAGAAATCTGGTGGCACCCGCCCGTCATCCACGACACCTACCACATACTCATCTGGCCGGTGGGAGCTTCGATCGGCGCTTGGGCTGCCGTGCCCAGCCAGAGCAGCCAAGCGCTCTACATACAGAACATGGCTCTGCTAGTCCACGGGAGCTGGGCGGCTTACAGGCAGAACCCGTGGAACATGGGTTTCACGGCCCACACGTACAAGTGGGCTAGGGACCTGAACGTGAGCTTGAAGGATGTGATGATCGCGCTGTTCGCCATCGCGATCGTCGGCTGGCCTGTCGCTTTCATCTTCAACGTCTGGTGGCTCTACCACGGTGGCGGCTATGTGAAGCTCAACGAGGGCACATACACGTGGCCGGTCGATGTCGCTCTGAACCAGGGTGTCCGCGGTCTCACGCACTTTAGCTCGCTGCTGGAGATGCCTTTCTGGTACCACGGTCTCCTCGCTGTGCTGGGCATCGCCACAGTGTTCATTATCTACTTCCTCAGGATGCGGTTCGCCTGGTTCCTCATTAACCCGACCGCTGTGGCGATGACGATGTGGTTGACTGAGTTCATTTGGCTTGCCGCGCTGGTGGCCCTTATCGCTAAGTACATAGGCATCAGGATCTTCGGCGCTAGGAGGTACGAGGAGTACGCTGCTTACGTGGCTGCAGGCCTATGCTGGGGCTTGGGTGCAGGCTATATTATAGGCGGCTTCTACGATCTCTTCATGGGTGTACTACCGAAGTTCCAGGCGTTCTTCGTACCGTGAGGTGATGGCTGTGAGGAAACAGCACGTTTCCGCCGCGCTCGCCCTCCTCGCCTTGGCTCTACTCACCTTAGCTCCAGCAGTTTACGCGCAGCCCTATAAGGTCTACCTGCTATACGTGGCGGAAGCAGGGGATAGCTGGGTTAGCAAGGACGCATTCGCCTCTTTCCTTACCACGCACTTGAAGAAGGCTGGAGTCAGCTTTGAGGTGATAAAGAGCATCGACGACTGGGAGAAGCTTGTGGATCAAGCTCCCGAGAACCTCGTTATCGTCAACTGCCACGGCGAGGTGATGCCGATACCCACCAAGTACGGGGACAACTACACGCTGTTCTACCAGGATCTCGCGCGCAACGTGAGGGAGAAGGGGTGGATCCTCGTCCTCCCCATCGGCCTCACCACCTGGTTGATCGGGAACGAGAAGACGGTCGGCTACACAAACACTGTTGACGGCCCCAGCGTGAGCGCGTTCAGAAGGTCTCTTGGGTTGCCGCCGATCAACCCATGGTGCGACCAGAACGCGCAGATTTCCGATCTCGGCAAACGCGTAGCCGCGGTCTTGGGTCTCGACGCTCCAGAGGTTGTCGGAGCTGCAAGGGCTATAGCGACAAACGCTACACCCCTTTGGTACTTCTACAAGGTGCCGGAGTCCGCTAAAACATGGGATGGGTTGCCCTACTACTCGATGGCCGCTTGGAAGGTCGGTAAAGGGATGCTCGTATGGGGTGGGATGAGCGGTGGCGACGAGATGAGGAAGACAGCAATCACGGCCGCTGTAGTGGCCTACATTCTCGATCCCACGCTTGCCGAGAAAACTCCTCCACCGCCACCGCTGATTACGCCCGAGAAAGCCTACATGTACGTGATTGCCGCAGCTGTGGTCGTGTTACTTGCTGTGCTCGTAGTGGTGCTGGTAAAGGGTAGGGCGCCGAAAGCCCCGCCGCCTGCAGCTGCTGAAAAGAAGCAGTAGGAGAGTTCATTAAAACATTTTTATTTTTTCTCAATTTTCAAAGCAGCATTTAGGTTGGAGGGCGTTCCGAAGGGTTTTTCTTCGGTTAGTTGAGGGGTGGGCGTGCCGAGACCTGCTATAGGCCTCTTGCTGAGGAGCGAGGCTGAGGAAGTGCACTCCCGCGCTCTCGAGGTTCTCTCGAAGGTAGGGGTGTACTTCGAGGATAAGAGTGTAGAGAAGGTGATGATC
>Ga0272445_1002559_pt1 | contig 12382 bp, 9 predicted proteins | sample YNPCB0031_FD_194404 | JGI IMG/M metagenome (GOLD analysis project Ga0272445, IMG submission 194404) | Hot spring sediment microbial communities from Yellowstone National Park, WY, United States - YNP-CB-003-1 | ecosystem: Environmental > Aquatic > Thermal springs > Hot (42-90C) > Sediment... | reverse complement strand
TGATGGGCGATGACGTCCGTTCATGAAAATGCCAAGATCCAAGAGAGTATTCCACCATGTAGCGTCTTCCTTTACGTGTTCTCAACCGACGAAGGTGCCTTAAAAAAGTTATCAGTAAATAGAATCCCATTCCTTATAAATGAACCAAGAATTGTACTTGGTCTTTTGTTTAGAAAGTTGCTTCCGAATTTGAGAGAGCAGAAGATACACGCATATCCTCATAACAACATGCTTTACGTATTTTTTGAAGAAAAACATGAGGACACCTTAAATAGATTAGAGAAGATCGTTGGCGACTTTGCTAACAAGTTGAGAAATGCTGTTTCTTGCAACCCTAAAGACGTCGAAGTAGAAGAACTATTTCCTGGTTCTAATGTAAGCCATTTCCTCATTGCAAGGTCATTGCTGTACTCATATCTTAAAAACATACTCCGTGGAAGGGATGTTTACATCCCCCTATCGTCAAAGAGGGCAAGAGAAGGGCTCCGGGTCTTTGTTTCGCGCGAAAACATAGGCGAAGACGACACGCATAGTTACAAAATATGTAAAGGGTTGAGATTCTTGTTCGAGGTAACCCCAAAATATCGAGGTCATTTGTGGGTGGATGCAATCACAGAAGCCTTCGAAGAGGATCTTAGTGGTTCTCTGAGAAGACTTTCACATTACGAGATGAAGAAGTTAAGTAGCGAGTTAAACATGGAGCTTTACAGCGAGTACTTAAGAAGGGCTAGAATGGATCCTAAAACTCGTGCTAAGTGGATAGAGAATTCTTTGACGAGGCTTGATGTGAAGGACTTGATCGTTGTTAAATATTACATTTACAACGTCATGAGGAAGACGTTCGATGAAATATGTGTACCATTCAGGAAGTTACATGACAAGCCTCAGCTCGGCTGAAGATGTTAGGGTGTTAAGGAGCTTCTTCCTCGTATCTTCATCTGCTCTAGCTATTATCCTTGCAAGCCTTTGCGCATACTTGATGACAAAAGGCACTTTGGGCCAGTTCGTATAAGCCTCCCAATCTAACTTACTAAGCAAAAGTATAGCCCGAGAGATGTACACGACGAATTGTAGAGGGTCTTTGTTATCTTCTATACCTTCGACATCTGCACAAATTTCAAGCTCTAGAGGTTTTGGTGTTGCCCTATAAAGGGCTTCCTCCACAGTCCCTTTCAGTTTTTCCATTTTAACTCTCCCCGTAGATACAAGGAGCGCCTTTATGAAGCCCTTGTCTTTGAAGGTATCTAAATAATCCTTATCTAAGACGCAGACCCCCCTGTAGGGCCCCCAGTCACTGGTGCTTACGTCGTAGATTCTTTTGGAAAAGCCGGAGTCCTTCACGTGTACAAGAACCCATTTCCTGTCACCTCCTAGTGCTTCTCTTAAACCTTCAACTTCTTCATCGTGTATTATAGGGCTCTGAAATATTATGTATTGGTCAACGTCTGGAATCTTTTGGTTACTTATCATAGCTATGGTAGAAATCAACTCCTTTGCAGTTTCGCGAGGTATGTAAATGCCCTTAGTTTTCAGAACGCTTTTGTCAAGAACGTCTAAGTTATAGAGGTTTGCAACAACGAAACTTCGAATCTCTTTGCCGAAATACGCTATTGAGAAGGCCACGCCTATGATATACTTTTCTTGGTCACTAGTTTTCATTTTTGCTGTTGCTAGGCCTATTATTACTTTCCTTGCAAGAAGTTTTTCAGCAGGAATCCAGGGGATTCCACCTGATTTGGCATATAATTGGACGATGTTATTAAGAACATAAGCCTTGTAAGCTTTACACCTAAGCAAGTCGTCGAACCCTGGTCGTTTCTTGCAATCGCGGACTATGCTGTTGACTCTATTGATATTGATGAGATGCGTGGGGACTCGATTTATTATAGAATAGGCTTTTGCTCTTTCAAATAAATTGTTGTACGAACTTTCGGTGATCGATCCCAACGAACCACCAACGATAACCTCCCTCCTATTTCCCTCGATACCAAGGCCTTGAAGCGTGACAAGAATTTTTTCGTACACTTCATCGTAAGACCTTACTTGGTTAAGTTCTATATCGAGGTGAAAATTGAGCTGCCGAAGCCTTTGACTAGTTAGTAGCTTCAAGTGATTGAGCAACTGCTTAGTCAATTTATCTCCTTCCACATAGAAGAATTTCAATATCGAATGCACCTTGCTTCCACTTGTGTAAAATTCTAGTATTTCGGAGAAATCTTTAGGAAACATTGTTGACCGATACTGTTCACTGATTTTAATCATGGGTTCTTTCAGATATAATACCACGAAGTTTCCAGATCTGCCTATGACAGCGTGATCTTTACGCATAACTTTAAATGCATCTACGAACTTCTCGTGGTCGTCTTCATTATGCTTTAAGGCGTTCATGTAGATGACCTACCTAATCATTAAGCAGATAAATTATGTCATAAAATGGATTTATTAAATTTATTGACGACTTAATGCATGTACAAAGCTTTTTCACTTCACTGGCAATAATTGCAGCATGCCCTGTGATACGACAGGCTATAAAAAGGCAGGCCCTTTAAATTATTCAATCCTCGTCCCTAACTCTTTTGTGGGCCGAGTACCTAAGAAGTAAAGAAAAAGGACTCATTAATGTAGAAGATATAGAAAGCATGCCTACGTTGAACACGTGATCCATGGCGATCCTCGCTGACATTATGTGGATGGTCAAGTACATGCACACTTTGATACATTTAGATGACCCTAGAATATATAGAGACGCACTTCTCTATCAGTCGTTGGTGTCTAGATTTCAGAGCTTCAATGTCCCACTTGTCGATCTTTTCTAACTCTTGCGTTATCCTAAACGGCGTCCACTTCGGCTTAAAGTATATTTCCTTTTTCATCTTGAAATCATAATTCTGAGCTTTGGAATTCCTCCATCCACTCAGTAGAACCAAGTTCCCTAATCTGTTCGTCCACTCTTCTCTCTCTTCTTTCGTGAAGATTTTAACCCACTCACTGTCCTCTGAAGGGTTCTGAGGTAGTATGTGCTCAACCGTTATCTCCCTTATGTTTTGATAACCGGGAAAGTGCTCTAATTCCCACTCTTCCATGTCTATTCGTAAGAGGATGTACTTCGCGAGCTTTCCTCCATAGATCCTATAAAATCTTTTATCGTCAAGCCTTTGACTTAAGAGGTCCTTCTCATCTTTATAGCCATACTCGCTAAACGAGTGCAACGGAGGTTTTAGCATCTTATCGACCACTTCCTCGGCATTGTTGGAGCTTTCTATCAGGTCTATCAGCTTGCCCGAAGCCGTTATCCTCTTAGTAGGCGTAAAGCCCGCGAGCCATTCTGTCACGAACTTTTTCTCGAGCTTCAAGAGAAACTTGAACAACATTTCATCGTCTCTAAATTTGTGGTAGAAAGCTATCAACGGCGGTATCCAGTCAGAGAAGGGCAGGAACTCCCTCATGAGGTCAACGATATTTTTATAACGGCTTTCATTCTCTCTCTTCCCTAACCTTATCTCCGGATTTAAGACCCTTTCATTGTAGATGTCCGCGACCTCTTTCACATACTTAATGAATTTTGCCCCTCTCTCTAACAAGCCCCTCCTGAACAGCTCTTGATATTCTTCGTATATCCCGAGCTTTGCCTTTTCCTTCTTTTTTATCATCCGGATGTGGCTAATTATGTTGGCCAATTCTTCTCTTCCAAGCTCATTCTCTATGCTCCTCCAAATTTCAGCGCACCTTCTCCTCTCCTCTTCATCTCTTATTACACCCAAGTTCTCGCTTTTTAGAAGATCGGATGGAGAGAGTGGTAAACCGCGCGTATTTAAGACGTTAAATATTCTATAAGCCGTCGTCAAGCTCCGAGTCTCAATGCATACCACATAAACGTTGCGAAGCAAATGCTTGACGAATTCTTCTAAGTCTACCCCACGTAGCCTATCGGTGAAAGTGTCGATGGCCTCATAAAGATGGAAGATGGGGTCGTCAAAGTCTTTGTATGGAATGCGTCCCTTCTGGAAATCCTCTCGAAATTTTTGTCGAAATTTTTGCGTCCCGCCTTCAGTATAGACGTACTCTCTAAACACGTCCTTTAAGTCTTCCCACGGCGTAACGCGCATCGCTTCTGGAAGACCTTTGTAGGGATCTTCTTTTTGATATATGTATCCTTGTATGCGCTCCTTTAAGTCCGCCTTTTCAGTGATATCTCTAATCACGGCAAGCAAAACAGTTAGAGCCACCATCCTTTGCTGTCCATCTATTAGATCGTACAGATTTCTCTCTCTGCGCTGTAATATGATGGAGCCAAGAAAATGCCCCTCCTTCAAATCCATGGAATCCTTGATGTCTTCGACCAATTGCTCGAAGTTCTCTCTATTCCAGCTCAGAGGCCTTTGAAAAATTGGCACCTTAAAGACGTAGTGCTCACTAAATAGTTCGCTCAAAGGCTTTTCCTCTGCCTTGATAATCTTCTCTGACATCGTAGACACCATATTGCTTTCTGTATTCCTCATTTCTCCATCATTACAGTTTATAACTTTAACTTTCGGCTGAAGATTCTCTAAACATCGACTTTGCAAGGAGGTTTATCGAAATCTATCACCGGTAGTTCAGCTTGCTTAATATCGTAGAGACTTTATTTAATAGCTCTCAGGAAGTAGTTATTGAGTTTAGCTCATCTTCTACGACTATGAATCCCTTCGACCTGAAGCACTCGACCACATCTTGGATTTCTTTGGGATAGAGCTCTTGGATCTCCTTGGTGTACTTGCCAAAGCCCCTTCTGTCTAAGTCGACGACTCTCTCGGCAAGCACTGAGGAGTTGCTAATGTACAGCCTTGTGATCGTTCTGCCTCCGCGCTTGACCTCCTAAATTTTTAAGTCGCAGACACGATCACTAAAATGTTGGGTACCTGTTTTTAATAAATAGAGGGTGCCTTAAAAACGAAATAAGGATGGGTTGGAGGTGGCCGAGGACCTCTTTCTACGGCTTTTCCTTTCCAAGCTCGATAAGATATCTGTGGCACTAAACTTGGCCTCGGACGAGGGTTTAAAGGAGGCTTATGCGGCCCTCTGGCGCGAATTCGACGGTAAAAGCGACACAGATACGCTCAGCTTTGCGGTGACCGATGGCAGCGTCGCTTCAACGACCTTTAGGGGAGGACTAAGGGTTGCCGTCGCCAGAGCCATCACCAACGTTTACCGTTGTAACCGTTTAATTGACAGCGTGTGCGATGTCGATGTTAGGGTCGGACACAGGCTCAGGCGTACCTCGCTTTACATGAAGGCGCTCGAGCTCAAGTGCTTAAAGAAGGCGCTCGAAGATCATGGTGAGGCATTAATCGCCTTATACGATGGCGACCTCTACCCCACAATACATCCAGTCTTAGCCACGCCTACAGATCAAGGAGTCGAGGCCTACGTTGAATATCTGAGGGCCTTCTCGGAACTCTATGGGTTTGCAAGACAACGAGGGCTCACGTTGATTGGCATCACTAAGGACAGCTTCGTCAACTATTTGGGTGCTCAGATACTCGCAAGCCTTGTCTCTAGGGAAGACCCTGAAGCCGGCGCGGACCTATCTCGAGTTAGGAGCGCCAAGAACATTATGAGGAAGCTCCCGTCACTTCGAGACCGCTTAAGAAACTACGAAGTATACTACAATATCGTGAATAGAATGTCCATGTCTTCCGACGAGGATACGCTGTATGAGTACACGGATAAGCCCGGCTTCACGGTGCCCATGGCTTTGGCACCTCAACCCATTTTCCTAAGCGAGGAGATCAAGGCCGGGACCAAGCGCTGGATCGACTCGAAAATTAGGAAAAGATTGTTGGAGGCAAACCCACCAATGAGCGAGGTGGCGCTAACGCTTGATGAGATTTACGAGCTACCCCCTATCGTCATATCTTATTGGCGGCCTTGGCATGGGCTCGGTGTTTACCGGGTTGACGTCTGCGGCTGGGCTCTCGGGCTCGACGTCAAGTCGGCCTCTATGGAGGCGGACAACATACTAGGCGACGAGGCGGCGGAGAGGTTTAAGGGCATTGCAGCACTTTTAAACGGCTTGAGCCCAGAGCCGTTCTCAGTTAAACCTTTGCTCGACGCCGATGACCTCGTAAGGTTCGACGTCAAAACATATAAAGAGTGTTATGAACCGCTCATAATTGAGGCTTTGAGAAAGGCCGGGTTTAAAGCCCTTCTAACCAAACGTAACCTAAGGGAGTTGATGGTGAGGGTTTGATGGAGACCAACAGACAAGTTGGTACCGTTCTAGATGGCGCAACACCGCTGAATTTTCCGTTCAAGGTGGCTAAGGACGTCGACATCCCACTTCACGAGTACGTTACGGTCAACGTCGGCGGGAGGACCGTTCTAGCCGAGGTCGTTGATGTTGGAGCTAGAAACCCACTCGTGAGGGAGAGGATCGCCGAGCTCGGTATAGACGGCCTAGAGAGGTACGGCTACGAGGTAGCCTCCGCAGAGGTTCTGGGATACCTCGACGGAGGAAAAGTCATGAGACCTAAACACGCGCCAAAACCGAACACACCAGTCTACTTGGCGGACTCCAAAATCCTTCAGACCTTCTATGCAGGCGATGAGGATAGGCTTCCAATTTACGTCGGAACCCTGCTACACAGGAACGACGTTCAAGTACCGATTCACTTACAAGACCTGTCGTTCCACCTCGGAATTTTCGCCCAAACGCGTGGAGGGAAATCCTACCTAGCCGGAGCCATCATCGAGAACATACTGTTTCATACAAACTTCCCAGTAGTGGTGATAGACATTCACGGAGACTACGTCATGATGGACAGGAGCGCTGAGGACGGCAAGAGGCACGGCAAATTCAACGTCATAGCGTATTATCCGCCCAACGCCCCTAAGATTGAGGGGGTTACGGCCGACGTCAGAGAATTGAATCTAAGCTTGAAGCAATTGACAAACGAAGCATTTATGGAGCTCCTAGGAGGACTGGGGGAGCTCCAATCGATAAGGCTCAGGAAGATAATCAAGGACCTCAAAGATGAGGGGAGGCCCTTCGGCCTGAGCGACGTGATCAAGAGGATAAGAGACATGCTTGAAGAGGTCGAGGAAAAAGGAGAGAGAGAGGACACGCCAAGGTCAAGGAGAAGAGGGGCCTGCCATCTGATGAAAAGAAGCGCCTCGCGTCAATCCTAGCGAGGCTTGAAGACTTGGGAGAGGAGGTTAAGCTATCCGCTGAGGAGACCCCGGTCCAAGAATTTCTGAGACCGAAGACTTTAAGCGTTATCTGCCTGCGCGGCTTGAGGTCGAGAATTCAGGACGCTTATACTGGGATCATAATCGACATGATCTTTAGAAATCAGGTCGCGTACTGTGGTGATCTGAGAAAGGCCCCGCCCACGTTCGTCTTCATCGAAGAGGCGCACAGGGTCGCGTCTCGAGAGGGAAGCAAGTACGCCTCAAAGATCATCTCGACTGCCATCAGAGAGGGGGCTAAGTTTGGGCTTTTCCTCGGCTTGATAAGCCAGAGGCCTAGGAGCATAAGCCCAGATATCATGGCGAACATCGGGAACTATGCCGTCCTGAGGATTACCAACGCCCAAGACCAAAACATGATCGAAAGCGCCAGCGAAAGCTTCAGCCACAGGCTCGTCCAGGACCTCCCAGCCCTCAACCAGGGAGAGGCCGTCTTAGTCGGACCATTCGTACCACTTCCAGCCATAATTAAAGTCTCGAGGAGAAAGACGGTTCACCACGGCGCCACGCCGTATCTGGCCGCCATGAACGATGAAATGTCAAAGTTGATGGAGGAGGCGAGAAGGGAGAAATGGTGAAGGTGGGGGTCTTCGCCGACACTCACGTCGGCAGATCAATACCCAATATCATAGCAGAGCATAGACGTCAAGCTTTCCGCCACGCGTTCACACAGGCCATAAACGTCTTCATCGAAGAGGGAGTCGACCTAGTAGTTCACGCTGGAGATCTTTTCGAGAGAAGGAGCATGAAACCCTCTGACAGCCTCTTTGTGAAGGAGGAGCTGCAGAGGCTCGTGGACTCGCTAGGCGGGGACGTCAGAATTATCATGGTAAGGGGCAACCATGATGGGACGGCGGAAAACAACGCCCTCAACTACGTCCAACATCCGCTAGCAAAATATCTGACAGTTTTAGGCGATAAGACCTTACAGGGGGAGCCTGAGGTCTACCAAGACGACAGCCTCGCGATCGTAGGGTTCGGCTACACGCCCTTCGCATCCATAAGGCTAAACGAAGTTAAAGACGCCGTGAAGAGGAAGTACGACGATCTCAAGGTCGATAACAAAATCTTCCTAATCCACGCGTTCATCGAGGGCCAAGAGATACCTCCAAACGTGCCGGAATATCAAGCGGTGAGCCTCGACCTGCTTAAGGAGCTGGGCGCAGACCTCATCGTGGCAGGCCACCATCACAAATATTTGCCGCTGGTGGAAAAGTCGGGCTTGCGTCTTTTAACGCCAGGAGCCACGGAGGCCGTAGACCTCTCGGATGACTCGCCGCACGGAGTCTGCGTATTAAAACTTGGCCAACACATAGATTGCAAGTTCGTCCCGGTAAAACCCCTTCACAAGATCAAAAATGTGGTCATAAATAGCGAGGGAGCAATCCAGCAACCCACGTGGTTCGTCGAAAGGGCCAGCGAGGTCGCACAAAAGTTCTCAGAAGACCTCGAAGCTGAGGGCGAGAAAGGCATACTTCGAATAGCCCTTCGAGGATTTTTAGACGGAAACCGGTTCGACTTGGAGGCGGAGCTCGAAAAGCAGATGCAGAAGATCCGAGAGGAAAGCCCTCAGCTATTGCACGTGGAAATCGACAACGACTTGAGCGAGATCGCACATGCCAGAGTCAGCGTTTCGGAGTACACTCGCAGAGAAGAGTTCCTGCAAGAAGTGTTCAAGAGCCTAGGCGAAAAGCGCATGGCTCAAGCCTTGAGCCTCGCAGAGGAGGTGCGCATGGCCCTAGAAGAAAGGGCCAGCGACAAAACGGGCCTGTTAAGGGAGTCCGACAGGAGATCCTTCGTTGAAAAGTGGTTGAAGATATTGGAGGCTGATTGAGTGCTTATCGAGCGTTTAGAGCTTAGGAACTTCGAGGGGTACAAGCACGCGATAATAGACTTCACGAAGGGCTTAAACATCATAACCGGTAGAAATTCGACCGGTAAGACAACACTCCTCGAGGCCTTGCTGTTCGCCCTTTACGGAGTTGCTCCTGGGGGCGAGAAGAAGCTCTTGGTCTCAAAGCTTCCAGGCACGACCGGCAACATGGCCGTCAGGCTCTCGGCTAAGATGGCCGGGAAGAGCGTCGAGATCCTAAGAGAGGGAAGGCTCGTCGGGAAGGGCGAGGAAAAGAGGTTCAGGACCGAGAGGCTAAGCCTAAAGATCGACGGCAAGGAGGTCCCCATCAACAATGAGGAGGAGTTGAACAAAAAGATAGTAGAGCTTGCGGGAATGGGCGTCAAGTTGTTCACGACCCTGGTCTACGCGAGGCAGGGCGAGCTCACGAGCATCCTCGAGCCCAAGAAAGAGGACATGGACCTCGTCTTGGGCATAACCCTCATGAAGGAGCTCGTAGAGCAGCTGGACGCCGCAAAGAAGGACCTTGAAAGATACGAGGGAAAGGACGCTAAAACGATGCACGATCAGCTCCGACAACAGGAACACCTATTGGCGCAACAAATCGGCCAGCTGAGCGAACAAGCAAGCGCTCTCGCCCGAGAAGTGGAGGCCTTGAGAGAGGTTGTGGAGAAGGCAAAGTCGAAGGAAGTTGCGGAGCTCCTCCAGCAGATAAGTCGGAGAGACTCCCTGTTAAAAGGCATCAGCGAAAAGGAGGCTGCGATCTCGAGCACCCTAAGGGAGAGGAGGGCCGCGAGCGTGGAGGAGCTCGAAAAGAGATTGAGCGAATTGATCGACGAGGAGGGGAAGCTTCGAAAAAAGCATGCGGAGCTCCAGAGAGAAGAGTCGAAGGTCAACAGCACGTGGCAGAAGCTCAGCTCGAGGTTGCTCCAGATAAGAGCCAACTTCGAGAGCGCAGGCGTAGCCACGATAAAAGAGCTCGAAGAGAAATTAACCTCGGTCCAAGCGGAGTACGACCAACTTGTTGAAGAGCGCAAAGCCGTGGAGGAAGAGTTCGACAAGGCAGAGCGCCTTAGAAGCGAGCTCAGCGGCAAAGTATCAGCGCTCAAAGAAGAAGTTGAGGCCCACGAAGAGCTACTGGCCAAGGGGCTTGCCAACTGCCCGACGTGTGGGCAGAAGGTCGATCCGAAGGTGGTCAGGCAGATCGTGGAGGAGAAGAAGCGCGCCCTCCAACAACTGGCGGTAGAGCTCGAAGAGGTAAACGCTCGATACTCTACCTTAAAGAAGAGGATCAATCAATTGACGACGCGCGTCTCGCAGCTCGAGGCGAACTTGACGAAGCTACGGGGGACTCGCGAGAAGGTCATGGCGTTGCTGGAGGGGGTTACGGTGGAGCAACTGGAAGAGAAGGTGATCGAGGCGCAAAAGGACCTCGACGGAGTTCGCCAAGCCATAAACAGCTTGACGGCCGAGCTGTCGAAATTGAAGAGCGACAAGGAAAGCCTTCAGAGCGCGATAGTCCACGTGAAGAGCCTAGAGGAAGGGAGGAGGGCCCTTGAAGGAGAGCTTCAGAAATGCCTCGAGAGAATAAAGTCCACCCTGCAGGCTTTGTCCTTCCCGTTTGAGCCGAGCGACCCCGAGCTGAAGGCGAAAATAGCCGAGAGACTTCCTCTGAGCCCGGAGGAGTTGGCAGAGAGGGAGAGGGAGCTCAAGGAGAAGGGCAAGAGGCTCGAAAAGCTCAGGGCCGACGTGGAGGACCTGAGGAGGCGGGAAGAGGAGGTTAGGGGCAAAATCGTCGAGCTTCAGAAAAGGCTCGAGAGGGTCAAGGTCTGCGAGGACTTGCTGGAGAAGATCAGAGGCGGGATCGAGAGCCAGAGGGAGCTCAGGCTGAGGCGAATAGCGGAGGAGGCCTTGAGGATCTACGAAACTCTCACCGACCAGAGGATCTACAAAGCCTTCAGGATAAACAAGGACGACTACAGGGTCGAGGTCTTCCCGGAGCGCCTCGAGGGCTACATACCGGCGAGGAGGACGGGAGGAGGACACCAAACTCTGATAGCCTTGGCCGTGAGGATCGCCCTCTTGAACGTCCTAAACCAGCGGAGCTTACTGATCTTGGACGAGCCCACGTACGGCGTGGACTCCGAGAACCTGCCGCAGCTCATGAGCTACTTCTCAGAGGCCGCCAAGAAGATAGGCCAGACGATCTTGGTGACCCACTACGGGCTGGGCGAAGAGGAAGCGGCCAACATCGTCAAGGTGAGCATAGCTGAGGACGGGTCCTCTGTAGCGAGCCAGGCCTAGAACACGATCCTCGTTACGCGTCATCGTGCACGCGCTAATCTGATTTAGTGGATGAGGAGAGAACGTCGTGCGCTTTGATGTAAGGTTATGTTAGAAAGGCTGTCAGAGATGGAGGAGATTTAGGGGTCGAGAAAGGGTTTTAAAAAGTCTAGAGCGGCTCTTTGGTCTTTTACCCGTACTACGAGGTTGGCGTCGATGCAAGGATTCAGGAGCTCAAGGGCCTCATCAAGAAGAAGGTAGAGGCGAGGATCGTGAGCGTAACCGTCCTAGTCGACGTCGTAACGGGCGCGCTGTGCGACAACGACTCGAGCAAGATTTAAAGGCAAAGCAAAGATATTTCTGTGATAGCAGTGACAGTAAAGTCGAAATTAGAGCCATTGAGAGATGATAAAAACAACTTAGAAGAGCGCTTAATAGCTTTGCTACTCTATAAAGTTGATAAAGAACAAGAGAAGGATTATAACATTTATGATGTAGCGTGGGGGCTTCTTGCGCTTAGGAATATAGGCAAATTCAATGAACGGCTATACGACGAAGTCTGTCAAATAACATCACGGCTGAAGAGGATGAGCTTTGAGGATTTAAGCGATTTTTTATACGATTATCGAAGAGCTGTTGGGATAGCTCTGTCTATTTACCTCGTGGGCGCAAAAGGCCTTGAACTTTCTAAGAGGCTACTCCACGAGTTATGCGAAATTTTGGTCATGAACTCAAAAAGTAGCAAAATCGGTGAGCTGATTGGAGCAACTTTCCTACTTTTGAGACATTTTGGAAATAAAGAGATGGAAGAAGAGATCAAAAACTTGATGTTCGAAATTAAGGAGTTAACCGTTAAAGATCCTGCATTTCACCTAACCGATCTGATGTATCTTGCCTTTTTCTCAGCAATAGCGGATGACCGATTTTATAAGGAGATCTTAGAACTAATACATGCTAATAGGCATTTACTGGCATATATAGAAGATGATCCTGAGAAGCTTGCCCTCTTCCTCTACTTGG
>Ga0272445_1002558_pt1 | contig 12383 bp, 15 predicted proteins | sample YNPCB0031_FD_194404 | JGI IMG/M metagenome (GOLD analysis project Ga0272445, IMG submission 194404) | Hot spring sediment microbial communities from Yellowstone National Park, WY, United States - YNP-CB-003-1 | ecosystem: Environmental > Aquatic > Thermal springs > Hot (42-90C) > Sediment... | reverse complement strand
AGAGATTTCCTCAACCTTTCTTTTTTCAAATTCCTTAATCGGTAAAGAATAACCCAATGGATGCAAGACTCGAGTATCTCCACTTACGCACATTCCAGGTGAAATTATTCCTTCTTTTGTCTCAATTGCTGCTACTCCTCCGATTGGAGAAGAATAACCTTCGTGCATATCTGGCATTGCTAAAGCATATTTTTGAATTCCAGGTAAAGTTGAAACATTGATTAATTGCTCAACCGACCTATCCCTAAACGCTTCTTCTAACATCTTTTCAGAAAGATAAACTCTTGCTGGAACTCTCATATCAGCTCTAAATCCCTTTGGAATTTCCCAAAGCCAATTAGAAATTTTTTTGAAATCCTTTTTTGAGATCATAAATTTATTTTAGCAAATTTATTTTCTTTTAAAATATGGGAAATTTTACCTCTTGACAAGGAAGCTTGGGCCAATAAAATTAGAAAGTATGGAGAATAAAAATTTCAACACCTTCTCTTCAGCCTTTTTAAGCGTCGTTTTGATCACCAAAAAACCCGAAAGGGCTGAGGGGTAGGTGTTGAATTTTAAATAATTCTATCCCTCAGCCCTCCAGAAAAACTGGAGGGCAATTTAATTTATAAAGCTAAATAATTAAAAATCATGGCGGGGGGAAGGAAAAACCTTGACTCCCGCGGTTAGTTCCCTAAAAATCCATAAAGGAGGTGAAAAATTTGGAGGAAAAGAAGAAGTGTCCGAGATGTGGTTCTAGAAGGTTAAAAGGTTTCCCATACGAAGACCCAAGGTGGTTCCTGTGTTTAGACTGTGGTTCTTGGTGCGACGAAGAGGGAAAACCGATTGAATGGTGAAGCACCTTAAAAACTATAAAATTTTTTTCCTTTCTTTTTTATGGGACTGGAAAGAGAGTATGATTTTTAAAGCAAGGTTGGGGTGCGATTCCCCACAGTCCCATATCAAAAATAAAAAAATGTTAGAGATAGAAGTTTCTTATTTATATTGAGGGTTTCAAATGAAGATAAAATTTTTACGATTTTTGTAGTAAAAAAAACTATTAAAAATACGAATTTATACAACATTCTCGAAAATAAAAAAGTGTCGCAAAATTGGCGACACTTATTTCATTTTTAAGAAAGTACTTCCCCCAATAATTTTTCAATTTCTTCTAGTGCATCTAGAACTTTTTTCCGCTTTCTGTAATTTGGTACTGAATTAACACCCGCCCAGGTCTATTCTCAACTTCTTTTTTAACTAAATTTAACTGTTGAAGCTCTATTAACCGCAGTGAGATAGTAGCAGGAGAAAGTGCGGCTGACTCAGAAATTTCCGTAAAAGTTTTCTTCTCCCCATCCCCTAGCGCCTCAAGCACGTTTAAGATCCCCTTTCTCACTCCAATAATCTCCACTTTTTTAAAGAACATTCTCTTTCCCAATTTCTCACCTTTAAAATCGGTATTTTAAATATATTAAAAATTTAAAAATAATTCAAGATAGTTTAAATGTCAAATAAAACTGTAGCTTGCCAAGTTCCATCTTTTTCTTGGTGGATATCTAAATCATGATAGGTTACTCCTTTAATATGGACTCCCATTCTTTTTAGTGGTTTTCCAATCAAAATCGCCTCGATTTCATTTTCAGCGAATTTTTTAAATTCAACTTTCTCAAAAACTAATTTTTCTGTCTCAACTAAATACAAAACCTCGCTTAAAAAATCTACTAAAAGAGAGGGTAAATCAACCGATTTAATTTTAGTTGGAATTTGTTTAGTTATAGGTTGTTTAGTTGATTCATACTTTGCAGCTTCAAACATTCCAAGCATTGCATTTTCAAAAAGCTCCTCTTTTGTTTTTCCAAAAACTCTAATTTTCAAATCCGCTTTGTGTTCTAAAATCTCAAATTTTTTCATAAATTTTTTGAAATTCCTCTCTAACAACCTTTCTATCATCCCAAGGAATTTTCTTTCCTTTAATCACAATTGAAGGCTCGCATCCTTTTCCGGTAATCACCACAATGTCTCCTTCTTTTGCCAACTTTAATGCCTCTCTAATTGCCTCCCTTCTATCTAAAATTTTCCTTGCCTTTCCTTTCGTTCCAGATGCAACTTGCTCGATAATTTGCCAAGGATCTTCATCGTAAGGATCTTCATTTGTTACAATTACTTCATCGCAATACTTTGCCGCCAATTCTCCCAAAACTGGCCTTTTCCATTTATCCCTTCCTCCACCACAAGAACCGAGAACACAAATTAATTTGTTTGAGGTTCGAGGTTCGATGTTAGAAGTTAAGGTTTGATAAACTCTCTCTAGGGCATTGGGAGTGAAGGCATAATCAACGATAACTTTGAATGGTTTTGAAATTACTTCTTCCATTCTCCCTGGAACTCCCTTGAATTCTTCCAAAACTTTTATTGCAAAATCCTTATCAATTCCTTGAGAAATCGCAACTGAAATGGTAGCCAGGGCATTATAGAGATTAAATTCTCCTGGAATTTTCAATTTTATCTTTGTGTTTTTCAAATTTATATCTCCCGTTTTTAACCCATAAGTGATTTTTCTTTTTGCCGGGAATTTTAAAAAGTAATCTGAATTTTTGTCTTCAACATTGATCACATGAATTTCTTTTGTTGCTTGAAAGAATTTTCCCTTTGCTTCTCTGTACTTTTCAAAAGAACCATGGGCCTCAATGTGTTCTGGAGCCAGATTTGTAAAAACTGCGACTTTAAAATCTAAAAATCTGTGGCGGTGCTGCTTTATTCCCTCTGAAGTGACTTCAATTATGGCAAATTCACAACCTTCCCTCACTGCCTTCTTTAAAAATCTTTGAATAAAAAACCTTCCTGGCATTGTCATTCTGAGTTTGTTAATTTCTTCTTTCTTCCCAATTTTAAACCTAATCGAATTCAAAAGGGCAATTTTCTTTCCTGCCTTTTCAAAAATCGAAGCAATCATTTCAGTGGTTGTCGTTTTCCCATTAGTTCCCGTAACCCCAATTAAGATTAATTTTTTCGATGGAAAACCATAAATTAATGCTCCCAAAAATGCTAAAATAAAGTGATAAAAACTTAAAACAAAATTTGGCAGAATTTTTTTTAAAATTTCTTTCATCAATAAAATTCTAACATGTTCAAGTTAAAAGCTCCATTTAAAGAAACGCCGGCTCAAAAAGAAGCAATTGAGAAATTGGTGAGGAATTTAAAAACAAGGCAAAAGCACCATGTACTTTTGGGCGTGACTGGATGCGGAAAAACTTTTTTGATGGCAAAGGTAATTGAGAAATTGCAAAAACCAGCTTTGGTCATTTCCCCAAACAAAACCCTTTGCGCTCAACTTTACCAAGAATTCAAAGAATTTTTCCCTGATAATGCAGTCCATTTTTTTGTTTCTTATTATGACTACTATCAGCCCGAAGCCTACATTCCAGAAACAGATACTTACATTGAAAAGGATGCAAAGATTAACGAAGAAATTGACAGATTAAGACATGCTGCTGTCCAAGATGTTTTAACAAGAAATGATGTGATAGTTTGCGCCTCTGTTTCTTGCATTTACAACATCGGTTCTCCAAAGGATTATCAAAAAGTTGCGTTAGAAATTAAGCCTGGAAAGAAAATTAAAAGGAAAGATTTTTTGGCACATTTAACATCACTCGGTTATCAAAGGAACGATTATGAATTTTCACCCTCAACTTTCAGGGTAAGGGGAAATGCAATCGACATTTTCTTAGTTACTGGAAAAGAAATATTAAGAGTTGAATTTTTTGGAGACGAAATCGAAAAAATTTCAGTTGCCAAAGACCCTCTAACCTCCAACTTCGAACCTCGAACTTCGAACTTTTTAATCTATCCTGCCCATTTCTGGGTAACCCCGCAAGACAGATTAAGGATTGCCCTAGAAAATATCAGATTGGAGCTCCAAGAAAGGGTAAAGGAATTAAAAACACAAAATAAATTGGTTGAGGCCCAAAGATTAGAACAAAGAACAAATTATGATTTGGAAATGATTGAAGAAACTGGTTATTGTCATGGGATTGAAAACTATTCAAGGCATTTAGAATTTAGAAAACCAGGAGAACCTCCTTGGACTCTTTTGGATTATTTTCAAGAAGACCCTTTAGTTTTCATCGACGAATCACATTTAACAATTCCCCAATTGAGAGCGATGGCAAACCAAGATAGATCGAGAAAGGAAACTTTAATTGAATATGGTTTCAGGTTACCTTCTTGTATCGACAACAGACCTTTAACTTTTGAAGAATTTAACAGAAAAGTAAAGAAAATAATCTATGTTTCTGCAACTCCTGATGAATACGAAAGAAAAAAGGCGGGAAAGGAATTCATAGTTGAACAATTGATAAGACCTACTGGATTGTTAGAACCTTCGATTGAAGTAAGGCCAACAAAAAACCAAGTTAAAGATCTAATTAAAGAAATCAAAAAAAGAGTTGAAAAAAGACAAAGGACTTTGGTTTTAACATTGACAAAAAGGTTGGCAGAAGCTCTTGCTGATTATTTGAAAGAAGAGGGAATTTCTTGCCAATGGTTGCATTCTGAAGTGAAAACTTTGGAAAGACCGCAGATTTTAAAAGAATTAAGAGAGGGAAAATACGATGTCTTAGTTGGAATTAATCTTTTAAGAGAGGGTTTGGATTTGCCAGAAGTTGCATTAATTGGAATTTTGGATGCGGACAAGGAAGGGTTTTTAAGAAGCGCAACTACTTTAATTCAAATCATGGGAAGGGCGGCAAGGCATCCTGAGGGACATTGCATTTTGTATGCAGATAAAATAACAAAGTCAATGAAAGAGGCAATAAAGGAAGTTGAAAGAAGAAGGAAAATTCAGATGGAATACAATAAAAAATACGGAATTGTGCCAAAGCCAATTATAAAGCCGATCAGGGAATGGCCCTTTGCCAAGAAAGAAAAAGAAATTGAGGCAGAATTTTGGATGATAAAGGATGAAAAACTTTTAGAAGAGGAAATGAGAGAGGCTGCAAAAAATTTGGATTTTGAAAGGGCTGCCCAAATTAGAGATCTTTTGAGAAAAATAAAAGGGTTGAAAGTTTAAGGTTTATTTTTTATAGTTAATTTATGCCAAAAACAAAGTCTGCAAAAAAGGCGCTAAGGAAAAGCGAAAAGAGAAGAATTGAGAATTTAAGAATAAAAGAAAAAATAAAAAAATTAAAAAAAGAGATAAAAAAATTGATTCAAGAAAACAAAATAGAAGAGGCAAAAAAATTTTTGCCCTTGTTTTATAAGGCCTTGGATAAGGCTGTGAAGAGAGGAACAATAAAAGAGGGGAAAGCAGACAGAGAGAAATCAAAAATCGCAAAGCTTTTATCAAAGTTGAGCCAAAAAAAGATCGAGAGCTAAATCAGGTTCTATTTTTCCAGTTTTGATTGCTAAATCGAAATTGAAAATCCTTTGATAAATTTTCCTCAATTCCTCAATTTTAAATTTTTGAGAAATCCTCAAAATTTTTTCTAAGACAAAGGGGTGTAGCTCAATTTTATTTTTTATTTGAGGAATTTTTTCACCCTTCTCGATTAAATCCTTCACTTCAATCAGGTTTCTAAATTGATATTTTATCATCGAAAACAAAACTGCTGGTTTTTCTCCTCTTTTTAAAAGATTGTGCAAGAATTTAAAGGCCAATTTTTTATTTCTTGAAGAAATCGCATCGATGGTTTTGAAAATATCGAGCTCCAATTTTGGCGAAATTAAATTTTCAACGTCCTTTTCTCTAATATCTTTTCCCATTTTAAAAACGATCAGTTTCTTAATTTCCTCTGACATCCTCCAAAGATCGTTTCCCACAAGAAAGATTAATCTTTCTATTGCCCTATCTTCAATTTTCACTCCATATCTTGCAAACTCTTGTTTTAACCAAATTTTCAACCTCAACCTATCTAACGGCCTAAATTCTTGAAGTTTTCCGTGCTTTTTTATTTCTTCAAAGAAAGGATCATTTTTTATTTCACCCTCCTCAAAAAAGAAGATTATTTCTTTTGATTTTTCGAATTTTTCAATCTCTTTTAGAAATTTTTCTTTGAATTCTTTGTTTTGGCTCGCATTTTTCAAAATTAAAAGCTTCTTTTCAGAAAACATCGAAGAACTTTCAAATTCTCTTTTGAAATCTTCAAAATTCTTTTCTTTTAAGTCCAAAACTTTAAGGTTAAGACCAGATTTGTGGATTTTTCGATATTTTTCAATAATTTCTTTTAGCTTTCTGTTTGCCCTGAATGTATCTTCTCCAAAGATTAAATAAATCATAATTTTTGGCAAACTGGGCAAAAATGGGCAGATCTTTGACCTAACTTTACTCTTTTAATTTTCGCTCCGCACCTAAAACATTTTTCACCTTCCCTTCGATAAACTTTTCTCAAAGGATCGAATCCCCCCCTTTCACCAGAGGGCCTTCTATAATCTGAAATACTTTCTCCTCCAACTTCGATTGCCTTTGGTAAAATTTCTCTCATTGCCTTATAAATTCTCTTTAATTCCTCTTCACTCAGTTTTTCAACTTTCTTGAATGGGTGAATCATTGCTTTCCACAAAATTTCGTCTGAGTAAATATTCCCAATTCCCGCAATAACTTCTTGATCCATCAAAACCTGTTTTATTTTCTTTTTTCTCCTTTTCAATATTGCCTCTTTAAATTTTTCAAAAGTGAAATCTTTATCCAAGGGCTCTGGGCCCAAAGCTGATAGTTCTTTTTCTAACTCTTCTTTTGTCAAAATTTCAACCTTTGCAAACTTTCTCAAATCAGAAAGCGCCAATTGCCATCCGTCTTTGAAAAAGAAAATTAAATGTAAAAACTCATTCATCGGATCTTCTTTTAAGGGTCCTTCAATTTCTGAAACCCATTCCTTTTTTACTTTTTTCCATTTTCCAAAAAGTAAATGGCCAGTTAATTTTTGATGGATTAAAAGAATTTTCCCGCTAGAAAGAGAAAAGAGGATATTTTTTCCTCTTCTTTTTATGTCTAAAATTTCTTTTCCGATTAATTCCTTTTTAAAATCTTCAAACCTCTTTGGTCTTTTTATCATTTTCTTTGCATCAGTCCAGACATCAAAAAAAATCCTGCCAAGAACAGTCTTTTTTAGATCCCTTACTGTTGTTTCAACTTCGGGCAATTCTGGCATGGATTAGCTTTTTAGCTTATTAGTTATGAGAAAAAGCAAAATCACTAAAAAGCTAATAAGCTAGTTATCTCAGGATGTTTTTTATCTTCTCAATGATTTCGCCTGGAGTAAAGTGGGCCTTGATTAAATAATCTATCGCTCCAAGCCTCAATCCTCTCTCAATTTCTTCCCTTTGTCCTAAGTTTGAAAGAATGATTACTGGAATTTGAGCAGTATCGAGATCTTCTTTTGCCTTTGCCAAAACTTCAAAACCATCGATTCCTGGTAAAATCAAATCTAACAAAATTAAATCTGGTTTTTCCTCTTTTATTCTCTTTAATCCTTCTTCTCCATCAACCGCCTCTATTACGTCGTATCCCTCATTCCTCAATTTCCTAGCAATCAATTCTCTCAAGAATCTATCGTCTTCTACAATTAAAATTTTTGCCATTTTAACCGATTTGTTTTTTTACCTTTTCTAAAACTTCTTTTGGGTCAAACTCAGTTTTTATTAACCAATCTTTTGCTCCCAATTTTTTTGCCCTATCTAACTCAACTGGTTGCCCAGAATTTGAAATTACAATCACCGGAATGTTTTTTAATTTTTCATCCTTTGCCATTTCCTCCATCACTTCAAAACCTCCCATCTTTGGCATGACAATATCTAACAAGATTAAATCAGGTTTTGGGTCCATCTCTCTCATTTTCTTTAATCCTTCTTCTCCGTCTCTCGCAACAGAAACTTCATAACCTTCTTTCTTCAATTTCCTCTGTAAAAGGTCAATCATTATATCTTCATCTTCAACTAATAAAATTTTTTTTGCCATACTTTTATTTTAGCTAAATTTTATTAAAAATCCACAAAATTTATCGCCGAGCCCAACGCACCTTATCTCTTGGCAAGTTACTCCCAAAACGCTAATTCCCTGGCTCGCAACTGCTAAAGACCCATTTTTGGCAATTACTCCATCCAAATATCCTTCAATAAAACCCTCTTCGAAAAAACAGAGGTTCTGTAAAATGTTTGGAATTCCTGAAGTTAAATAGGAATCGTAAATTTTAAGCTGGGCACCTTTTACATCTGGCATTATTTCTATTTCAACTCTTCCCCCTCTTAAATATTCAATTATCTTTTTTATTTCCTCTAAAACCAGGCCCAATTCAGTTTTCTCTGAACCCTCACCCAACCTTTTCCCCAATTTCATTCCGGCAAACCTCAAAGCAGATTGGTAACCAACCGATGCCCATTGCAAAGAATAAACTATCATTCGACAAAGCCGAATATCAACTTTATCCCCAAGATCCCTTCTTTTTTGTTTTACCTCTTTCCCTTCTAAGACATTCTTTATATCCCTTTCCAGATCCTCAAGAAGTTTTTCCATGATCTTATTTTATGATATATTTTTTCGCCAAAAGGTAACTTCCTCTGATTAAATAAATTCCGGCAATGATCTGAATCACTATAAAAGCAATCACTACAAGTTGGCCAATAGTCCATTGATACAAAATCGGAACCTCAATCAATTCATGAACTGTTCCCCAAACCATCGCCCACCAAAAGGTTTTCCATTCTTCAGGAATCGGTCTTTCACCGTAAAATTTTTTCAAATACTTAACTATGTAATAAGCAGCCATTCCAAAACCTCCAACGATCGGAATGTGGACCAAAAGAACATACAAATTCATTCCGAGCATCGGTCCAAAAGGATAGGTCAATGGATTTACTGGATTGAATTCTAATAATGGCATTGTCATGTTTTTAAGAAGTTATTTCTTTGTACAAAAAGTAAGCTCCCAAACCAATTAAAGCTCCACCTAGGGCATGGGGTATGACCAAAAGGAAATTCATTTCAAAGAATCCGGGGGTTGGCCATTCGTAAAATCCAAACATTTCTCCGAGTTCAGCAATCGCAGTTATTGCCACTCCCCATAAAATGAGTTTCCAGGATCTTGGGGCTTTCCTCCCAGCAAAGAATCCTCTAGTGTATTGGATCAAATAGTAAGCGCCAATGACAAAAGCAGCTGCCGAAAAGATCATTACTATCAAATTTGGCCATTTCAACCAACCCAAAGGTTGACCCATAAATTTTCCAATGTCAAAATATTCAAACCCAAAGAAAACTTGCTTTCCGCTTAAGGGTACAACCATGAAATTAAATTATTTTTTTTCGACCTTTATTTAATCTTACTTTTGTAGAAAAATAGGCAATACCTAACCATTCTAAAACCTCTATCGAGACTACTAAGAAAAAAATTGCCAATTCTTTTTTTAAAAGGAGGTAGATCATTATACAAAACTCCAATGCTTCCATTAGTCCAACTATTATTCCTCCCTTAATTAAACTTTTAAAAAATAAAATTAACCAAACCTGAATTATATTTATTATAACAAAAATTGCTGCCAAAAGGAAAAGAAGATTCATTAGGTTTTTTGAGCCACTGGTAAAGTGAAATAAAACGTCGTTCCCTTTCCTTCTTCAGATTCAAACCAAATTCTACCTCCATGGGCTTCGATAATATTTTTAGTAATGAAAAGTCCTAAACCAGAACCTTCAGTTTCCATTCTCATTGCGTTAGGGGCTCTGAAAAATTTTGTGAAAACTCTTCTTTGTTGATCCTTTGGAATTCCAATTCCTGTATCTTTGATCGAAAACTCAATTTTATTTTCTTTTAATTTCAAAGAAATTTCAATTTTTCCACCCGGCAAATTGTATAAAATTGCGTTTTCTAAAAGGTTTTGAATCGCCAACGAAATCTTCTCAATATCCACTCTTACCTTTGGCAATTCCTTTGGTCTTTTGAATTCAAATTTCAAATTTTTTTTCTCAATTTCCTCTTTATAAGAATCGATTACCGATTGGCAAATTGGCACAATATCTGCCAAAACTGGTCTGTAAAGATATCTCCCCTCTTCAATCCTGGCTACATTCAAAAGGTCGTTTATTAAATTAATCATTCTTTCGTTCGATTGATAAGTTTTCTCTAAAAATTCCCTTTGTTCTTTAGTTAGTTCTCCCAAATCTCCGTCCAAAAACATTTTCAGGGTCCATTTTATTGCAGAAAGTGGGGTTCTCAATTGATGGGCTGAGATCGAAACGAACTCTGTCTTCATTCTTTCGATGGCTTTTTCCCTCGTAACATCGTGCAAAATCATCAAAGTACCAATTTTTTCTTCTTCCCTCATTGTTGGAACAGTGGTTACTTCCAAAATTAAATCTTCCCTTATTGGAACTTCTTTCCTGAATATTCCTTTTAACTCCTTTCCTACTGCTTCAACCATCAGTTTGAAATCAGGAAATTGAGACAATTCTAAAATCGATTTCCCTATCACCTCCTTTCCTTTTACTTTAAAAAAGTTTTCAGCTTGAGGATTGATTAAAGAAACTTTCCCTTCTTTATCGAAAACTAAAAGCCCGTCAGTAAAGTTTTGAATAATTGCTAAGGTTTTGCTTTTTTCTTCTTCTGCTTTTTTTCTTTCTTCTTCAACATCCTCTAGAATATTCATTAAAGCTTTCCTGGTTTTTTCTAATTCCTCTACTTTTCTTTCGATGTCTTTTGACTTTGCTATTTCCCTTATCCTTAAAACCAACTCCTTTTCTCTAAGTTTCTCAAATTCTTTAATTTTTTCTTTTAGTTGAGTTTCGACAATTTTTATTTGACCGAGATCGAAAAAGCCCAAAAAATAACCGAGTATTTCTCCTTCTGGAGATTTCCTCAATTTTATCGAGAGGCTAACCGGAATTTCTTTCCCTTCTTTTGTAATAAAAACTGTTTCTTTTTCTTTCACCAACTCTTTTTCAGATGCTTCTTTCAATAGGCTTTCAATTTCTTCTTTTTTAAAAATTTCTTCGATTGATTTTCCGATAATTTCTTCTGTTGTATAGCCAGAGATTTCCTTGAAGGCTAAGTTAGCCTCCAAAATAACTTTTCTTGGGCTAATAAAACAAATCGGTATTGGTAAAAAATTAAAAAGATCCTCAATATAGTTTTGAAGCAGGGAAATATCCTCTACCAAAAGAGAAATTTTTTGATTTTCCTCTTCCATGAATTTATTCCCATTTCAAAAAATATTCATGAAATTTATCTCCTCTAAAAGTGCATTTTATTTCTTTACACTCTACTTTTTTTGCTCCGGTAATTAATTTGGTGAGAGTGGTAAAATAGCCCTTTAAATAAAGGCAATAAATTGGGTGAAGGTCAAAATTTTGGTAGCGAGCAGTTGCAAATTGCTTTTCCTCATTTAACTCCATAGGAACGAATTCGCCGGTTGTCCAATATTCCCTCCAGATTTTTGGAGAGAAATCAAAAAAGAATTTTTTTAAAGAAAAAAAGTATTTTACGAAAAGTTTAATAATAAGAGAGAATCTTGGGGCAGCCATGCCAATTTCTTCGATTTTTTCATCGCTATATCCAAGCGCTTCTTTAATTGCTAAAAGAGAAAGGACCTTTAATCCTCCTGGATAAAAACCCATTGGCTTTAGTTTTTTATATTCAATGGGAAACCCAACTTCCTTTAATTTCTCCTCAACTTTCTTTAGTGCCTCTTCTCCATGATTTCTTAGAACAAAGTCGCCATCAGAAATTATATCTATTCCCCTGATTTCTCCTTTAAATTCCATCAATTTTTTTGCTAATTCTTTTGTTAATTTTTGATCCATAACAATTAATTAGTTTTGGTCTTGTATTTCTCTAATTCTTCTTTCAACTTTTTTATTTCATCTTTTAATTCTATAATCTTTAGTTCTCTACCCACAGCAATTTTTTGGAATTTTTCCATTTCATCGATTTTCTCTTGGAGTTCTCGAGTCCTTTCCTTTATTATTTCCTCTTGCCTTTCAATTAATTCTTGCAGTTCCCTGGTTCTGGCCCGAACCTTTATTTCGAGTACTGTTTTCGCTTCTTCTAAGGCATTTTTTGTTTTTTCCAATTCAATAACTTTTTTCCTAAATTCGTCAGTAAAAAGGTTAGCTCCCATTCCCAAAAAATAAAAAGTTAAAAAAGCAAAGGCAATGGAAGAAAATACATACCAGGAGCTCAGATGAGGTGGAGTCGGTAAATTATAAAGGGCAGTATAGGGAATTAGATTGAAATATTGAAGAAGTACCAAAGCCGAATAAGAAAAGGCTGTAAAAAGAGTAAGTACTCTACCAAGAGTTTTTGGAAGCGTAACATTTCCCCAAACTATTGGAAAAAGATAAAATATTGCTCCCAGCCACTCAACGCCTCCGGCATCGTAGATGATTAGGGTAATGAAAAGAGTGAGGATTAAAAGATGAA
>Ga0272445_1002557_pt1 | contig 12391 bp, 10 predicted proteins | sample YNPCB0031_FD_194404 | JGI IMG/M metagenome (GOLD analysis project Ga0272445, IMG submission 194404) | Hot spring sediment microbial communities from Yellowstone National Park, WY, United States - YNP-CB-003-1 | ecosystem: Environmental > Aquatic > Thermal springs > Hot (42-90C) > Sediment... | reverse complement strand
TGCTGTAATCATTGAGGAAAGTGTTTTGAGTAAGAGTGCCAAGGTTCTCTCCAGGTTCCCTGCTGTAGTTACCTCAGGCAATAGTGTGAAAAACAGTGTTAAAACCCCTTCCCCGCTATGCGATATGTAGAGCCTAACCTCAAAATCCTTACCCAGTATGACTATTCTAGAGCAAGAGGGTCTCTCTATAGCCATGGATAGTGCATGGTCCTTAAAAATAGAGTACACATCGTAGCAGAAGTCATCTAGCCTACTTGTGTTAATACGAAACCTCTTTATGAGCCCTACTAGCACCTCCTTACCAGTCATCAACAAAACCTCAACAGCTACTCTAAAGCTAATTAACCTGCTCTGCATACAAGTGTAGCTCTAAGGATTTTATTCTTATGCTAAACCTATTAGATGCACTCCACATGAAAGTGCTGGGTTGTTGTCCTCTAGGTCACTCTATTTAGTGTTATCAATCTGACCTCCTCCCCCGTCCTAAGGGGCGAGGCTTTCAGTCGTAAAGTGGGAGAACAAGTTTACAGCTTCACTTCTAGAAACAGAAACATCTACTAAAACAACACCCCTTCTAGGTATGCCATAAGCTACATACCCAGCTGGCAAGAGCATCATTAAAGCTAATGATAGGAGATCCTCTTCACCTTCGACAACCACAAGGCTCTTATAGAGGGGTAGTGCATCTCGCAGTTTTTTTATACAGTCAACAGAGATAGAGCCTCTGGGATTGGTGCAATTGAAAATATGCTCAAAATACTTAACAATATGAGTGATGTCTGTGAAGGACCTCATTACAGTACCATCGATTACACAGAGACGGGGTGTGCCAATATACTGCAAAAATGTTTCACAAGTGTAATCCCCTACAACATGGACTGCACTAAGGTAGCTGTAAATAAGGGTTCTCAAAGTAAAGGCTACGTACTCTCTGGGCCCCTCTATGAAAAGCAGTGACGGGTTATATAAGTAGGGTCTTGACAGCCTCCCCCTCAGGGTCTCGGGCATTTTGTATACTTGCATTAGTGTTGCACTTCTATACAACTACCTGGACGTGCAACTCGTAATCTTCGATAAACCACTGCCTAGCGTTTTCAGGCTTTGCTGTTGCTAAGGTTAATTTCTGAGCCCTCACCTCACTCTTTATGTACTCGCTGTACCTTTCCAAAGCTTCAAATAGTAATTGCTGTGGTGTGTATACAACAACCTCCTTTAACATGTGGTCGACAGGTAGGTTCAGTTCTTTTCTAAGTACCTGAACCCTCCTTATGAAGTCTCTTGCAAGGCCCTCGAGCACAATTTCTCTATCAACTGCTGTGTCAACATATACTTCAAAAGGCTTTTCCACTACCTTGACAACAGAACTGCTACTTGGTGCTTCCTTAGCGACCTCCACCTGCTTAATATTAGCATAAATCTCAACTACATGCCTTGCCTCAGCTATGTGCTCTGCGTATTCCTCACTTACTCTTATCCAAGCGTGCTTCAGGGGCCACCTTCTTTTCACTCCTAACTTGGCTCGTAAGGCTAGTATCTCCTCACAAGCTACAAAGAGTGTACTAACAACACTCCACACCTTTTCGTTCAGAAACCTTGCTGAGGTGCTAGGCCACTTCTCCAAGTGAATACTTTCAACTGAGTATTGAGGCCCGTACTTCTTTGTAAAGGCATGGTACAAGTACTCTGCTATAAATGGGGCAAAAGGTGCTAGAGCTTTAAACAAGTTTGTAAGTACATAAAATAGTGTTGCATATGCTGCTCTTTTCTGTGGGGCATCTCCTTCAATCCAGACCCTAGGGCGTACGACAGTTATGTAGCGGTGGCTCAAGGTCTCAGTAATAAAGGAGAGTAGGGCTCGGGCTGCATTGTGAAGCTCTCCTCTCTCTATAGATGTCTCAACTGTTTTAATAGTATTGCTCAGCTCGTAAATTACCCACAGATCCTCGGGTAGGGTGTGCTGCAAATCGTGCTCTAGAGCACTCGCACTCCATTTGTCAAGGCTCATATACATATCTGCAAAGTTCACAGAGTTCCATAGGATGTTAAGGGCAGACTGAATGTCTGCTACTTCATCAGGGTCAAAGTTTATGTTATCCCAGGGAGCTGTTTTGGATGTTACGTAGAGTCTGAGTGCGTCAGCCCCCCGCTTCTCCATGAAGTCGAGCGCCCATATCACATTACCCCTGCTCTTGCTCATCTTCTTACCGTACTTGTCCAGCACGTGGCCTTGGCACAGTACTGATCTGTATGGCGACTTGCCGTAGAGCCCTACAGCTGTAAATAGGAGTGTGTAAAACCATCCGCGAGTTTGATCAACAGCTTCAGTTATCCAGTCGTATGGGAACAGCTCCTTGAATAGGTGCTCTCTACTTATTTGATGAAGTGCTGCTGTATGCGCCATACCACTGTCCATCCACACATCAATAACAAAAGGCTCTCTAAGCATTGTAGAGCCACATCTTGGACAAGCCATGGTTACGCTATCTATCCATGGCCTATGAATGTCCTGTAGCCTTTGCCCTGTAGCTCTCTCTAGCTCTTCTATGCTACCAAATGCAATTCTATAGCCACAGTTAGAACAGGTCCATATGGGTAAGGGGGTGCCCCAGAACCTCTCTCTAGATATGCACCAGTCCTTGGCATTCTTTATCCAGTCCTCGAATCTCCTCCCAGCCCACTCTGGGTACCACAGCACCCCACTGTTTTCACGAAGCATAGCATCTTTTATTGGATCTATCTTTAAAAACCACTGTCTATCAGCATAGTACATTAGTGGTGTTTCGCATCTCCAGCAATGGGGATACTCATGTTCTACTTCACCTACAGACACTAGCAGGTTCTTCCTCTTTAAATCCTCTATAACCTCTTCATCTACATCCTTAAACCACTTCCCACTGTACTTCCCAGCCTCTTTACCAAAGAGGCCATTCTTTTGGAGCGGCTTAAAGACCGTGAGACCGTGTTTCTTTCCTAGCTCAAAGTCTTCAGGGCCATGCGCTGGCGCCACATGTACAATGCCTGTGCCTTCATCCATGCTCACCCACTCTGCTACTAACACTCTGTGATTTGGTGGAGTGTGCTTGTTGTGTTCAGGCACCTCCTCTAATAATGGATGTACATAGGCTTTGTTGTAGAGTTGCGAGCCTACGAAAACCTCTAAAACTTCAGCATTGTTTACCCCTACCTCACTAAGAAAAGGCTTTAACCTCTTTTCTGCAACAACCCAGTACTCTGACCCCACCTTCAACTTAACGTACTTTTCATTTGGATGTACAGCCAGGGCCTCATTTGATATTATTGTCCAGGGGGTCGTAGTCCAAGCAACTAAGTACACCTCTTCATCTACAAGCTTCACTTTGAAATAGAGGCTGGGATCCTTCACAACCTTATAACCTAGGGCAACTTCATGGGAGCTCAGGGCTGTTTCACACCTTGGGCACACTGGTATAACCCTGTAGTCCTCATAGAGATAGCCCTTCTCCCACATTTGCTTTAGAAAGCCCCAGACAGCCTCTATGTACCTAGGATGCCTAGTCTCATAGGCATTGTCATAATCGAGCCACAGCCCAAGCCTTTCACTTGCTGCCCTCCAGTGGTTGATGTAGTAGTCAACAAGCTTTTGACATTCATAAATAAACTTGTCAACACCGTAGTTCTCTATATCCTTCTTTGACTTGAACCTCAAGTTTTTCTCGACTTCTAGCTCAACAGGCAGTCCTTGGGTGTCCCAGCCAGCCTGATCCCATACACAAAAGCCCCTCATTCTGTAGTACCTAAGTATAACATCCTTAAAAGTTCTCCCCCTAGCGTGACCCACATGCATAAAGCCATTAGCAGTAGGAGGCCCCTCTAGGAATCTGAACCTCTTTTCATTGTTTAAACAGGCCTCAGCCTTAGCTTTTTCATACACCCTGCTCTTTTTCCAGAATTCTAAAACCCACTTCTCCACAGCAATGGGATTATACCTACCCTTAATAGAGGGTACTGTAGATAATGTTACCACCCACACTCTCAGGGGCTTAGTCATGAAAAAGTTGCAACTGATATTTAAGTATTGCATAGAATGCTCAGCATATCTTCGAACCCGGCTTTGCATCACCTTCAATAGTTACAAGGAGGGGCTTCCCCTGATCGCAAGTGACTAAGAGCATGCCCTGGCTTTCAAAACCCATTAATTTCTTAGGCTTTAAGTTAACTACAACAACAACCTTCTTGCCCACGAGCTCCTCAGGCTTATACCACTCAGCAAGCCCTGCTATGATTTGACGAACCTCAGTACCCACATCAATGAGCAGTCTGAGGAGTTTCTTAGAGCCCGCAACTTTTTCTGCATGTTTTACCACACCTACTCTAAGGTCAACTTTTTTAAATAATTCGATATCTATCAGCTCCTGCTGAGCCTCTCCCCCGCTCACAGTACTCACCTTACCCAAAGCAAGTACTTACAATGTCATACTTGAGGACAGCTATGTTTAACTTCCAGGAATCTAAATGCGTAGAGTTAATAAACTTTTCTATTTGCATTATACTCTGAAGGGCAGGACACACAATTGTTAATGTGGTTCAAGCATTGTGCTCTTTACCTAGAGATAGTTGTTCAAAATGCAGAATAGCGATGTTGATAAGAGTGGGAGTGTTAGATTATCCTCAGGGCTGAGCATTTCTATAACAACAGTCGCTATAGATACTACAATGCTTAGCAAGGGCTTGAGTGTTATAGAGTAAATGAGTAGTGAGAAAACAGACGATGCGACAACATAAGCAAGTAGGGTGTGCTTAAAGATCCTTCTACTTTTTCTATCTACTACTGAGACAAGCGATGTCAGTCCATCAACTATGGCCAGCGCTAGTATACCTATATACACGCCAGTGTGATTGTAACCCCACCATAGCACATAGCTTAGGAAAACTGAGAGCAGTGCAAAGGTTATACTCACGTAACCATACCTCTTCTCGTAATCCCTTTTAATAGTATCTATAAAAATCATCAACTGGCTTTCAAACCTATTTATAATTCTTTCAATTCCTTTCACAAATTCGGATAGAGGCGAGTTAGAGAAGTTCTCATTGATGTACTCTAGAAATCTCTTCCTATGCTCTCTAGACATACTCACAACAATATCTTCAATATTGGGTAGCCTTATTTGGATACTGTTGATTAAGGAGGAGATAAATAGGAGAATTGAGTAAGTCAGAAGCGTTGGATCCAAAGAGGGCTGCTCTTTACTGAAGAGGTCTCGATAGGGTGGCGTTAAGGGTATCAGTAGTAACAAGGAAGACACTATATGCATAACCTTTCTTAAAACCTCTGATCTCATACTCATCTGCTCATCCCCCCATTCTCACTGCGGTGGCTCTGCAACCTCAAATTCTATAAGTTCATAACCCCCAGTTTTCATTCCCCTCCGACCATAGATAGCCAGTATGTTGTTCTTCACAATATCCCACTCCTCTTCACCGCCACCAAAATCTACTCTCAGTATTTTTGAGCCTAGTGGAAATACCCAGTAAGCAACATAATCGTATTCAACAACCTCACTAGCGTAAACATTTTCATAGATATTCCTACCAGGTTTTATAGGAGCTTTAAACCTTATCAAGAAGACTATGTAGGGATTTTTCTTACCCCTTCTAAAGCCAATGTCTATCATAGCAACCCTAGGCGATACCTTTACGTTATTCACTTTAACAACCTCCTCATCTAGAAACTGCTGCATATTTGCCCAGAGCTTTGAAACCTCAGCATTAAGAAGCTGCTCATCGCTCACAACTGCTTTGTAGTACTCTAAGGGGTCGTAGTAGTCAAAGATGAGGTAGTAGGAGATGTGGTCGCGAGACACAAAGAAGAAGCCTTGTGCATATACAGGCTCCACATTTCTGCTTGCTTCATTTAAAAATTTCTGGTTGGGTTTCACTACACACTTCACCGCACAACTTATTGGTTCAAAGAGAAGAAATCAGAGATTGAAGGCACTTCAAAGGGCTTGTCTTGGGCTTTTTGCGTTGTAGTACTTTTAGCAGGCGTCTGAAGCTTGATGTAGCTTCTAATCTTCTTAAGCACCTCATCATGGTGCTCCCTCGTCTTCCTCCTCCACGCCTCAGCATCATCGAAAAGAAGAGGTGCGACAACGTGCTCTACGTATACCTCAGCTACTGGACAGTTATACAAACAAAGCTTGCACCTAATGCACATAGACGGTTTTTGAACTTCTGGCCTAGCTCCACTACTCTTCTCAACCACCTTTATTGCATGCGTAGGGCAATTAACTTCACAGGATCTGCACCCAGTACATAACTCCCATCTGTACATGAGTTTGAGAGTGTCAACAAGTTTTTCAACATCTTCATCCTTGCTGAACCTCATTGTTATTAAACTGCCGCTGATGCTGATATACGAGTTGCCAAAGCTTAAAACAACTCCTCTAAAATCTTTGCTGAAGCTCGCTGGGTTTACTATAGTGTATTGCTTCTCTAAGAATTCACAGCCAATATCACTTTCAAAGCGCACTGAGATGGCATTTCCATCTTTAATCACCTCTCTAAGCCTTGGCCTAGCCATCTTCTTAAACGTCCTCCTCCAGTCATCAATACGCTGAGCCACACCCAACCTCTTTGCCATTATGGTTCTGTACCTCGCTGGAGCATTCCAGCGCCACAGACCATATGCTATCCACTCCTCTGGTAAGCCTAACTGCTTTCTCCAGTGCTCTAAAACGCTGAGCCAGTGTGACCACTGGTCTGGGTGTGTTTGCTCAACAAGTGTTAGCTCAGCAAGAGTTGATGCAGGGCACATAAAGCACCCTATCCTCTCATAGCCCATGTAGTAGAGCGGATTTGCGTATAACTTGTGCTTGAGTATGTATAGCCACACCTCAAATTGGGACCACTCATTTATTGGAGATATGTTTACTAGTTGTGGAGCCCATCTGAGCCTCCATAGCGAGGGGCTCCTAGCCCTATCTAGAGACTCGAATGCTCTTTGACCAACAATATTAAGACCGCCTAAAGGCCACGTGTTCTTAACAGTTCGTGCTAGTGGAGTGAGCTTGCATGTTTTACAACACCACCTATAGTCCCTTCCAGGCACGCCGAAATTGTACACTGCTTTCCAGAACACGTCTCCTGCGAACGCCTCAACAAATTTAAGGTTGTATTGATTCACAACCCTGTATACAGCGTCGATGGTTTCAGGAAGCTCTATGCCAGTGTTGTTAAATAGCACTGTAGGTTCGAGTCCTAGGGAGAGTGTGAGGTGTAGTACAACAAGGCTGTCTTTACCACCGCTGAAAGAGGCTATGATGGGTTTGCCAATTTTTTCTACCGTTAAAGCGATGAACTTCTTGGCTTTTGCCTCCACGATATTCATATGCTCACTATTAACCCTAATCACATCACTTAGCCCTGACTTCCCCTCAAAACCTCTAAACGGCTCCTCCTCACCCCACCAGCTGTGAACCAGTATTCTACCCCTTCCCTTCGAATACCCCAGGCCAACTACATTGCCTACACTGTTTACTAAGAGGACCTGCTTATGCTCAGCAATATCCCTATCTACCCGAACCACATCCATATGGTAATAACGCTTCTTATCAACAACAACACTATCGATGATGTCTCTATCAACATCTAAAACTCTGAGAGCACCTACCTTTGAAAGCCTAAACCTCCACTGCCTTAGAAAAGGATCGTAGTATAGCCGACCTATTTGCACACCATCAACGTAGACCTCCTTCATCTCATCATAGTAAGGCGCCTTGTTCAAAAGGGCTACAGACCCCCCTAGCAAGGCTTCGAAGCCCTTCTCCGTGGAGAATTCATAGAGGTAAGCCCTCCTCAAGGTCTTGTAATCTCTCTCAAAAGCTATCCTAGCATCTCCCGGGTCTGAAAGAGGAATTCTAACGGTCTTAGACCTGCAGATGGTGCATACAGCTTCTAAGAGAGGTACGTTACAGTGGGGGCACCAGTAAAAGCGCTTTACCTTTGGCCACACAATTCTTTTGCTCACGTAGCACCACATCTCACTGAGTTACATATTTATTAGTCTTTTAAGTTTAATACTTTAAGTGCTATGTTTAGATGGCTGGGGTGTGACGTGAGAAGCTTAGATGATAAGGTGCGGGAGTACTTCATTGCAAAGGGCGAGTTGTTTAGGTTAATAATGGACTCTAAGACTATGATTGAGAGGGGTAGGAGAACAGCTCGTGGAATAGCAAAGCACTTAGCGATGCTGGGCCACGAGAAGGGTAGGGTGCTTGACGTAGGCTGTGGCACAGGGAGGATATCAATACCGCTAGCGGAAATGGGTTTTGAGGTTGTAGGCATAGACATATCTCCAACATACATAGATATAGCAATTAGAAGAGCTAAGGAAAGAGGTGTAGAGGGCAGGGCTATTTTCATAGTGTGCGACGCTAGAGAAATGGAGGTGTGCACCAGCAACCACAAGCCATTCTCGTCAATACTCTTCGTCTGGTCCTCAGTAATAGGGTACTACGATGAGAATGCAGATAGCAAAATACTTTCAGAAGCCTATAACATATCTACAGATAGAGCAGTGCTAATAATAGCCGATACCATAAGCAAAGAGCAAATGACGCTACATCAATACCTCTTCGGAATGGCTAAGAAAGTTCACGAGTACGACAATGTCGTAATAATGGAGAGGCTACTCTACAACCCAGCAACAGGTAATGTATTGATAAGGCAGGAATTCTATGAGAAAAGTCAAAACAACCTAGCGTTTATGGGAGATGCTCATTTCGAGTTGCATCTCTATAGCTTAGACGAGCTCAATAAACTTGCTAATAAAAGTGGGTGGTGTCTCTACAAGGTTTTAACAGATTTAGATAGGGATGTGGGGTACTCTCCATTTAGTTGCCTAAACGCTGTGTTTATTAAATGCAGAAAATAATTTGAGCACACTAGGCATGCAAAACGACGCACAATTTCAAGGACGCGAAGTCTTTAATTTAGATTTTAAACTGGAGTACAGACTTCTCCCTATAGATGATGAGCGAGTCCCGCGGTATGGAATTTGGTGACAGAACCACGACCACTGAACTCAGGTAGCATTGCGATGAGTAACCGTGAGGAAGCTATGTGCCTTCACAAGTATTTAGATGTTCAAGTTCTTACGCATGACATCATTAAAAAGAGGGCACTAGAGATATATAGGGAGAGGGTGAGGATACCGAAGTCCCCCACCTTTAGAGACCCAAATAAGAAAGTGGCTTTTCGATACATGGTAAAGGCTGAAAAAGTGTTTCAATACATTGTAGTAGTCCTTGGGAAGGTCGCTAGACTCCCGCCAGCAGATAGCTTAAATCCATTTTATGCTGAGTTGCTAGAGATAGCAACAAAAGGCATGTACGACAAGTTAAGGAGAGAGGGGTCGCACGCCATAAAGATCATCTCTGATATGTGGAAAGAGTACAGGGGGAGGATCTTAGAGGGAGGTGCAAACGCTAAAAGGCTTTCAACAGAGTTTGTAGGAAGAGCACTCTCAGTGATTAAGAGGAAGGTTAGGACACTGCCTATAACAAAGAACATCTCTTACGTCGTGCACAACACACCTTGCATTGATTTTGAGAGGCCCTTGATAATAGTCTCAGGGATGCCTCAAGTTGGTAAATCAACTTTTGTAGGCAGGGTGTCAACAGCAAAACCAAAGATCTCGCCATACCCATTTACAACAAAGAATGTTATTATTGGGCATGTAAGGCTTGGAGAAGTGTCTATACAGTTAATGGACACTCCGGGGATCTTAGATAGGCCACTTGAGGAAATGAACGAGATTGAGAGAAGGGCTATAGCGGCTTTAAGGCATTTAAAAGCTGTTGTCCTACATCTAATAGATGTTTCAAAAGAGTCTTACTATACGCTTGAGCAACAAGTTAAGGTTTTAAAGACTGTTGAGGGGTTTGTGGGAAAGGAGAAAATTATTTTAGCACTTAATAAGGTTGATAAGGCTGAGAAGGGCTTGCTGGATAGAGCTAAGAGCATTGTTGCTGATATGGGTTACAACAAGTGTATTGAAATGAGCGCCCTCCTAGGAGTTAATGTCTGGGTTGCAGTGGTAGAAGCTGTTAGACTCTACGATAAGCTGTTTGGAACAAAATATGGTGAGCTTATAGACCTCTACTCCTCTTCTACAACTTCAAACTCAGGTGCCTCCTCTTCGTGAACCTCCTCAGGCTCTTCAGCACTTTCCTCAGCACCCACAATCTCCACTTCCTCAGCTTTCTCCTCAGCTACTGGTGTTGGCTTTGAAATAGTGCCAGTATACACCATGTCTAGAAGCTTTGAGTACACCCAAAACTCATCAGCTATAGCTGGGATGGCTTCAAACATGTACTCAAATTTGCATGAAGAGCACTTAACGTGGGCCTGCTTCTTTCCCCCCTCCTTATCCTGCACTATTGCTATTGATAACCCGTGCGGGTCTCCACAAACTGGGCACTGCCTTATACTCTGATACGCTTTAGTCTTTTTGGCTTCCTGCACAAGCTTCTTCATTATTACAGATGTTCTACGCCACTTGCTTCTCCTCTTTGCCACATCCATGCACCGGCATATCTTAAGCAGTTAAACAATATTTATACTTTAATGAAAAGGAGGCTAAGGATTTTAAACCCTGAATTACAGATACAGCTAGTGTTAGGGCCCGTAGTCTAGCTTGGCTAGGATGCGGGGTACACGGAGAGAAAGCCGTGCCCGACTCGGGACCTCTAATGGCGGAGATCCCCGTGGTCCCGGGTTCAAATCCCGGCGGGCCCACTTAACCAACTTCCATAACAACTTTCCTAAGTGCTTCTACTACAGAGTTGAATTCTGCTCCCCTCTTTAGTTTCACAATAGCCAGCCTCTCATGCCCCATAAGATCCTCTGCTAAGCCTAGCCTGTGCAGCGCCATGGATATCGCGTAGGCTTTGTCATCTCTTGTCCTCACAGCGACTAACCCCTTCTCTTCGCTATACACTATTACAGGGCTCTTCAGCACTCTGTATAGTGATGTGACTATGGCCGAGAATCTGCAGTTTTGAGGATGTTTACGAAGCCTTATCACTCGGTAATTAAAGAGCTTTGTAGCTGTGGGGGCTAGATCCAAGGCCAGGGCCTTTTCATCGCAATGCCTGTTCACACCCCCTACACACCTCTTTATATCATTCACGTTGTAGGGTAGTGCAACATGTGATAGTGGTGAGCTGAGCCACCTCACAACTCTTTCCCAAAGTGCTCCATCTCTTGAAATCGTTATGGCTTTAGATATAGCTGTAGTGAGTTGCATAAGCTTTGTGTTTCTGCATTTCAAGCCGCCCTCTAGGCATGTAACAACATTAACGAATTGCTCTAGGCGCTCAGTCATCCGTACCCCAAGTGATTTTAGCAACGTGTACACTAGGAATGCTGTCGCCCTTCTCCCAACTATTAGCTCATCAACTAGCTTCTCCACAGCCTCGTACCGCAAATGCGTTGGCAAGTGATGGTCTATGTAAACAACATAGCCATTCAACCTCTTTACGCTTTGAATAAAAGCTTTAACAGAATTAGTAAAAGCTATATCTAGTATTACCAGGTGCAGTTTTTCACCACTGTGCATACCAGCTATGTGATTTAAAAGCGATAGTATTGACCTGGGCGTAGAGGGGTAAACAAGAGTGCTACACCTACTTCTAACAGGATATAGCCCAGCCACCTCCTGAGAAAAAACTACTTCAGCTACTGAAACAAAGCCATCAGCATCCCAATCCCCAACAACAATCACAGGCATACTAACACCAACACAATACCTGTTATTCCCACCTTAAGAGAAACACGCAGAACTTATAATAAAGCTTTTTAAGCCTAAAATCACCCATATCTAAACAGCGCCGCGGTAGTATAGCCCGGCTATTATGCGGGCCTGTCGAGCCCGTGACCCGGGTTCAAATCCCGGCCGCGGCGCCAAACAATTGAATATTGTCACGGCTTCTCATTCTTCTCCTTTTCAACGGATTGCCCTGGCCATTGCATGTGATGGATATCAGCCATGCAATGGCAGAAGTCATTGACTCTAGTCATTGACTAGAAGTATATCAGCTCTCGTTCTCCTGCATGTGTGAGGAATAGACAATTTCTCGCAGCTTCTCCAAGTACTTCGGGTAGTGGATATCGGCCTCACCTAGCAGATCCTCGTACCTCGCTTCAGAGATCCTTAGCTCTCCAAACCTACTCTGAATGAACCTAGCTACTTCTTTAGGCATAGCCTTAATCATTAGTCTCCAAGAAGCTTTCCTCATGTACTTAGGCGCTAGCAATCCATGCCTCTTAGCGTATCTCCTTACAAGGTGTCTGCTAATGTTTTTGGGTGCAAAGCTCTTGATAAGCTCTAGGGTCTCTATAGACATGTAGA
>Ga0272445_1002556_pt1 | contig 12394 bp, 19 predicted proteins | sample YNPCB0031_FD_194404 | JGI IMG/M metagenome (GOLD analysis project Ga0272445, IMG submission 194404) | Hot spring sediment microbial communities from Yellowstone National Park, WY, United States - YNP-CB-003-1 | ecosystem: Environmental > Aquatic > Thermal springs > Hot (42-90C) > Sediment... | reverse complement strand
CTCGCTTAACAGATAAAACCTTAACCTCATTTCCAGCCTTGAAAGAATTGAAGACATCCAATACTGTTCCGAATTTTAGATTGCCATTCTCAAGATAGTACATTCTTGCATCTGCAACAACAGAATCGCCTGGGGCTCCAAGATAGTTGGTTATGATTTGATCTTCAAAGATGGTTTCACCCCATTCGTATCCGTCAACTTTAACAGTAGCCTCAGTGTCTTGGATTATGGCTTCAGCGTAGTTTGTAGATCTTCCTGATTTAGCCACGCGCATTCCAACTTTTGCTTCTTCTATGCCGTTTACTACTCCGATGTCCAGCACTTCATCGCTAACTATGTCCTGGCTGACTGGCCGGGCTATACATGCGTCGACTAGGTTTGTGTCTGGCGGAGGTTTAAGTTCTACCCAACGTTCGATTGTCGCCACTCGGTCGTCTGGGTCTGAGCCACCGTCATACTTGCCTGGGCTAACTATGGGGGTGCCTTTTTCTCCCCAGAAAACGTGATAGTTTGAAAGGAACATTTTCTGTCCAGTTGCAAGGTCGTAAACTCTTCCAGCGTTGGTGCCTGCGGTAATCTGCACGCTTCCTATTGAGACTCCGCCTGGGACGGGCCGCCATCTTTCTGTTCTAGCGCCTAAAAGCCCCGCTAGTGTTTTTCCTGTTTTTGCTGGTGGGAGGGTTAGTGTTCTGATTTTTCCTGAGATTATGGTTTTGACTGGGTATCCTAGTAGTGTTTTTGGGATTTTTTCTGCTGCTTCCGGTGTTTCAACGTAGATGACTAGTTCTCTGCTGTGGTGGCTTACTCCAGCTATGCCTTCTTGGAGTAGGAATTTCTGTGCCAGCACCTGCTTTGCTTCTTCAATTGTGAATTTTGCCATGTTGCATCATCTTTGTGTTTAGCTGAGCTAAACACAATTTAATCATTTTAATCATTTTAATCACTTTAGGGTTGTGATTGGGCCTGTTATTTTGAATGTGACTGGGTAGCCGTAGTATGTTCTGGGCAGCTGGTTTGCGGTTTCAGGTGTTTCTATGTAGATGATTAGGGTGTTTCCTATGTTGCTTACGCCTACTACTCCTCTGATGGGGAGAAAGTCTCTTTTAGCCATTGCGACGGCTTCTTGGATTGTGACTTGCGCCATAATGGGTTACCTTCTTATTGCCTTTATTAATTCTATGATTAGGATTGCTCCTGCGACTCCTATTATGGCGTAGATTATGTATTGTAGGGGCTGAGGGAATGGTGATGGGGGTGGGGCGCATTCGAAGTTATTTTTGATTTTTTCCCATATGTCTGGATGCTGGGATATTAAGTGTTCTCTGAGGGCTTCGCATGTTGTGAAGCGTGCTCCACATACGCCGCAGGTATAGTATCCTTCTTCGTAAACTATTGTTATGTAATGGTTGACCGTGTATATTGCGTATATTGCTACTATTGCAATAATGATGATTGCGATGATTGTCCCTATGTCTACCATGGCTGTTGTTTTTCCGCTTGTGTCTTCTTCCGGGATCAGCATTGTGTAGATGTATCTTATTCTTTCGGTGTCGGCTTCCGTTTTTATTGGAACCACGCCTATTTCCTGCTTGAGTAGGCTGTCAACTATGTTGAATTCTATTGTTGATGGGCTGGCTGCCGCTAGGCTTTCAACGTAGGATTTGAAGTATGCTATGTGCATTCCAACTGTTTTTAGGCTTCTGCTTGATTCCGCTGGGCTGTGCCAGAAGTCTCCTTCGAAGACGCATTTAACCGTGTGGTTTCCCTTCGGTATTCCGTTTGGGAATGTGAGCTGCGCTGCGCCCCAGCTGTCCGTTATTATTGTTGCGATCTGCCTTTCATCTAGGTAAACTTTCACTGGAACGTTGATTACGGGCAGTATACCTGAGGTTAATCGGACTGTTAATCTCAGGTATTCTTTTTCGCCGAAAATCATGCTTAACCTAGCGTATGGGTTGCCGGCGTACATTCTCTCAATGTAGATGTCTATTGTTGTTGGAAGCAGACCTAGCTGCGTGGGACGTGTGGCTTGCATTGTTTCATTCCACCTTCTTTCCCTATTCCTTCGGGGAGACTTTCTCTATGACCCTGTATCCTAATGCTTCCATGATTGCTCTGCCGGTGGCTGTGAAGACGAAGGCTGAGAATATTATGCCTGCTACGGCTCCCCAGAAGAAGCTTCCCCAGTCCCAGCTGCCCTCGGCAAGCGTGTATGCTGTTCCGCATGATGGGCATGTTACCGTTTTAGGTTTATCGGCAACTGAAATTGTTGAGCCGCATGTTGAACACTGAAAGCTAACCATTCGCACTCTCCTCAAAAATAAAATTAGAAAAGATGAATAAAACAGTTTCTATTTTAGGCGGTTTGCTACTGTTGTTTAGGTTGCTGTGAACTTGCTTTTAAGCTCCGCAGCCTTATCCTTTTTAATTAGAGTTAGCGGGTAGTCTTGGCTTACTTTTGTGATTGTTGCTCCGCTAACTTTGCTTGTTAACTGTTCAGCTTTGGCTGGAGATGGCAGATAGTCCATTGGGAAGTCTTTAGCAACAATTGTTTCTAGGATGGCTACTGTTTCTTCGCTTCCCCAGCTTCCATGACTAGGCTCTGGACTAACATACTTTCTCCATATTACTGCATCCAAATCGGTTGTTGGATACTCATAAGTGCTGTAACGATTAACAAGAAGAAGAATCTCTGTTAAAGTGACGGTATCAACGTAAGATCCTAAAATTACACGACCATCCCATAAAACATTCACGTTGTTATTTTGGTCTTTACGTATAACAAGTTCAGCAGTTCCGTTTTGTGGCAGAGTCCCGTATCCTGAACTATACGCGTTTGACCCTATTACAGCTTTCTTTTCACCATATTGACCAGACCAAGCATCATTATGATACACAGAGATTTCGGTATCATAACTAGCGGTGTCTCGCAAGACTAAGCCGAACTTCCAAATTGGACCTGCTCCGCTCTGCGTCCATGAAAAACCTTTAAGTCTAATTTCAAAGCTGTTTTGAGAAGGAACCCCAGAATGGTGGAATCCAGCTGCAACAGTCCAATGAGAAGCTGTATCGTCTGTTACTTCTAACACACTATTAGCAACAGAATACACAATTCCGCTATCCACACTTCCCCATTTTGCGGGATCCAAACTTGTACCTAGAAAATCATCAAAGAACGGAAAGGTGTTATCTCCATTACTTGTTGTCGTAGCGTCACTTTTTCCATAGTAACAATTTCCAGACCATAAAGGTTTTCCATTCCTTTTAACAAACAGTAAGTGGTTTGGAACAATTAGGCAATAGACATATCCTTCGTATTCTTCAAATATTTTAACCCGATTCTGAGGTTCTGGGCTGTTCCCTAAATAAACTATGTAAAGCCCCTGGCTGTTTCTGTGGATAGAAGCTGTGTAGCCAACTTTTAAAGCAATCTCTTGAACATCGTCAGCTAATCGTTTAGAGATTGTTCCATAATACTCCTCTTCATAGATTCCTTTTCTGACTCGTTTTGTGCCGTCTCCCAAAAGCAGTGCATCCAGCAGTATTTTCAGTTGCCTTTTGCTCAAGGTTTTGAGTTCTTCTGGAATAAACTTGTCTTCAGCATGCCCGAACTGCTTAAGATAAGAAACTAATTGAACATCGTGGATGAGGTATTCTTTTCCAGTGTAATAAACGCTGTATCCGAGATTTCTGATTGTTTCTTCAATCAGCGGTTTTACATCTTCCTTTTCTTGGCTAATGACCACCGTTGTTGGCTCTCTAAGGCTGCCCTCTGAAATGTAAAAGCCCAAAAACCTTAGCCAATCATCCATCCGAATTTTCCTTGCAGGCTTACTGAACTGTCTTTGGCTAAAGTTCGCTTTCCATTCATTACAGTATTCAGGGAGTACGAAATATTCTTGTTCTCGCCCTTCATATGGAAAATCACGTCTAAACTTTGCCCTTGGAGGAATTTCTGAAGCGACTCCAAACCTCCACTTGTCGATGCTTCTTGTCTTATACCACATTCTATGCTCTGGAGTAACCTTCAAGTCAAAGAACTTGCTCTTAAAATGAATTATTTCACCCTTGAAAGGCAACTTAACATAAGCTAGAGGATAATGATACTCAACTTTGCCCGTTTCTGGATTAAGTGTAGCAACTTTAAGGTTCATTTTATTCTCTACAAAATCCTGAAGATTCACCCAACCTTTCTCAGTCATAACGTCAGTATCAGGCGTATAACAGTAGATTGTGGCTGGATTAGTGCTTAGGTCGTCTGCAACTTCAACCCAGAAAACCGCATAATCTGAATCTACTTTCTCTTCCATCCAATAGTCCAAAAGCGTAGTGCCATCGGACTTTGTGAACCTTACATCTCCAAAATCTGTCCTACAATGCTGATTAAGATAAACGTCAGCACCGCCATCCGTACCGCTTCCATAATGAGCTATAATCATAACTTGATAGTTTGTTCCCGCACCGCTTGCTGGGTTAATCACGTGGTTTTTGCGGTAGCTCCAGCCAGTAAGCCATCCTGGGGCTAAAGTGGTGAATGATAGTTCGTCGCCATAAATCCAACCTGTTTCTGGACTGTAGGCTTTTGCTCTGAAGTAGTAGGTTGTATCTTGGTCTAAGCCAGTTATTGTATGTGAGAATGTGCTTGGTGGGAACGACCCTTCTTCTGTCCATGAGTCCGTGTAGTTTCCACTTTGCTTACCCCAGTCGAAACCTCTAATGGTTGCTGTGAAATTGGCAGTTTCGCCGTTAAGTGTAGCTGATGTTCGGGTTATGTCAGTTGCGGAGTGGGTTGTAACGATGGGAGTTAAAGTGGTGAATGAAAGTTCGTTTCCGTAAATCCAGCCAGTTGCGTCGCTATATGCCTTTGCTCTGAAATAATATGTTCTGCCCGATGTTAAACCAGTTATAGTATGGCTAAACGTGTCTGGCGGGAAAGTTCCCGATTCTGTCCATGAATCCGTGTAGTTTCCACTTTGCGTTCCCCATTCGAAACCTCTAATTGTCATTGTTTCTGTGCCGTTGATTTTACCGTTTAACGTTGCACTGCTTATGGTAATGTCTGTGGCTTCAAGGGTTGCTACTCCTGTAAACTTCCATTCTTGACTTCTTGTCTGGTCGGCTAGGGCTAATGTGTTGTCGTCTATGCGTAGGTAAGCGTATGCTCCAGCTTTTTTGGCTGTTACATTTGCTATATAGTCTATTTCAAGATAGTCTGTCTGGTCTACAACCGTGTATTCTGCGAAACTGTAATTGGCTCCAGTATATGTCGCCCAAGATGTTCCAAGGTTTGCGGATTTGCTGACTCCAGTAGCTATTGTTGTCCTAACCGTGCCATCGCTTTTGCGTATTAGAATGTCTATTTCAGCGTTAACTGTGCCTCCGCCAGTATAAGCCCTATAAGTGGCGTAGATTGTTGACGCTAAAATCTTGGCTATGCCAGTGAGGGGGTAAACAAATTTTCCCCAGACTACACGGGCAACGCTTCCAGTTGATGCTGAAAGGGTTGTTCCAGAAGCGTCTGCTGAAGTATCTTTTTTGAGAAGGTAGTATGTTGTTCCAGCTATTGTTGTGGTTTCTTGATGGCAATAAAGAATAGCATCTACAACTTCACCTTTAGTTGTAAGCAGTTTCAGCTTGGCAATTGGCTTATCCATACCGGCTTAGAAACTCCCAGTCTGCCAACTCGATGTTTATTACTTCAGCGTTTGAGCCTTCAATGTAGAATCTGTATCCGCATTTTGGATTCTGTTTCCTTAATGGAAACTCTGGATTGCGAATGCAGTCTTCATGTGTCCTTCCATGTTCTGGACAAAACTCCTTAAGCCTATCGTGAATGCTACATTTCCCATCAGATGTTAGATGGCTACATGCACCCTCAGTAATTTTACCATCAACAAAGCCGCAACACCATCCGCATTGTTTGCACTCGCCAACCCGTATAATTCTTAGGGTTACGGTTGCAGTTTCAGAGCTAGTCATTTGGAAGCCTCAAAGCTATGAGTGGTTTATTTTTATGTTGTCTTTCTTCTGAAGAACTGGTAAGTCAGGCTACGATATGTCCCGGCGGTCTGTTGGGCTGTTACTTTTATGCCATATCTTCCTGTTTTGGTTGTTATGTATAGTAGTGGTAGTGTTTGGGCTCCAGAGTAGGTTTCTTCTGCGTATTTCACGTAGGCTCCCGTTGCGGTTATTTTCATGTATTGCCTTACTACTATGGTGTCGCCTGAAGCCATTGGCGATAAGTCTATGTAGCCTTCTAGGAAACGTTGCGGGTTGCCCGTAACTTCGTCTAGGACAACGTTCTTTTCTGTTCCATCCATTGTTACTGAGCCTTCTATTGGAGTGTCGAAGGCTTCCATGCTTGCCAAACGGTCTATTAAGGCTTTGCGTGTTCCAGTTCCAGCCTCGAAGCTAGCGTCTTCGCCTAATAGGTCTATTCTTGGCTGTCCAGCTAGGCTTGTCAAAGTGCGTGTTGTCACTGCCCATACATCTGCTGCTGAGTGGCTTGAGCGGGTTGAAACAGCAACATCTAGGTTGTCAAGTTTCGCTGCCCTTGCTGAAGTGTAGCCTATTGAGGCTAGGCTTTGGTCTGAGCCTAAAAGGTCTGTTCTTGGCTGTCCAGTTAAGCCCGTTAGAGTCCTTGTGCTATATGTCCATATAACCGACGGGTCAACCGTGGCTGTGGGACGTGGGAAGTCTGGGCACATGTTACTTTCTCCTCTATGTTATTATTTTTCTTTTCTTGCCTAATAATATTTCTCTTGTTACTTCGGTTGGGTATATGTCGAAGAAGAGGCTGAAGGTTGGTGAGGCTGGTAGGGGCTGGTAGCATAGTACGGCTACAACTCCGCATTCGCATATCCCTCTAGCAATAGCCGTGTAGCCTTGCTCTCTCAGAAACTCTAGTGTTTCCACCCGCTTATCCTCTTCAAGCTCGATTTGTGAACCACACCTAGGGCAATATATCCATGGAGGTATGACTTTTCTGCTCATTTATATCTCTTTGAAGAATTGGTATGGGAAGTTTTTATATGTTCCGCTTGTCTGTTTTAGGGTTATTTTTATGCCGTAGTAGCCTGCCATGGGTGGGAAGCGTATTAATGGTTGGGCTTGGATGCCGACGTAGGTTTCTTCTCCGTGAAGTTTGTATTCGGCGTCCTGTTGGATTTTAACGTATCTTCTGAGGGTTACTGTGTCTCCATTCGTCATTTCGCTTAGGTCCACGTAGCCTTCAAGGTTCATTATTCCCTGCGCCTCTAGGACTGTCTGTTCTGTTCCGTCAGCTGTTACTGTGCCTTCAGCTAAAATCTGTTTTCGGGTAAACCTTGTGATTGAGACGCTCATTTTGGGGGCCCTTTTCAGTATATTGCGAAGCCTCTTATTTTAGCTGTTTTTTTAGCTTCAACGGTGAGTATTAGTTTTTGGATTTTGGGAGATGTGAACTCGAAGGTTACGTTTTCTCCGGGCTGAAGGGGTGTCTCTTTTTGGTGGACGTTGACGCCTGGGTAAACTTCGTCTGGTCCATCGTTGAAAAGGGTGACTGCGAACATTGGGGTGTATGGGTAGTGTTCTATGAAGTTTATTGTTTCAGTTTCGGTTACTGTGATTTTTATTGGGTAAATGTTGCCTTTAGGTTTGGCTTGAAGCTGTTCTAGGCGGTGTAGCCTTTCAGCTATCTCGTCTAGGAGCGCAGCCTGCAAAACTTCTGGGCGTACAAACTTTTCCTGTTTAGACTCAGCCATACTTATACCCTCTAATAGCCTTCTTCGCTTCTTCAATTTCGCTTATGGGTATGTATGTTTGTGAAGGCTGAGCGTGTTGCCTATTTGTATAGGCTAAGTAAGCTAGGAAGCCTAGAAAACCGAAGAAGCCTAAAAATCCAAGGATAACTAAAACTTTTTCTAAATCATCCATTAGGCTTCCTCCTTGGCTGTGCGTTTAACCCTTAAGCCTTTTGTTCTTCCAGTGATGGGGTCACGTATGAACTCCCATTCTTCTAGGTTGGCGTAGGTTTTGGCTGTTGTGCTTTTTGGGTGGGTGAAAAACCAGAGTAGCGCTATCCCTATTGGGATGCCTAGGAGCAGCCCTGCTGCAAGGATCAGCCATTCTTTTTCATCCATGTTTTGCTCCGCCTACATTTTCTATTTCTTCGTTCATCTTATTAATTTTTTTGATTGGGGGTTTGCTGCTGTTGTTTAGGTTTGATAGGATTAGTCGTATTTCCGGTTTGTTTGTTAGGTATTTTTCTATTTCCTGTATGGCTATTCGCACTGCTTTTCTTGTTCCTATTGTGTAGCCTAGGTATATTCCTACGGCTAGGATTGCTCCGTTTACTAAAGCCGATATTAGGGTGAGTATGATTTCTTCGATCATTTACATCACTTTTGTGTTTAGCTGATCTAAACACAATTTATTCATTTTAATCATTTTAATCATTCCACCCACGCTATGCTGTATAGGGTGCTGTATAGTTCCTCCATCTGCTGGTTTAGGTATTTTCTTGCTTGAGGTGTGTCTAGGATTTTTTTGTTTTCCGGGTTTTCTGCGAGTATGCTGTATATTTTTGGGACGTTTGTTATTGTTTCTTCTATTTCGTTCCAGTATGCTTGTATTGCCAGTTTAAGGATGGGCTGTATTAGGTTGTTTCCGAGGTGGTAGTGGTTGAACATTAGTTTTGTTAGGTTTAGGTTTTCCTCCACTGCTTTTTTGAGGTTTTCAGGTGTGGCTATGTATTTCATTATGTAGTTTATTAGGGATGCTGCTATTTTACTGTGGTTCTTCGCTTCCAGAGCTTTCTCCAGTTGCCTCTGAACCTTCCTCGGCGACGGCTTCCTCAACTGTTTTTTCCTCAGATACTTCTTCAGCTGCTTCTCCCTTAATTTGTTTTTCCTCTGCTGGTTGAGCGGTTATTTCGCGCGAAATAGCTTCAGCTGCTGTTGTTGTTTCAGGTGTGATTGATGGTTGAGTGGTTGCTGTTTGAGGTTGGATTGTGGCTGCTGTGGGCTGCTGGATTGAGGCTGCTATTGATGGGGGCAGCGCTGTTTCAGGTATGGGTGTTATTTGGCGCTGTGGGGGTGTTCTGGGCGGAAGCCTTGACGCCAGCGTGTTCAGTGTGTCCAGCGTTTTCGAAATCCATTTGTCAGCTAGTTTGCCCCAGTTTATTTTTCCCTCCGGCGTCACTGGGGCTTCTTCTTTTCCGCTGAATGTTTTGAGGAGGGAGTCTTTGATTGTTCCCGCTATTGCGCTTGTTACTTCTTCACCTATTGTTTTCTCTATTTCTTCGCCTAGTCTGTCGAAGAAGGATTTTTTCTCTTCGTTCGTCATTCCGGCGGTTTTCATGGCTATTAGGCTTTGAAGTTCTTTTATGCGGTCTTGGAGGGGTGCTGTGGCCTCCATGATTCTTGCCCTCATGAGTTCCTCCTGCTGTCTTGCTTCTTCAATCTCCTTCAGTTTCTTTTCGGCTTCCTCGGCTCTTTTCTCAGCTTCCTCAGCTTTCTTCCCAAGGAGTATTGCGTCTATTCTATGCTGGTATTCTAGGAAGCGTTTTTCCCATGATTCGTTTAGTTTCTCAATTAGTTTTTCGAAGTCGGTTTCCCTGTTTCTGTTTCCAAGCCTCTTCTCCAGCACTTCGTCCACTATTTTCGCTATGTCTTCAGGCGTAGTTCTCCTTGATTTTTTCTCTTCCCTCCGCTCTCTCCAATCGTCTAGGATTTCCTGCATAAGCATCCATCTTGTAAGCGGATCCAGATTTTCCATTCCAGCCTGACCTAGGTAGCTCATTATGTCGAAGCTGAACGGGGCTTCTTCGGCTCTTCTCATAGGCTGCTTCTCCTGCTGGGGGGCTTGCTCTTCACTCATCTTTTTTCACCTCCTATACGATTAGTTTAGAGGCGTATTGGTTTATTAGGTGATTGTATAGTTTGACTGGGGCGCTTTCCTTTGAAAGTTTGAAGCCTGCTTTTCTGAGTATTGCTAGGGCTAGGGCTGACTCGTTCATCACCCGTATGATGTTTCTGGCGTGCTCTAGGGGGCTGTATTCCCTCTCGTAGTATTCCAGTGTTTGGCGGAGCTCGCTGAGTTCCCTTTCAAGCTGGGGGAGCCTTTTCCATGCTTGATACATTTCAGGTATGACTTTTTCCGGCGGGTACTGGGATGGGTCGAACCCGTCTTTTCTAAGCTGCTCAAGGATGTATATTGCCACTTCGCCCACTGTGAGTTTGGCTTCAACCCTGTTTCTCGCTTCCTCAGCTGTTTTCTCCATGACCGTTGAGGCTACGACGCTTTCTGGAGCCGGCTCAGACGTTAGGTTTCTCCTTATGCTTCTTCCCAGCTTCTGGTATTGTGTGAGGTACATTTCCGCCTCACGGATGTCCCCCACGAATATTGGCTCCCCATCTTCGCTGTAGGTTATGTATCCAGCCTCCATAAGCCTCTTCACGTTTTTAATCATGTGTCCCGAAATCTTCAGGGCGCTGCTTATCTCGCTGACCGGCGCGCCCATCTTAAGCATCCTTGCAACTTCAAGATATAGTTCCTTTCTGTTCTCCGCCTCCTCCATTTCAAATCACCCAGTAATACCTTAAAGTAAATACTAGGGTAAAGTAGATAAAGCTTTCCTCTATGAATCCGTGGTGCCCACTGATTTTTCTTCAACTAGTTTTTTTAGTGCTTCCCTGTTGACGGCGCATTCTGGAAATTCCAGTATACCGTCTCTGTGCAGTTGAACCGCCGCCTTCACCATTTGCCTCACAACGTATGATTTGGGTATGTCGAGGGCGTCTGCTAACGCCTGTATGTAGTTTGCTGTCTGATCGTCTAGGCGTATTCCGTATGTTACAGGCTTCTTAACCATTAACATCACCTAGATAAAAAAGTGCACAAAACCTAATAAATGTTTCTATCTTCTTACATAGTATTGGCATGCTTCCATGTTTGGGTTTGTGAATGTTTTGGTGTTTGGGTTGGTTGTTGGTGTTGGGAGTGTTCTTCCGTCTTTGAGTATTGCTAGGTTTTCCTGGAGTTTGCATTTGTTTGGTTTTCTGAAGTGTTTGCATGATTTGCAGTGTCTCGGTTTGCCTATTAGTGTTCCGCATGATGGTGGGTGGTTGTAGGGGCATTTTCCAAGTTTTGGAAGTTTGCATTTGCTTGAGCAGAGGTAGTGGTGGACTAGGCGTTTGTTCTGTTCCAGGGGGCAGACTGTGAATTTCACTTTGCATTTTGGGCAGTATCTCCTTTTCCTTTTACCTAGTGGAATAAGGAACTTTATTTCCGTTCCGCTTGCTGTTGTGAAGCTTTTAGCATTTTCACTAGGCATAGGGTTGAGTTCTTGTATGGGCATGGCTCACCATCGCACTCTCCATCCCTAATTGACACCATTCTTTCGGTTTTCCAGCAATAGTCAAAAGTTTTCATCTAAACACCTCAAACTAGCCCATGTCCCTACATGCTGACGGAATGGGGACAGTCTGGAGCTGCCCAGCCGTTTTTTAACGGAGGCTGGCTTCATGCAGTGGCTTGGTGCAGCTCCAGCATTCCGCCATGCATGCTTTAGGTTGGGCTTATTTTTCATTTTCGCTTTCTCTTTGCAACTTGTAAACTTTTAGTGCGAACTTTAAGGCTTTAAAAAATGTTTCTGCTTCAGAATTTCCAAACAGTTCTAGTCTGAAGGCTCTAACATCTCCCATTTGTTTTCTGAAACCTGCTTCATCCTCAATGATCAGGCGCCATTCTGTTCCACATTCATTTCTCAGCTCGAACACTGTTACACCGCCGTGCCCAGCATCAGTGTTGGTTCCAGCGACAACTGTTAATATATTTGCTCCTGTGAACGTCTTGGATAAAGTTTCAACAGCATGTTTTTCACTCAACTTTCAACCTCCTCCTTTCACCTCATGTTTTCTTTATGCATTCTGGTTTTGTTTGTTTTCCTCTAAGGTATACCATGGGAATATTTCTCTTAGTCTTTCTAGTTCCTTTTTTATTTTCTCTAGGTTTCCTTCCAGGATTGCTTTTTCCAAGTGTGGTAGGTGGTTTGTTCTGAGTTTTCGTTCTGTTTCCTCTTTTTGATCTAATGTTTTTTTAGCCCACTCTAATCTTGCTTCTAATGGTAGCTTGTCAAAGTCCATCACTCCGATCATTATCACCATTCCTCTGGTGTATATTATGTGGTCTGGGTACTTTTTCGATAGTTGTATGCAGTATCTTCTCGCCGTTTCCATTCCCATTCCAAGCGAAGTTAGTTCCGAGTAGTGTATTTTTCTTTTTTCGGTTAATATTTTTAGAATTTCAACCTCAAGTTCTATGTCGGATTTCCTCATATTTGATCCCTGAAAACATATTTTCGAGGATTATGTATTTAAGTTTTTTGGTGTATCATCTCACAATTTTTGATGTC
>Ga0272445_1002554_pt1 | contig 12400 bp, 6 predicted proteins | sample YNPCB0031_FD_194404 | JGI IMG/M metagenome (GOLD analysis project Ga0272445, IMG submission 194404) | Hot spring sediment microbial communities from Yellowstone National Park, WY, United States - YNP-CB-003-1 | ecosystem: Environmental > Aquatic > Thermal springs > Hot (42-90C) > Sediment... | reverse complement strand
AGTGGAAGAAGGCTCTGAAGCATCCAGCACTTTTCGCAGTGTTCCCTTGACCTGCAGCCCCCCTCCACTCCAATAATAGCACTTTGTGTTCTGGATTTTCCCTCTTTATGTGGTATGCTGATGCAAGGCCAAATATCCCTCCCCCAACTATTATTGCATCATATTTTTCCATTAATCTTTCACCATAAACCTTATAGCTATTCATGTAGATTTAACATTTATTGAAAGCCACTTTTCCTTTTCCGATTCATGTTTATACTTTCCATTATTGTTGGAGCTATTTTTGAAGCTATCTCCTTACTCTTCCCCCTAACCTTTATGTATTGGCTTTTAAAGTATCTCCTTGCTTCATTTAATACTTCTTCTGGCTTCTTCTCCCCATTAGCTACTTTCATGAACATTTCCTCCATAAACCCTCTAACTTCGGGTTTCACTATTTCCGGTGCAGTTTCATTTAATGCTTCTATCAATGTTTTCCCCAGCTTTGTTGGTATGCATCTCTTGTTTTCAATGTACATGTACCCCCTCTCAATGTTGTTGTGTATGTGGTCTTGTTTTGTGGCATCTGTTCCTATGCCATACTTCTCCATGAGTTTTAAGAGTTGTTCTTCTGAGAGGTATGGTGGTGGCTCCGTTTCCCCCTCATGTAACTCCACTTTATCCACTCTAACAGTTTCCCCAACTTTCAGTTCTGGGATGTATTCTTCTTCCACAGCTTCGTATGGGTATATTTCCAAGTATCCTGGGTTTAATGTCACTTGCCCCCTCAAAATGAATTCTTCTCCACCAATATCCATTGTTACCTTTATGCTTTGTATTTCTGCTTCTCTACTTAGTGTTGCTAGGAAGTGTCTAACTATTAGGTCGTATATCTGCCACCCCCTCTTCCCATATTTTGCCATTATCTCCTCCTTTGTGGCGGATTTTGTTGGGTGTATTGGTGGATGGGCTTTATCATCCTTCTCCCCCCTTGTGGGTTTAATTGTCTTCATTTCCATAAGCTTCTTTACGTAGCTTCCGTATTCTGGGTTTCCGCTGAGCATGTTTAGCTTCCCCTTTAAGTCGATGTTTTCACTGTATATTTCAGTTTCAGTTCTTGGATAGCTTATGTATCCACCCCTATAGAGTTCTTCAGCTATATCCAGTGTGTTTTTGGCTCTTATGTTTAGGAATCTGCTGGCTCTGGCTTCAAGCTCCAATGTGGATAGTGGTTTTGGAGGCTTCTTCCTATTCACATTCACCTTATACTCTGTGACTCTTGCTAAACTGAACTTTGATATCTTATCATACAATTGCTTAGCCAATTTCTGATCACTTATCCTCCCCTTGGCGTATTCTGCTTTGTAATATGCCCCATATATGTCCAGTACCACTTGTATCGTGTAGAATTTTTCCGGTTTGAACTTCTCCCTCTCCCAAGCTCTCTCCACCACTAGGTATAGTGTTGGGCTTTGGCATGGTCCATAGCTTAAGAATCTCCCATATGGTAGAATCTTAGAATTCAATTTCCTAATGCTGTTGGTTAGTAGCCTTGTGAAGGCTGCTCCAACTATTAGGTCTGTCTTCATCCTAGTGAAGCATTTCTCAGCCAATAGCCTATTGGGTTCAACGGGATTCCTTAATGCATTTAAAAGCTCCTCTTTCACTGTGGAGTTAAACCATAATCGCTTAAATTTCACATATGGATTTACCTCTCTAACCACATCCATAACTTCAAAGCATATGCTTTCCCCTTCCACATCGGCGTCTAAAGCCAAATAAACGTTTTCCACATTTCTCGCAATCCTTCTTAGTGCGTCTAGGTATGGTTTTGAAGTTTCCTCCACAACCCTTATGGGTTCAATTTCGAAGAGGATTTCAGGATCAACATTCTCCCATGAATTGTATTCATCGTTGAAATCGTAATTGAATAAATGCCCCTTTAAACCTATGGATGCCCACTTCTCCCCATCAACCGTGAACTCAAATATCTTTACCCCTCTAACCCTACTAACCCTATACCTATTTCCAGCTAGAGCTTTAGCAAATGCTTCAGCTACGGAGGGCTTTTCAGCCACTATTAAGTTGCGCACATCGTTATAACTCATGATATCAATTCTAGCCTTCCATCCCCATCCTTTTAAGTTTTTCAGCTAATCCAGGTTTCTCCGGGATTACGGGAACCCCCTCAAATATACAGCTGTATCCAAGCTTTATTAGGCTCATATATTTTGCAGACCCCTCCTCATCTAGAGTCCAATTATACCCCCTAATTATAACCACTGGAACTCTCTCCACAGTTTGACCTATGGCGAGTTCAGCTGCAGCTGCAAGTTCATCCCCTATGGCTTGCATCTTAAACCTCAATTGATATCCATATGCATCCCTCCTCCCCTTATAATCCACTATGGGGTTTAAGCCAGCTATCCCTATAGCCATATCTATCTGCGCATACCTATGCGGCCTACTATAAGTGTCGCTTATAACGACGGCAATCTTCCTCAATCCAGTTAATTCCATCAATCTCCCCCTAATCTTCCTAGCCTCCTCATCAGGATCCCTTGGGAGAAGTGCACATATCTCCTCACTACCAGCCACATTAGACCTATCAACACCAGCATTCAAACATATGTGGCCAAAATGTGTCTCGGTGATTATGAATGGTGGCCTCACATCTAGAATCCTCTTAGCCTCACGAAGTATAACCTCAACAAATCTGGGATCCTTACCAGTCATCTCCGCAATCTCCAAAGCCTTCTCACTGGGTTTAACATTCCTCAAATCCACAATCAACCCATTAGCCTTACTAACAATTTTATGTGTGATGACAATTATGTCCCCCTCCCTAATCCCAACCCCCTCCCTAACAGCAGCTTCATAAATCAGCTTTGCAACATCATCCCCAGCCTTAACCTCCGGAATGCTACTCAAACCAATAAGCTCAATCTTAGTAGTCATATTTGATCAAAATAACCAGTAACATTACAGTTTAAATCAATTTCGAAACACCCCTCCAATCTATATGGAAATCTCAACCACCTACCTTGAGGATCCATCTTTATATGCCAAACTCAGAGACCATTCAAGTGCTAAACAGCAATGGGGGTTCATAAACTCGTGATAAATAAACATTATATAGATTAAGGTTAAATTTATATCAAGTGGGTTGATTCTTTTGAAGAGGGTTCTCGTTACCGGCGCTGCTGGTCAAATAGGTTCTGAGCTTACCTTGGAGTTGAGGAAGAGGTATTGTGGAGATAATGTGATCGCCACTGATATAAGAAAGCCAAGTGAAGATCTACTTAACACAGGCCCCTTCGAATTGTTGGATGTCACAGATAAAAATGCCATTGAAAAGATAGTTGTGAAGTACGATATCAATGTAATATATCATTTAGCAGCCATACTCTCAGCGGTAGGTGAAAGGAATCCTCAACTTGCTTGGAATGTAAATGTAAATGGCCTATACAATGTACTTGAAGTTGCAAGGGAGCATGGCGGCATACAAGTATTCTGGCCTAGCTCAATAGCAGTCTTCGGACCAGAAGCACCACGAATAAACACACCACAAAACACAATCCTAATCCCAAGAACCATGTATGGAATAACAAAAGTAACTGGAGAACTACTCTGCAACTACTACCACCTAAAATACGGCGTCGACGTTAGAAGCGTCAGATACCCAGGAATAATAAGCAGTAAAACACTTCCAGGTGGAGGGACAACGGATTACGCTGTAGAAATGTTCTACGAAGCCATAAAACACAAACACTACACATGCTACCTAAAACCAGACACAACCCTACCAATGATGTACATGCCAGACTGCATAAACGCCGCAATAACCATAATGGAAGCAGAACCATCAAAAATCAAATGCAGAACAAGCTACAACCTCGCAGCAATGAGCTTCTCACCAGCAGAACTAGCAGCAGAAATCAAAAAATACATCCCAGAATTCACATGCGAATACAAACCAGACTTCAGACAAAACATTGCAGACACATGGCCAAAAACAATAGACGATAGCGAAGCAAGAAAAGACTGGGGATGGCAACCAAAATACGACCTAACCTCAATGACAAAGGACATGATAGAAAAACTCACAAAACGATTCATGGAAGGACGCTTATAAAATACACTTGATTATAGCACATTACGATGGAAACAAACTCGACTTACAGCATTAGATCCATTTGAAGTCAAAAATATTGACGCTGTTAGGAGTAATTGGAGATCATCAACAGCACATACAAATCATAAGGAGGTCTTCACCAACTATGTGAGCTAATTAAATGATTATGGATTAATGTGGAAACCGTTAAAGGCATAGTATTTGACCAAAAAGCATGATCTGGGCTTAAAGTTTAACATGAATAGCTAAGCTCTACAATACTGTTAATACGCTTTTGGCATAATATTGAAAAATGCGTTTCAAAAAGTTCCTTAAATATTCGTGCTGAGAACAGCTTTTGTAGGTGTGGTTCAGCTATGCCGAAACCATTTAGCGTAATTCCATTGGAATTGAGAACTTCGATGCCGAAAATAATTCCCCTATTGCTTGCAGCTCTTTTAGGAATGCTAATCCTAGTACCAGTCATTCCAGTGGTGGTTGCAGCTGGATCTGTGTGGACTAGATCTAATTTTATAGTGGTTAAAGCTGGAGACACTGTGGGTATTGATATCTCCTTAACCGTGAATCCAGGGACAGGAGTTAAAATGGATGGCTGGTCGGGAGATACTTACACCCTCACAGTCACTGGACTACCAGGGGGTTCAACGGCAAAATTCTATTATGGCAATGTTGAAATAAAATCCATTAACGTTAAGGAAGGTGAAACTGTAACTATAAGATTAAATATTGTTACATCTTCAACTACGGTTCCAGGCGACTATAACGTAACGTTCATTGCATATTCAAGTTTGACTGGCGATACATTATCACTTCCACTAACAGTTAGAATACTACCACCAGAATCTGTGGAGAGGAAAATCTCAATAACTCCAGCATATCCACGCATTCAGTTGGAGCAGGGGAAGTCAATATCTTGTCCTATCACCATAAGCAATGAAGGGGCATATGGTGAGCAGCTCACTCTAAACGCAATTATCCCTCAAGGGTGGCAAGGAACTTTTAAAACAACTTCTGGAGTGAGTGGGCTTAACACCATCTACTTACCAGCTAAAAGCAGTACATCCCTAATCTTTGAGTTAACTCCAACCCAATACCCCGAGCTGGGGGAATACTCCTTCACCCTCAGCGTATCTTCTGTGGATGGAGTTGTCCGAGCATCATGCGGTATAAAAATAAGTGTTGTACCGAGAACTCAGCCTATATTTTCATGTCAATTCCCCATGAAAGTAATTCAAGCAGGTGAAACTGTTAAGTTTCAAGTAGGTTTAACGAATCCAACATCTGTGAAGCAGACGTTCAATGTTTCAGTTAGTGATCTGCCAGTGAATTGGCAAGCAAAAATAAAAACCTCTGGGGGAGAAAGTATACAGGTAATTAATGTAAATCCAAGTGAAACTGTAACCTTAATTGTTGAGATCTCTACGCCGACAAGTGCGGATAGCGGCACGTATCCCATCATTTTGACAGCTAAATCTGCATGGTTATTTGAAAACTCGACATTATGGGTAACTGTGCAGAGTCCACCCGTTACCCCTGCTAAAATAGAGTTGAAAGCTTCCCCTCTATATCTAGATACGTATGGGGGTTCTGAAGCCAAATTTAAAATAAAAGTTTCAAATACTGGTGGTAAAGATGCGTTACTCAATTTAACTGCTGAAGGGCTTCCATCAGACTACAAAGTTGTCTTCAAAGATTCTACAGGGCAGCAAATTACAGCAATTTATGTGGAGGCTGGGCAGTCAAAGGAATTCTATGTATCGGTTTCAACCCCACAAGGGCGAATGGAGGCAAGAAGCTTCACAGTCTACGTGTTCAATGCTGAGCTCCGAGAAAAGGTGAATTTAACACTTAATATCATAGGTTTCTACGAAATTAAATTAACAAACCAAAACTTCTATACCTCCACAAATGTGGGTGGTGAAGCAACATACACCTTATACGTGAAGAATACGGGGAACATGGAGGTATCAAATGTGAAGGTGGCTGTGAGGGGGTCAGCTCCAGAAGGCTTCACTATAACCATACAGCCAACTTCCATACGATCTTTAGGCATTAATAGTGAAGCTAGCTTCACGATCACAATTCAAACAGCATCAAACGTGAATGCTGGCAATTACTACATTGATTTCCAAGTTACATCCGATCAAACAGGACCATTGCCCTTCACATTAAGAGTAGAAGTTTTCCAAACAACAAATTGGATTTTATATGCTTCAATTATCCTAGTAATTTTGGTTGCAGCCCTATTCCTAGTTTACAGGATATTTGGAAGGAGGTGAGAATTTGGAGTACGCTATTGAAACCTATGATTTAACGAAAATATATAAGTCTGGAGGTAAAGAGGTTATGGCATTAGACCATTTAAACTTAAAAGTTAAACGAAACTGCGTATTCGGGCTGCTTGGTCCCAACGGCGCAGGGAAAACGACATTAATAATGACGCTTATTGGATTAACTCTACCAACTAGTGGCTCTGCAAAAGTACTTGGACTTGATGTGGTGAAGGAATCATTGAAGATTAGGAGGAGGGTTGGAGTTTTACCTGAAGGCGCCGCCTTCTACGATCATCTAACAGCTGAACAAAACCTAAACTATATAGCTGCATTAAATGATATCCCAATGGAAGCCAGAAAGAAACGTATAGAGGAAGTATTGAAGATTGTTGGCTTGCTGGATGTTAAAGATAGGAAGGTTGGTGGATTCTCAAGGGGGATGAAGCAAAGGTTAGGCGTAGCTCAAGCACTCTTAAAAGATCCTGAACTCCTACTACTCGATGAACCCACAGCAGGTTTAGATCCTGAAGCATCCAGAAACTTCAAAGACCTAATCCTCAAACTTAGAGATGAAGGCAAAACCATAATGATCAGCACACATCTACTCTTTGAGGTAGGCCCCATATGCGACAACATTGCAATAATCAATCGCGGGAGAATTGTGATTCAAGGAAATGTTAAAGAACTTATTGAAAAATTGATGGCTGAAGAAGGTTACAAAATTAAAGTTTGGGGTAAAGGGAATATTGGGAAACTCGTTGAAGCCCTCGCAAACCTTAAAGGAGTTAAGAATGTAAGGTTGGAAGAGAATTACATAATCATCAACGCAGTCAGCGATATTAGAATGGAAGTTAGTAGGCTGGCATCTGAGTGTGGAGTGGAAGTTGCTACACTAGAACTATTAACGCCATCCTTGGAAGATCTCTTCCTAAAATACTATAAATGGGGGTGATAATGTATGGCTAACCTCTTCGTTGTCGCATCAAAAGAATTCTCAGACATTATAAAGGGTAAGAGGTTCATTATCCTACTAGCAGTCTTCATACTATTAATGACTGCCGCAGTGGCAAACACATATATTTCAGCAACTCAGGGGATGGCAACTCGACCAGGATTACCAATGGGCTTCCTCCGCCTAGTAGCCTCCGGCTTAACCACCATGATGTCATACTTCGCACCCATACTAGGCATAGCCCTAGGCGTAGACGCAATATCAGGGGAAAGGGAGAAGGGCACCTTAAAAATGGTCCTCGCCCAACCCATCTACAGAGACACCTTCATATACGGAAAGTTCCTCGGAACCCTCCTAGCAATCTCACTGGCTATATTCGCAACTTCACTCATAGAAGTTAGCGGATGCATAATAGCACTCGGAATAACCCCAACAAGCGACGATGCCATCAGACTCATACTATTCATACTATTCTCCATACTATACACAATGGCCTACTATGGCATAGCAATACTAATATCCACACTATCAAAGAAAACCACAGTCAGCGTGATCGCTGGAGTCATGATATGGGCAACATTCACATTCATAATCCCCATAGTAGCCTCTCTCGTGGCCTATTCCACAGTAACCATCAGAATCCAGCCAGGCCAAAACATCACTAGAATCAGACCAGGCGAAAACATGACAGCAGAAGCCCGACAAATAATGGAAGCACTCCGTGCACGCACATCCATCATGGAAACAATAAACATGTTCACACCAAACTACCACTTCACAAGAATAGCCCAATACATTCTACAAGCTTTCGTAACCATAGGGATTACAGAATTTAGACCAGGAGGCGGAGCAACCCTAACCACACGACCAGTCACAATAATGGAAAGCCTAACATCAAGCTGGCCAAACATACTCGTACTAGCACTACTAACAATAGCCACCTTCATAATATCCAGCGCAATCTTCACAAAACAAGAAGCCAGAGAATAAACAACAACCACAAACCCCAACTTTTTTTAATTTTTCTAAACATATTGTAACCAAAAAGTAGCCTTTACACACAATCATTCACATCACTTTAATAGCACAGCATTAAATGACACACTAAACTTCAAGCTTCAAATGTGAAGAGCATCCACCAAAAACATCATGAAATAGGCTATCAGATTACATAATCCAAAATTAACATAAACAAAATAAAACCTAAAAAAACAAAAACATTAACTAAATTTAACTCCATTCCAATCCTCCAAAAAACACTCAAAACAATAACCCTTAAAAATTCAGAGTATACAGTTATATACAACAACCCATAAAAAGAGGAGAGACGGAATATGAACCACAAGAAAACCCTAATAGCAATAATAGCACTACTAGCAATACTAATCGTAGCAATACCAACAAGCCAAGTAGCAGCCCAAGCAACCAAGACTGTGAAACTACAACTAAGAATCACAGACTCCTATTTAAAACCACTAGCCAATGCATACGTAAAGGTCTTCAATACAACAGGAGATGCGAGTAAACACTATGTGCTATTCGAAGGTAGAACTAATAGTAAAGGTTGGCTAAATGTAACCATTCCAGAACCCCGTGCTGATACCACGTATAACATGACTGTTTGGTGGGATCCAGCTGGAACCGACTACTTCTACGTATTTGAGGAAAAGGGTATAACTGGCGCTAACTTGAAGGTAGCACCCCCAAACGGATACAACTGCACATCAATAAATCATGGTATAGTTACAAGCGTGTTAGCGGTAAATGTCACAGCAACTGATGTTAATGGTACACCATTAGACTACTACACTACAACCGTGTACTACAACTGGACTAACAAAGTTTACTCCGCTTCAGGGATGCCTGCAAAAAGCATAATAATCCAAGTGCCATACAACCTGAGCTGGACCAGCGGCAAAGAGTGGACTCTAAGAGTTTACTGGGATTTAGAGTATCTAAAGTTTACTGGAATTGCAGTAGATGGAACTAATGTTACAGGCTACAGGATATTGCCTAATCCCACTTATGCTAACTTCACAATAGTCTTTAACACGGGCGTCATAGGGCCACGAGTAACAAAGTTTGTTGGCAACTTGACAGCAACTATGGATGTGGGAGGCTTCAAAGTTCAATTACAGGATTGGTTTGGCAAGCCACTCAATGTTACATCTGGATATGGTATTGCTAAGGTAATGGTTCATGATAAGGCAGATCCATCAAAACTATTAGCAACTGCAATTGCTAGATCTGATGGAAGCCTAGAAATTCCACAGTTACCTAACGTTTCATCAACTGTAGTTGTCTACTGGTTGACGCATGAAATAACTGTGAACACCACAGATATACCAAAACCATCAGATTATCGCATAACACCACTAGAATTACGTTGCCAACTTGTACCCACAGTCCTAACTTTATATGATAAAAGGCCTTCGCCAAGCATTTTGGCTAATGCTAAGGTTTATGTTACATGGCCAAATCTCCTAACGCATGATACTAAGAGCAATCTTGCAGGTGTAGTTCAGCTTCCACCATACAGTGATGATGCTAGTAGAATTTCCATGGCAACTGGAGCTGTGCCTCATGGATCTGGATATCTACCATTCGGTGAAACCAAAATTGACGTTTATTGGAGTATAACTCCAGAACAACCTGCATCATGGGTTAACGTGAGGAGTGCAAAGATAAAGATTGTGAGTGCTGGAACAGGAAAAGTTGACGTTTATGTTGATGGTAAATTAGTTAAAGATGATCTAGCTGCAACCCTTATATATGATGTTGTATGTTATGTCTTTGATGCCATGCTTAACGTTGTGGATCTTAATGGTACTCCTCTTAAAAGTCCAACCGTTGTCCTTCAGCATCCATCCGGTGCAGTATCTCTAGTTACAGCATCTCCTTCTGGTGCATTAACACTAATTCAGGTTCCAGGCGGAGATTGGCGTGTTTCAGTGGTTTATAAGGGTGTTCAATTCAAGCCCTACGATAAGAGTGACGTCTTCAGTATTAGCGACAACATTTACAGTGCAGAGACATTCAAGTTCCCATATGTTAATGCAAGTCTCAAGTTTGTGAAGTGGGGTTCAGACACCTTCGCTATTCCAGGATTGAATGTAACCTTGAGCTGGACTGGAAACTCCACAGTTGCTGGCACCAGTGGAGTCACATATAAGGAGGCTTGGAAGGGAACCAGCACTAAGGGTTGGGCTAACTTCACACAGGTACCAGTTGGTGTCTCTGTGACTGTGGATGCATGGACTAACAAGACTAGAACAGATCTCTTTGGAATTACCAAGAGCATTGATGTAGGCCCATATGAGACTCCAATAACTCTTGCTCCAGAGAATTACATTGGAACATTCCACGTATTCATCTATGATGTTAAGGTTAACTTCTGTGATGTTAAGGGCAACTTACTGCCAAGCCCATTACCATACAGTATAGCTGTAACATTCATTAACTCCACCACATGGTCCTACGCAAATGCCACATCGGATAACAGCCTCTTCTACTACACCACCAAGAGTCACATGTATGTTGGTGGTGGAGGCTACAGACTTGATGTCTACTGGGCTGGTGTAAGAGTATACAATGCAACAACAACAATACCAGTAGTTAATGATCCAACTAAGGCATACTCAGAGCTTAACCTCAACTTGAGAGTCTACCCAGTAAGCTTCAGTCTATACAACTGGAAGCATACAACATTGATGGATAAGTTGAATGTGACTGTAATGTGGCAAGCAGCTAACATGACATGGCTAAATGCAACTGCCAACACTATAAACAAAATTGATACATTGACTACAAGGGTGGCTAACAATATATTCAGTACAACAACGGCTGAAACGTACTCATACAAATTCTACATGGTTACATTGAAGTATTCCGCTGAGAACTTAGTCTACATACCTGTTTGGGTGACGAATACTGCTGGGAAGATTGTTGGTACACCAATAAGCATTGTTGTACTTACAATTCCAGGTGAAACTGTTGGTGTTCCAAAGGATGTTAAGAGCATTGCTGTTGGTTCATTAACGTATCTAACCACCCCACGCAATGTGTTCATAAATGGAACTGTTAGTGACTGGGAGAATATGGTTGCTGCTGGTAAATTGATGGATGTTGTTAAGTCCAAGCTTGGCTTAGACTACAAGTTTGACATATTGAACTTCACTGGTGTAGCCACTGCATACTCACCTGTCTGGAGCTACAGCAATTACGTGTTTGATTTGAAGGTTGCAGCTTATGATATGACTGCTAAGGTTACTGATTGGACTGATACTGGATTGGCAAGCTACACTGTAGATGCGTATTGGAAATATGCTGACAAGTACTACTTAGTAGCTTCATCATTGACTGATGGTACTGGTAAGGCGACCTTCAAGACTATATTCTGGGGTAATGCCACTCAGTACTTGTTCAGAGCTTACCGCATACCATTGGCTGGAGAGCTTCCAGCAGATTTGAAAGTTACATTGGCTGACGATATAATAGTGTATGCAAATCAAGTTGCCAGTAAGGATGATATTGTTGTCTTACTGAAGTTTAGTAATTACATTGGTTTGCAGGCTTTGAGTGCTAATGGTAAGCCACTGTATAAGGTGTTTGCTGGAACTCCAAAGTATGGTTTAGTCTATGCCATCAGGTACACTCCAGTTAAGGATACTGTGAGTGGCACCACAGTTCCTGCTGGTACTGTTGCAGCCTTTGGATATGTTGATTCAACTGGTAAGGTGTACATGCCATTCGCATTGACCACTGGCAACTACACAATAACGGTTAGGTGGCTTGGTGTTGACGTCTACAACAGCTATGATAAGGAAGTGGTATACAAGATTGTTAAGCCAACAGTATTCTACGCTGCCTTCACAGATGTATTTGATGTTTCATTTAGGTTGACTGATGATGTTGGTAGGAACCTTGCTGGCTTGAAGTACACGTTTGCTGGTGGAGAGTACAGTGTTAGTGGAGTTACTGGTAGTGATGGAACGTTCAGCACGGATCTTGTTCCAAGGGGTAGCTACAAGATAACTGCATTCTGGCCGAGGAAGGATATTA
>Ga0272445_1002553_pt1 | contig 12403 bp, 9 predicted proteins | sample YNPCB0031_FD_194404 | JGI IMG/M metagenome (GOLD analysis project Ga0272445, IMG submission 194404) | Hot spring sediment microbial communities from Yellowstone National Park, WY, United States - YNP-CB-003-1 | ecosystem: Environmental > Aquatic > Thermal springs > Hot (42-90C) > Sediment... | reverse complement strand
CACCAACTCTCTTTAGGATATAGTGGTGTTAGAGAGATTGTAATAGAAAAATTATTAGAATTCCTTAATAAGAACGTAACACCAGTTGTACCTAAGTATGGTAGTGTAGGTGCCAGTGGTGACCTTGCTCCATTATCACATATAGCATTAACATTAGCAGGTAAAGGTTACGTGAGAATTAACAATTTAATTTTAAGTACAAATGAAGCATTAAAAAAGTTAGAAATAGAACCCTTAAATTTTAGTTATAAAGAGGCATTAGCACTTATAAATGGGACAAGTTATAGTGCTGGAGTTGCGATACTTGGCTTAAATGACTCACTAGAATTAATAAAATCATTCATAGCAATATTCTCTTTAATTTTAGACATAATTGATGCAAATATATCATCATGCACAAAAATCGTTAATTCAATAAAAAAACATAAAGGTCAAATAATAATCGCAGAAACGATAGAAAAGCTCTTAGAAAACAAAAAAATTAGCGAAACCAGTAGAATACAAGATCCATATTCAATAAGATGCATACCACAAATTATTGGACCAATACTTGATCTTCTTCTCTGGAGTATCCAAAACGTAATTAATGAAATTAATTCTGTAAGCGACAACCCAATAATAATTAATGAACATGCATATAGTTCATGTCATTTTCATGGAGAATATATAGCATTATCAACAGATACAGTTAATGGATCATTAGCGGTTTTAGGCAATTTAATAGAAAGGCTCATCTCCCAATTACTTAGAGCTGAAATAAACAAGATTAGTAACTATCTTGTAAAGAATAAAAATCCGTGGAGCGTAGGCTATATGATCCTACAATACACAGCAGCCGCACTAGTTAGCAGACTCAGAGAACTATCCACATTCTCAACAATACACAACATATCAACCAGTGGATTTCAAGAAGATATAAATTCAATGAGCGCAAATTCAGCGATAAAACTACATGAAATAAACACAATAATTAAGCAATTAATCTCCATACTAGCACTAATAACCTATCTAATAACACAAAACAAAAAACCCCAAACCACACAAACACAAAAAATACACAATATAATATCAAGCGCAATCAAAGACTCGCAATCAATCCAAGACAATATCAACTCACTCAGCAACATATTAAGCGAACTATCAAAAATGATAATACTAAACATATAAAATAATAAAGCGAATATCAAATTTCACCTCAAAGAGAAAAGAAAGATAAAACATTTTCAATCTACCACGAACAGAAAGCATTAAATATTTAATATTCGTTGAGAATTTGAGCTAGAATGATGGTATAAGATGAGTTCACGTCTGTTTTTGCTAGGGAGAATGTTAACACTGAATGGCCCATTTTTATATCAGATAACTCAAAAATCTAGCCAATTTACTGTAAACATTAATAATTCCTTCCTAAAAACCTATTTTATTCTAGTATCATCAATCAATATATCCTGACACTTTTACGAACACACTTAATCTATCAAAATAGGAAACTTAATGATTTAAATCACAATATAATGTATTTTCGAGCTAACAAACTTAAATGCCTGAAGTCATCTTGAAGAGCCGAACAAAAGCATATGTAAGTACTTATAGATAACTAAGACATTCCAAGTTCTCTTCCTAATAAACTTAATAATCTTAAACATACCTTGCCATAATAAGGAATCCTAAATTAAGTCTAAAGTTTACAGAACTTTGGCATTCATATGATAAAGTTTATAAGACATGAAAACAAATAATAAATGGTGATATTTATGAAATTGTTATCTAAAAGAGCTATAACTAAAGTTCAATCGATTCTTCTTACAATAATAGTGATAATAGGAATAGTCGGTGTATATTATTATTCTATATCACAGCCAACTCAACTACCGCAAACTATTAAAATAGGTTTTTTTGCTCCGCTCACAGGTCCAGCTTCTGCCGATGGATATGCCGCACTTAATGCTGCTCTTCTAGCAGTTTCCCATATTAATGCTAAAGGTGGAGTTTTAGGTAAAAACTTAGAACTAGTATATTATGATGATGCGTTAAATCCAGATCAAGCTATTGCAATAGCTCGTAAGCTCATAAGTGATGATAAAGTTGTTGCTGCAGTGAGTGGTTCATATAGCGGCACGACATTGGCAGCTAGTATCGTATTCAATAGTAGTGGTATACCATTAGTTTCTTCTTACGCTGTTCACCCAGATATTACAAAAAATAAACCATGGGTTTTCAGAGTTGGAATGCTTGGTGAAGTAGAAGGTAAGGTAGCTGGCTATATTGCAGTTAGTAAATTGGGGGCTCGTAGAATAGCTGTCTTGTATGATGACATACCATTCGGTCAAACCTTAGCATCAAGTTTTAAAGCAGAGGTAGAAAGCTTAGGCGCTAATGTAGTATACTATGATAAATTTAGTGACAAAGAAAGAGATTTCACTGCATGGTTAACTCAGATAAAAGCTATACCTAACTTAGATTTACTAGCCATATTTGGATATTACTATCATTCTGCAGTTCTAGTTCAGGCAAGAAATTTAGGTATCACAGTTCCAATTATTGGGGCAGAAGGTTTTGATTCGCCAAAGCTTATAGAATTAGCAGGAAAAGCAGCTGAAGGAGTTTATATAGTAACCGATTTAGACAGAGATAGTAAAAGTCCGATTGTACAAAAATTCTTAGCAGATTATAAGAACAGAACAGGTATTGAGGCAGATATGGTTGCAGCATCTGCATATGATGCTGTTACTATATTAGCTAAGGCTATAGAAAATGCTGGTTCAATAGATCCTCAAGCAATCAAAAATGCTCTTTCAAAAATCCAGAATTTTGAAGGAGTAACAGGATTAATACAAGGTTTTACTGCTCAAAGAAATGCAATAAAGAATATAGTTGTACAAGTAGTTCAGAATGGAAAATTCCACTTTTATGCAGAAGTAACTGATCCTAAAATTATAACTCCTCCATATTAAAAATTAAAAGGGATGCCTATGGGTGCAGTAATTTTGCAATTATTACTTGAAGGACTAATTTTAGGATTTATTTATGTAGCATTAAGCATAGGTCTAACATTAATTTATGGTGTTCTCAGAATTTTACATATAGCACATGCAGGAATATATGCTTTAGGTGCATTTTTTGCTTTAACATTTCATTATTTTTTTAATATATGGATCTCAATTATTTTAGCAGCTCTTTTAGCAGCTTTGATAGGAATTTTAATAGAAAGATTTGCATATTTGCCAATACTTGATAAGCCTCCTTATGTGCCTTTAGTTATAAGTATTGCTTTATATATACTTATAAGTGAGCTATCGGCAAACATATGGGGGCAATATCCTAAAGGTTTCTATACTGAAATTCCTTCAATACGTTATGATTTATTTGGCATAAGTGTGACTACTTATCAGTTATTAGTGTTGGCTATTATAGCTCCATTAATACTTATTCTCTGGTTAATAATAAATAAAACAAAAATAGGATTGGCTTCAAGAGCATTAACCCAGGATATTGAAGTTGCACAAATAATGGGTATAAGTCCAAAAAAAGTTATTGATTTTAACTTTTTTATAGGTTCAGCATTAGCTGGAGTATGTGGAGCACTTGTTGGTATATATTATGCACAAGTTTATCCATACATGGGTGATATAGCTGCTTATAAAGCCTTAGTAGTTTTAGTTCTTGGTGGTCTTGGTAGTGTAATTGGAGCTTTAGTGGGTGGTCTTATTCTTGGTATTAGTGAAACATTTTTAATAGCATATTTTGGCTATTTACTACCGAGAGAGGCATTTGCTTTCATTATTATGATACTTTTATTATTATTTAGACCAAAAGGTCTTTTTGGTAGGGGTATGTAGTATGGCATATGAAGTAGTATTGCTTATAGTAATAAGTATATATGCTATTGCCGCTATAGGATTAAACATAACAATGGGTTACGCTGGTCAAGTAAATCTTGGCCAAGCTGCGTTTTTGGGAATTGGAGCCTTTACTTCAGCAATACTTACTAAAACATTTGCAGTTCCATTTTGGATCTCTTTGCCACTTGCTGGGTTAATCTCAATGTTATTTGGTATAGCATTAGGGATCATCAGTATTAGATTAAGAGAAGACTTCTTAGCAATAACAACTATAGGTATAAATTTTATAGCAGAATCATTCTTCCTTTATTATCCATTGTTTGGCGGGTCTTTTGGTATCATAGATATTCCACGCCCATATGTTTTTGGCCAGAAACTTGATGATACAGGTTATTTAATTATAGTCTTAATAATTTTAGCAATATGTATTCTTTTTAGTATATGGATTGAAAGATCATGGATGGGAATAGCTTTTGAGTGTATAAAACAAGATGAGTATGCGGCTGAAGGTATAGGTATTAATGTTAGAAAATTTAAAGTAATAGCTTTTAGCATAGGTACCGGCTATGCTGGATTGGCTGGTGCATTACTTGCACACTATAAAACATATATAGTTTATAGTGATTTTGCATTTCCTGTATCAATACAAATTTTAACTATGACTGTACTTGGAGGATTAGGAAATGTATTTGGTTCGTTATTAGGTTCAGCTATGATTATACTTTTGCCTGAAATTTTCCGACCATTATTACAGTATAGAATGATAATGTATACCATAATGCTTATAATATTATTAAAATTTCAACCACAGGGTATTATTGGAAAAGGGAGTTTTCTTATCAAAAAACTTCATCAAATATTACAGGAAGAGGTGAGATCATAATGAGCATTATATTAGAAACAAAAAATTTATGCAAATATTTCGGTGGTGTTAGGGCACTGGAAAAGGTAAGCATACAAGTAAACAAGGGAGAAATTTTAGGTATAATAGGTCCTAATGGTGCTGGAAAAACAACACTTTTTAATGTGATCTCCGGCTTTCTTAAACCCACAGCTGGAGAAGTATTTTTTGAAGAAAAACCTATTCATGGTTTACCTGCTAATAAGTTAGTTAAGTTAGGTATAGCTAGAACGTTTCAAATCGTTCGACCATTTAAAGAATACACTGTATTTCAAAATGTATTAGCTGCATGTGGATATCTTAACTATGATGGAATCGCTTTCTTACAACTAAGAGATAAAGATAGATATTTTGAAAAAGCAAATGAAATAATTAGATACACTGGCTTAGAAAAATTTAAGGATACAATTGCTGCTGCTCTTTCTTTAGGCTATCAAAGACGCTTAGAAATAGCTCGAGCTCTTGCATTAAATCCCAAACTACTTCTATTAGATGAGATTATGAGTGGAATGAGTTATGACGAAAAAGTTGGAATCATGGATCTTGTGAAAAAGTTAAGAGAGAAAGGATTAACAATAATACTTATCGAACATGATATGAAGGTTAGTATGAGTCTTTCAGATAGAATATATGTACTTAATTATGGTCAAATAATTGCTGAAGGTCACCCAGATGAAATAGCTCGTAATCCTAAAGTTATAGAAGCATATTTGGGGAGTGAATATGCTGCTCAAAGTTGAAAATTTAACTGCTTATTATGGAAATATACGCGCACTTGAAAATATATCAATAGAAGTTAATAAAGGTGAATTAGTAGCAATAATAGGCTCTAATGGTGCTGGAAAAACAACACTCTTAAAATGTATTTCTGGTCTACTAAAGCCAAAAACTGGAAAAATATTTTTTGAAAATACTGATATAACAAATTTGCCACCATGGGAACGTGCAAAGATAGGAATCACTATGGTGCCTGAAGGAAGAAGACTTTTTCCTTTTCTTACAGTCCTAGAAAATTTATATGTCGGAGCTTATAAGCGAAAAGATAAAAATGTTTTTAATGATATTAATGAAATTTTTAAATTATTCCCTGTGCTTAAGGAACGAAGTAAACAACTTGCTGGAACATTAAGCGGTGGTGAAGGACAAATGTTAGCTATTGGTCGAGGGCTTATTTCTAAACCTAAATTACTTTTGATGGACGAACCATCAATGGGTCTTATGCCACGTTTAGTCGAGGAACTTTTTAATGTAATAGATGAATTAAGAAAAAGTGGATTAACAATACTCTTAGTTGAACAAAATGCAAAGAAAGCACTAAACATAGCAGATAGAGCTTATGTGCTTGAGACTGGGAAAATCGCTTTATATGGAAATGCCAAAGAGCTAATAAATAATCCTTTAGTAAAAGAACTATATCTAGGAAAATAGATTTAATGCCTATGCTTAATATTAAAGAGAACATAAAATTTATTTCTAGTTATTTACATAAATAAATAAAGCATTAAATCTTTACCCCATCAAATTTTGAATGATAATTCTAATAAACCCCTTTCTTTCATTTTAAGGATATATGACTAATAATAGCTCATAAACTCTTAAAATTCTTTCCTTAAGAAATCTTTAAAGGACTTTAAAATCATATACGTAGTCTGCTATAACCTCATATTATGCCTATAAAAACAGAAGAAATTAAGATTTCTTGATACTATGCCTTCTTTTATTATAAACTTCTCATTATACTCCTGCACTCATAAATTGAAAAAAATAAAAAACGTAGGTTTAGAACTTATTGCAGAAATTCTCATGTGATTATGCTATATATGCATTAAAGAGATTATCTTTTAAGTTTCCTAAAAGACTGTAACTTGTAATAAGTTCTTAAATTAGGTCACATACAGATGCTGTGTTGTATGGTTTTTTTGATATGTTCTTTTTCTGAGCATGTGCTTTTAATACTGGTTTCATTATTAAAAACTGATTTATACCTCAATGCATGAGTATAAAAAGGCTTGAACTAAAAACTTACACTATATGCACAAACCATGCAACACAGCACACAATAGAAGAAAATATATATGAAGAATATTATACATTAACTGAGGTGTATTTTATGTTAAAAGCTAGTCATAAATTGGTACGCAGATATAAAATTGATGATCTAATTAATGAAGGTTATTATAATCCTGTAACAAAAACTGTTAAAGTAATAAAAGGATCAGAACTTCATACGAGAAATTGGCAGATTGAAGGAGCTTTACGTATGCTCTTTAATGTTCTTGATCCTGATGTAGCAAAGGATCCTAAAAATTTAATTGTTTACGGTGGGACTGGTAAGGCTGCGAGAAGCTGGGAAGATTTTGAAGCTATAGTAGAAGCATTACTTAATCTTAAAGAGGATGAGACACTTTTAATCCAGAGCGGACGTGCTGTTGGTATATTTCGTACGCATAAATATGCACCACGAGTACTAATGGCAAATGCCCTTTTAGTTCCAAAATGGGCTAACTGGGAATACTTTAGAGAGCTAGAAACAAAAGGGCTCACGATGTTTGGACAAATGACAGCAGGCAGTTGGAATTATATAGGTACGCAAGGTATATTACAAGGAACATATGAAACCTTTGCTGCAGTAGCAAGAACACACTTTAATGGAAGTTTAGAAGGGCGTCTCGTGCTCACGGCTGGTTTAGGTGAAATGGGTGGCGCACAACCACTGGCAGTAACAATGAATGGGGGTGTGTTAATAGCGGTTGAAGTTGATAAAAAGATGATTGAAAGAAGGATTAGACTCGGACAATTAGATACATGGACTGATTCATTAGATAGTGCAATAGATATGGCGTTAAAAGCTAAAGAAAAAAGAGAACCAAAAAGTATCGCACTCCTTGGAAATGCTGCTGAAATATATCCGAAATTAGTAAAAATGAATATAATACCAGATGTAGTAACAGATCAAACACCAGCGCATGATCCGTTAAGCTATATACCATTAGGATTAAGCGTTGATGAAGCATTAGAACTTAAAGTTAGGAATGCAAAAGAATATGAAGAAAAAGCAATGGAAAGTATGAGAATTCAAGTTGAGGCTATAGTAGAAATGAAAAGAAGAGGGGCTATAGCATTTGAGTATGGTAATAATATTAGGAAAATGGCTTATGATGCAGGTTTCAAAGAGGCATTCGAATATCCAGGTTTTATACCTGCGTATATAAGACCAATGTTTGAGGAGGGGAGAGGTCCCTTCAGATGGACGTCACTTGTTGGTGATCCTAATGATATTTATAAGATTGATGATTTAATAATTAATGAGTTTAATTACAATAAGGAACTTGTACGATGGATAGAGAAGGCAAGAAAATATGTAAAATTCCAAGGATTGCCTGCAAGAGTATGCTGGTTAGGTTATGGTGAGCGAGCAAAGTTTGGGAGGCTCATAAATAGCATGGTTAGAAGAGGAGAATTATCAGGTCCTATTTGGGTTGGTAGGGATCATTTAGACTCAGGAAGTGTTGCATCACCATTTAGGGAAACCGAAGGAATGAAAGATGGTAGTGATGCAATAGCCGATTGGCCAATACTTAATGCTCTTCTAAACGCTGTGGCAGGAGCTACATGGGTTGCTGTTCATCATGGGGGTGGTGTAGGAATAGGTTATAGTATACATGCAGGATTAAGTGTTGTCTTAGATGGGAGTAGAGAAATGGATATTAGAGCAGAAAGAGTTTTCACAACAGATCCAGGGTTAGGTATTGTAAGGCATGCTTTAGCAGGTTACGAAAAGGCAAGAAGGATAGCTAAAGAGAAAAAAGTTAAAATACCTTACTTAGAATATAAAGAGAAAAAATGAGTAATTATTAAAAGGTAGGTAGATGTTTATGAAGGCAGATCTTGTACTAGTTCATGCTAATGAATTATTAACAATGAGAGGATTTTCTAATAAACCTAAAATTGGAAATGAGATGAGGGACTTAGGTATAATTAATGATGGGGCTGTAGCAATAAAAGGTGATAAAATAATAGCAGTTGGCACAACAAAAGAAGTGTTAGAAGATTTAGAGAAACCTGTGAATGTAATAGATGTTAGTGGTAAGGTGGTTTCTCCAGGTTTTGTAGATCCGCATGTGCATTTAGTCTTTATGGGATCTCGTGAAGATGAGCTTGAAATGATGATTGAAGGATATACTTACCTTGATATTAAGAAAAAGGGTGGTGGGTCATTTAGAACTATTAAGTTAACTAGAGAGGCTGATTTTTGGGAGCTGGTTAGAAAAACAAAGAGAATACTTGATAATATGTTAATTCATGGTACTACAACCATTGAGGCTAAAACTGGATATGAGATGACACTTGAAGGTGAGATTCGACAGTTGGAGGTTATTAATATGTTAAATAAACTGCATCCTATAGAACTCATACCCACTTTTTTAGCTTTTGGAATTCCTCCAGAGTGGGAGGGAAAAGAGGATGAATTTTCTAAAGAAATAGCTACTAAGTGGATACCAGAGATAGCTAAAAGGAATTTGGCTGAGTATGTAGATGTCAGTTGTGATGCGGGTTTCTTTAATGTTGAACAAAGTAGAAGAATTTTAGATTCTGCGAAAAGAATGGGTATGAAATTAAAAATACATGCAGATTGGCTTACATCAAGTGGAGGAGGAAAGCTAGCTGTTGAATTAAATGCTATATCTGCTGATCATCTTATACATACACCGTTAGATGTAATTGATGAATTGGCTGCTAGGGGTATAATTGGTGTTCTATTACCTACAACGCCTTTTTGTTATCTTGGGAAATATGCTAATGCAAGAGAATATATTAGAAGGGGTTTGCCTGTAGCGTTAGGAACTGATGTAAGTGCTATTGATATGTGTGAGTCTATGCAAATGATGATGAGTATTGCAGCATTTCAAATGAAAATGACCTCTGCAGAAGTTTTCTCAGCGGCCACAATTAATGCTGCTCACTCAATAAATAGGGCGCATGAAATAGGAAGTTTAGAGGTTGGTAAAAAGGCTGATATAATAATATTTGATATGCCTAATCATAAGTTTATACCATTTCATTATGGTGTAAATTTGGTTGAAAAGGTAATTAAGAATGGAAGACTTGTTGTTGATAATGGAAAAATTATATATGATGAGACTATTGAAGTGTAAATGGTGATTTACTTGAGCACTAATATATTTGAGAAGATCTCAAAGGAAAATATTAAATATGTTAATCTTCTTTTCACAAATTTAATTGGTAAGCTTCACATACTTCAAATTCCTGTAGAAGAATTGGATGATGCAATAAAATTTGGGATTGGTTTTGATGGTTCATCAGCAAGTCTCACTACGATAGAAAAAAGTGATCTTCTACTTAAACCGGATCCAAATACTTTTGTACCAGCACTATGGGAAAGTGAGCCTAAGACTGGTATTATGATAGCTGAAGTATTCTCTTATGAAAAACCGTTTGAAATGGATCCAAGAAATATTTTGAAAAAAGCTATAAGTAAATTAAAGAGGGAATTGGGTGATAATGTTGAATATATGGTTTCGCCTGAAATAGAATTTTGGTTGTTTAAATTTGATGAGGGTAAGCTCACATTTCATGATGATGCAAGCTATTTCACAATACCACCGAGGGATAAAGGATATGAAATTAGAAAGAGCATTGCAGAAATACTTAATAAGATTGGGATTCAACCAGTTAAAATACATCATGAAGTGCCTCCTAGTAAGCATGAAATAGACTTTAAATTTGGTCCAGCATTACGCATAGCGGATGCATCAATTCTATATAAATTTGTAGTTAAAAATGTGGCATCTAAATATGGATTAACAGCATCATTCATGCCCAAACCATTCCATGGCACATATGGGGCTGGAATGCATACGCACCAAAGCTTATATGATACTAGAAATGATGAAAATCTTTTTTATGGAACACATGATGGTCTTTCAGAGTTAGCCCTATATTTCATAGGGGGTCTCATTAAACACGCAAGAGAGATTACTGTTTTAACTAATCCTACAGTCAATTCTTATAAAAGATTAGTACCAGGATGGGAAGCACCAGTTTACATATCATGGGCGAAATTTAATAGATCTGCTTTAATTAGAGTTCCTATGACAAATGATCCTAAAAAAGTAAGAATAGAGTATAGAGGAACAGATGGTTCATGTAACCCATACATAGCATTCGCTGCAATGCTATTAGCAGGTCTTGATGGTATATTAAACAAAATAAACCCTCCACCACCAATTGAAGAAAATATTTATAAAATGAGCTGGGACGAACGTGAAAAAAGAGGAATATTGTCAACGCCCTCTTCACTTGAAGAGGCCTTAAAAGAAGCTGAAAAAAGCCAACTGATTAAAGAAATATTAGGTATTAGTGCATTCAAATATTTCATGGAGACTAAGTGGAATGAATGGAAAGAATTTTCTACAACAGTACATGAATGGGAAAGACAAAAATATTTTGATATATAAACTTAAACATCCTCAAAATATGCAAATAGTTAATAAGATTTTCAAATACGAAAACGATTTCATTTCCTTTTAGGAGCTAGAAGGATTGGAACAGAAATAAACATAATTAGTATAATCACAGAAACTACAAATAATGCTCTTACATCATATGACTTTAAAAAGTATATTATTAGCACCTGTATAACCACATACAAAGAGACATAATAACCATCATTCTTACCAGTTACAATAGGACCGCGCACTCTCATCCCCTTAAATAAGGGGACACCATTCACAGTCGTAGCATCACTAATAACATGAAGAAAATAAGTCATTATAATTGAAACTGGTACAAGAAAACTTGAAAAAATCATATTAATACTACTTAACAAAAAATAATTGTTAACAATAAAATTAATATAATATAACAAGTAGTGAACTATTTGCCATAAAAATAATATGTAAATCGAAAAAATAATAACACCCTTTATAGAATGTGTAATGTGCCTATGGGTAATACTATCATTAGTAATCTTTGCAACAACATAAAATGGAACCATGAAAAACAGTCTAATTATTCTTCTGAACAATGTACCCTTATAAGAAACATCAAAATCAGGAGCATTAGCAAATAAAATAAATAATATAAGAGAAATTAACACGATTAACATATTATAGCCTAAATCATGAAGATATAAATAGAAAGGAAGCGCACTAACAAAGTTAAATATTATATGGTACTTTTTAAGCATTATATCACCCTAAATACATGATCATTAATCTAAATAACAATCCACAAATACTTAAATATTGGGAATCGGATAAAGTATATGATACAGATGAAAAAACGATTAATAATTAAGGGTCCAAAGGTTCAAGATGTTGGTTATAGACTTTTCTTATTCGAAATAGCAGAGTCTAATGCACTAACAGGATTTCAAGCAAGAAATATTAGTGAGGGCGTTGAGATTCTTATAGAAGGAGAAGAATCAAACATAAATAATTTCGTTAAAACTGCAACAACATCCTTCCCCCCACACGCGCAAGTAGAAAAAATAATTACTGAAGATTATGAAGGAATCGTAATGAGCATCGAAAACTTTTACAGACTCTTCACGCTACAACAACTAGTCAAAATGGCCACAACAGGCATAGAACTACTAAACAAACAAGACACCCTACTTGAAAAGCAGGATCAAATG
>Ga0272445_1002552_pt1 | contig 12405 bp, 10 predicted proteins | sample YNPCB0031_FD_194404 | JGI IMG/M metagenome (GOLD analysis project Ga0272445, IMG submission 194404) | Hot spring sediment microbial communities from Yellowstone National Park, WY, United States - YNP-CB-003-1 | ecosystem: Environmental > Aquatic > Thermal springs > Hot (42-90C) > Sediment... | reverse complement strand
GAGAACTCTGTATACTGCATAGGAGAGGGGGTATGCTATGGATCTGCACGTGAATCAGCTATAAAACTAATAGAAACTTCTAGGATTCTAGCTTCATACTTCCATGCTATGGAGTTTAGACATGGTCCTATAGCTATAGCGGATGAGAAGCCTGTAATCGCTATAGCGCTTAGGGATCCTGCATGGACTCATATAGAGAAGCTTATCTCCGATATAGCATCCATAGCGTCGAAGCTTATACTGATAACAAACTCTGAAGAGTATAGATCCGGCGATACGATACTATACAGGATAGATTCGGATAGAAACGCTGAACTTTTAGCAGCGTTAACCGTTATACCTGTACAGAGGATAGCCTATAGGATCGCGTTATCCCGGGGATTCGACCCCGATAGACCTAGACACCTATCCAGATACATTAAGCTAACCTAGCTAGCGATCCAAGCTTTCTACGCTTTAATAGTATGATCGATGAAGCGGCTATGATCGATGCTAACGCTATACCCGCGATAAGCTCCATCCTGATGTATACGTTCACGGTAGCCGTCGCCGTAGCTATCGCACCGCTCCTAAGCTTGACAGATGCTTTCACCGTATAGCTTCCAGGCATCCCGTAGGTATGCTCCACGGTTTTACCCGAGCTTCTACCCCCATCACCGAAATCCCATTCTATAGATTCAACCCATTCAGATAGGCTGCGTGGAGGGGGTATATCTGCATATAGGGTTATAGATTCACCTAGAGGTATAGCGAGCTCTGCGACGTACATAGGATGACCGCTCTTCTCCCCATCAGGTACCCTACGCATAATTCTAGGGTTAACCGGGGATGGGCATCCAGCGTAAGCCATTATCTTAAGCTTAAGCTCATCGCTAGCAGGCTCGATGAAGGCTTCGTAGTAGTCTTCACGTCTAAAGACCTTCTCAGGATTTACGGATTCACATAGCTCACTCGATATGAATAGATTCCCCAGGAGTTTTATGTAGCCTCCCTCAGGATCCCCGCCTAGACTACTCCGGAATATATTCACGCATTCCTCGAATATGTTTGCTTCAGCTAATACTCTACCATGCATGGTGGAGCCTATACAGTAGCTTTGACAACGGTAATAGTAGTTGTTGTATACATCCACTTTACCGAATCTAAGTCTTGGATGCCTCTGTATGGTTTCGTAGAAGAAGTTATGGTGTATGGTTACCTGTATAGCTTCATCCATAACATCCGATGGATCCGCTCCTATGAGCATAACCTTATTGTGACTCCAGAATCTACACCATGAAACGGTGATATTCGTCGCCCCACGAGTTATATCTATCAATCCATCACCCCAATTTACGAAGTCGCAGTGGTGTACCCATATATCGTGAGCACCGTTAATTATCTGAACAGCATCCCCATCACCGGTATCAAACCTGAGGTAGGCTAAGATAACATGCGAAACCCCATCCAATACTAGACCGTTACCGGTTATGGTTATAGAAGCATTCCTCCCATCTATAGTCTTATACGATGAAACCCTTATAGGGCTTCTAAGCGTTATCACACCTGAAACCCTGAATACTATCCATAGAGGCTCCGGCCTCTCGGCGGCATACCTTAAACTACCTGGACCGCTATCTGCAAGCGTCGTCACATAGTATACGTCGCCATGCAATCCTCCGATACTATCCTGACCAAAACCTATACGATCGGATAATAGATCGGAGAAGCTTGACGCGGAAGCGTTATACAGCTGGTTTATCGTGGGAATCGAGGATAGAGGCAGCATGATCGATATAACGATTATTACCGCTACCCAATCTATCCGGGGGGACATATACCGATAAGATCATTCCCCGATCGAGGAGTCTTAAGCATTACTGCTGTTAGAGCATTCACGCTCTATGGTAGGCTTATCCGGCTCACCTATCGCGGAAGATTCTATATAACTTAAGATCTTCTCTGCAAGTATCCTCGCGATCAATTTCTGAGCTTCTACGGTACTTCCACCTATATGCGGTGTTAGTATCACGTTATCAAGCTTTGCTAGATCGCTATTCTCTAAAGGCTCGTTTTCGAATACATCTAAAGCCGCACCTGCTATCCACCCTTCCCTCAGAGCTTTAGCTAGAGCCTTCTCATCTATTATCGATCCCCTAGCCGTATTTATCAGGAATGCCGTAGGCTTCATAAGTTTAAGCTCATCTTCCCCTATCATATGGTACGTCTCCTCGGTTAGAGGAGCATGTATAGATATGTAATCCGAGGACCTGAGTAGATCGCTAAGCTCATCTACGAATTCTATATCCATCTTAGAAGCTGCATCGCGATCCACATATGGATCGTAGGCTAGGATCCTCATACCGAAGGCTTTAGCTAGCTCGGCAACCCTCGAACCTATACGGCCTAAACCTATTATTCCAAGGGTTTTATCCTTAAGCTCGAAGCCTAAACCCTCGTTCTTACACCATAACCCATCCCTCATCTTAGAACTTAACATAGGTATCTTACGAGATAGGGATATCATAAAGCCTATAGTTAACTCGGCTACAGCTTCTATCGAAGCCTCTGCTACAGGTACGACGATTATACCTTTAGATCTAGCATAATCTACATCCACGTTATCTAAGCCTACACCAGCCCTAGCTACGACTTTAAGGCAGCGAGCGCAATCTATCAGCGCACGTGTTATCCTACGCCTACTCCTTACGACCACTATATCCGCATCCCTTAGAAGCGAAGCAAACTCCTCATCGCTAACATCATATGCTCTTATAACCTCAGCTCTACCCTCCATCAACTTGAAGAACTCCTCATCCACCGGATCTCCTACGACGATTCTAGGCTTCTCGATCAGTATACACTCCCCCGAGATTGCACATATTATATATTTGAGGAACCTTTAAAAGCTTTAATGTACATTTATATTCTTCAACTCGATAGAACCCTAGAAGCTTCGGTTAGAGATGATCCTAGTTCAACGCTACATCCAAGTTTCGCCAGTATGCGTTCTATAGCTTGAAGCGTGTATAGAACTTCCATAGACGATATCGCACCCATACAACCTATACGTATTATCCTATCCCTAAGCTCACCCATACCATGAGCTACGAGAACCTGATACTCATCCCTAAGCATCGATACGATCCTATCCACGGATACACCTTTAGGAGGCCCCACAGCTATCAACGTCGGGGATCTATACCCTAGTCTAGGTAGAGGTTTGAAGCCTAGCGTTTCTAACCCATTGTAGAATGCCTCGGATAGAATCCTATGTCTAGCTATACGATTCTCAAGCCCCTCCTCGATTAGCATATCTAGAGCTTCGCTTAAAGCATAGATCAGCGGGATAGATGGTGTAAACGGCACCTCTCTATTCGAACTATACTCTAGATACTCCCTGAGGCTTAGATAGAGGCTCCTAGGTTTACGTCTGTACGCCTCCTCTACGATCCTTTCGCTAACAGATACGAAGGATAAACCTGGAGGGGCTGCGAGACACTTCTGACTAGCTGAGGCGCATAGATCGATACACCAATCATCAACCATCAACTCCACCCCACCTGCAGCCGATACAGCATCGACTATCGTTATCAAGCCCCTCCTATGAGCCTCCATACATATATCCTTCAGATCCTTCACCAATACACCCGTAGATGTTTCGCTATACACTATGAATACGGCTTTGAGATCCCTATAGCTATCGATAGCTGCTTTAACATCATCGTATGTGGGGGCTGACCCTACAGGTGATTTGAGATGTATAGGTATACCGCCGTAGGCTTCTATAGTCTTGGAAGCCCTCACACCTGAGAAGAAGCCTGTATCCAGTAGTAGGACTTTATCCCCATCCGATATACTGTTAGCTACGGCGAATTCGACAGAAGCCGTACCTGAAGCCGAGAGGATCGCTATGAAGTTCCTAGTCCTAAACAGGTATCTCAACCCTTCCTGGAGTTTAACGTATAACTCCCTGAATTCGCGGCTCCTATGACCTATAACTGGCTTCAGCATAGCGTTCATAACCCTACGCGGAACCATTACGGGTCCAGGTAGCAGGGATAAGTACTCCTTAACATCCATAGCCATACGTCGAAGAGTTATGATACATGTAGAGCAGGATATATTAGGATTACGAAAGCTCACCGACCTACACTAGATAGAAGCTTTTGGAAGAGTATCCGGTGTCACGTATACTATCGGTATCATACCTAGCAGCTCGATCACTATAGGGAGGATCAGTACTAGCTCCATGTATCCGTAGCTCCATAGGAATCCGCCGAGCATATAGCCGGCTATAGCCATCGATTCGAATAAACCTGATAGACCGAACCATCTACCCCTCATCTCGAATGGGACCATCTCCCAATGCATAGTTATGAACGGTGTGAAGCTTATAGCTGCGAAGCCACCTATGAGACCTATGGCTCCTAGGAAGCCTACGGCTACGAGGAGGTATGGCGACGGAGCTAGTAGTAGCAGTATGGTGCCCAAGTAGACTATAGGTCTCAGAGCGAAGAATACCTTCTTCCTCCCAACCTTATCGGCTAGCATACCTATAGGCATCTGTAGTAGAGCTGATGAAGCTAAACCGATTGTTCCTACAACGCCGAGTATGTATGGATCTGCGCCTTTAACTTGAACCATCCATAAAGGTATATACGGCATCGATATACCAGTGGAGAATCTCCATAGACCCATAGCTATAAGCCATACAGTAAGCCTCCTCCCCATACGGAATACCTCCCTAAACCCGTCTAGTATACTCGTCGATCTAACAGTACCTCTACCCTCAGGCTTGATATGCGTCTCCTCAAGCTTCAGGTAGAGTAGGAGAGCTATAGAAGCGAGGATGATAGCTTGTATCAGGTATAAGGGTCTTATACCTTCGACGCGTATACCTCCTAAGCTTGCTACGATCACAGCTGCGATCATAGGTGCTATCATCGACGGTAATGCCCATACGGTCCTCGATAGAGCTATAGCTTGAGCTCTACTAGTAGATTCGGTTACATCCATGAATACTAGATCTGCTAGCGGTATTATCATCCTTAAACCTAGCTCCGCCAGCATCACCGCCGGTATGAGCATAAACCAGTCTATAGCTGTATAGTATATCATAGCGACCGTAGCCGATATGAGTAGACCGTATAACACCATCCTCTTAACACCATACCTATCTATCATCCATCCTATCGGAGCGGATACGATAGAGGACACTAATCCTCCTAAGCTACTTAGGAAGCCTAGCTCCACCGGGTTCGCTCCAAGACCTACGACGTAGAGTTGATTATAGTTTGCAGGTAGGTTGAGGGATAGCTGATGGACCCCCATAGCTGCTACCATAAGCTTAAACCTTCTATCCAAACCTCTGATGAAGGCTATTAGAGCTCTATAAGTCCTTAGCATACAGCTTTATTTAAGAGCCTAGAATATGAAGCTATTAAGGCTTTAACGAAATCTCCTAGGGATTATGGGGTTGGGGGTATGAATGTTAGATTACCTGAGTTTCTGATGATAATCCTGGTATCCAGTATGATCTATCGGTATGGCGTCGGGTTTTATGCATCCTACGAGGGTCATCCTGAAGACTACCTAGCTCTATACAGTTATGATAGGGGGCTGCCGCTTAACGTCGATGAAACGATCTTAGCCGATACGGATACCTATAGGCTCTATAAACTGTATTTCGATTCCGTCAACCTGGAAAGGATCCCAGCATTATTCATGATACCTAAAGCTGAAGGTAGATGCCCATGCATTGTCTTCCTACATGGCTACGGCGGATCTAAGGAGGATTCCCTATCTCTAATCGATGTAGCGGCTGCGGAGGGGTATGCGTTCATAGCTATAGATGCTGAGTATCATGGTGAGAGGAGGGAGGAGGGGAGGACGTTATACTCCACCGATATAGAGGATACAGTTAGAGGTTTCATACAGACGGTTCTGGATTTAAGGAGAGCTGTAGACTATCTTGAAACAAGACCTGAGATAGACGCCGGGAGGATAGGATATGTAGGTGGTAGTATGGGCGGTATAATCGGAGCGATATTCATAGGAGTAGAGCCTAGGATAAAAGCCGCAGCTCTCATAGTAGCTGGGGGTAATATGAGCCTTATGGTTAGAGAGAGCGAGCATCCGGCTATACCACCTATAAGGCGGTATCTAGAGGAGCAGGGTATAACCTACGATGAGCTTCAAAGAATGCTGGATCCTATAGATCCATTAAACTTTATAGGTAGATTCTCACCTAGACCGGTTGTATTCCATCTAGGCAGCTACGATCGTATAGTACCTGCCGAGGCTGGTAGGCAGCTTTACATGCGTGCGGGTGAACCTAAAGAGGTCTACTGGTACGATGCGGGGCATAATCTACCGATGGAGCTTGTAGCCGTACGGATACTAGATTTCATGGATGAGAATCTTAGGGATAGAACGTTAATGTTCTATGAGAGGAGGGAGTTCAAGTATATGCTGTACAGTTATTCGCCATACATAGCTTTAGCGATCCTAGCTTCGATCGTAGTCGTGGCGGTATGGTATTGCAGGGGGAAGATACGCTCTAAAGCGTAGCGGATCCAGCTAGGTTAGTATAGTGTATCCGTAGAGTATTTTGGCAGGGCTTGTATCAGGTTCATATGAGAGGCGATATGCGTATAATCCATGCTCAAGTTTTATGGTATTAGATTCTAAGGGCTTAAGCCTATAGCTATCCCGTATGCTCCATCCATATTCAGGATCCGTTAAAGCTTCCACCCTAATCCATCCAGGTTTATCGACCGATAGCGTAACGATAGCATCCCTATTCAACCCAGGTATCGGCGCCGATAATTCACGTCCATCTACAGGTTTATCCCTCCATACGGATTCAGATCGCCAGGAGTATAGGTTCAGCTTCACAGATATATCCGGATCCCCATCGGTAACCCTTATGAGCCATGGATGTATATCCTCCCACACATACTCTAGATCCGGGGCTCCATCTATATCTATCAGTACAGGCATCGATGGAGGTGGAGGGGCTGGAGCTACGCATAGAGCGTATGGCGGACCGTTGTATACCGTTACAGGTTTGCATCCATCAACCCAGCTGGATAGGGTTAAGCCGCGGATGAATCCGTCGATCATATGGATTATCATCCCCCTCATCACAGCTACGATATAGCTATGCCTTCCTTCATCATATCCATCGGGTAGCGGTATCTGGAACGATACATTCCATCTCCTACCCGTATACCCGTATAGCATCCTCCTACTGGTATCGAACATGAAGTGTGCGACGCCACCTCTGAATAGATCGTCGACTTCGAACCCGAACCATAGCATCGGACCGCCATCCATAGGTTTAAGCTTAGCTTCGATCTCGAATACACCATATTCGAAGCATCTCCTAGATCTTAGTGATACGGTCTGTATACCTCTAGGCTTCACATACCTAGCTAACGTAAACTCTGTATACCTAGATTCCCTCCACCCTACGGAGAAGTATGTCTCCGGCTTAGCATCCTCAAATTCTTCAGCGTACCCTCCGACCCCAAGCTTACGAACCCAGCAGTAGAATAGGCTACCTAAACCTTCGGCTAAAGCTACGCTCGGCCTGATACAGCATGGGGTAGACATATACATCTAATCTGGTGAGGATAAGCATTTAAACGATGTTCTCTGGGGGGTCGCATCGATAGGGTATGATCGCCACCGGAGAGGTTATGTATGGAGACTCTATGGATCAGGATATGGATGAATACTATGGGGAAGCCTAGCGGGGCTTACACGTATAACATTCTGTTAGATCCTTCTAACAGGCCTCGTAGCCACTAGGTTAGCTCCTGTTCCTAGGATATCTTCTACAAGTATCTGCCCCAATTCTATAGGGGCTTCAAACTCCATATAGGCTGCAAGCTTCGCTACCTCTCTAACAAGCTTTCTAGGTATCGGTCGATCCGTCTTAACCGGTGCTATAGGTGTATCCCCGCCCCTAACCCTTACGACCGTTACCGCTATCCTTCTAGGATCTATAGCCTCCTGTCTAGCATAATCTAAGCCTCTACCGCATCTATAACCTGAAGCCTCCAACATACCCTCTGATACGTTAACCTCTATGACGCATCCTATAGGGCATACTATGCATGTAAGCTTACGTTTAGATCCATCAAGGCTCATACATGCTTAACCTCCACGGTTAAACTACCCGAACCCTTAAGGGTATCTAGATCGCTCCTACTAAGCTTTAATCTAAGCATCTCTGAGGGTCTAACTACAGGGTACTTAAACTCTAGGGATAGCTCCTTGAAGCATACCTTCACATCGTATTCAGGCTTCATAACTCTCATATAGATTACAGCATCCCTCTCGCAGCTTAGATACTGAGGTACGACGAACCTAACGTTATCACCCCTAACTATACGTGTATAGCTTCTAGGTTTAACACCTTCAGATAGTAGCATCGATACGCTTTCAGCTGCAGATTCACCCTGCTCCACGACATAGTCTACCAGGTCGTTTACGACTAGAGCGTTACCAGCTATGAATAACCCCTGGTGGGTAACAGATTCAAGGTAATCATCTACTACGGGTCCCCTAGTCGATGGATCTACGGCTAAACCTAGCTCTTCTAGAAGCCTTATATTCGGAGTTAAACCCGCTGAGACTATGACCGTATCGCATCCTATAAACTCCTCGCTTCCAGGTATAGGCTTCATATCCTCATCAACCCTAACGGTAACAACCCCTTCAACCCTACGCTTCCCCTCCAATCTAACAACCATCCTACCTAGTAGTAGGGGTATATCGTAGTCTAGTAGGCATTGAACTATATTCCTAGTTAAACCTCCAGGCCAAGGCATCGCCTCGACTACGGCTTCAACCCTAGCACCCTCTAGAGCAAACCTCCTAGCCATTATGAGGCCTACATCCCCGGATCCTATTATCACTACCCTACTCCCAGGTATGATGCCATACACATCCATGTACGCCTGCGCTTCACCGGCGGTATACACTCCTGAGAGCCTCCTACCGGCTACACCTATCTCGAATATCGTCCTCTCCCTAGCACCGGCGGTATATATTATGGCTGGAGCCTCCAATTCTAGGAATCCTTCAGGCGATAATACTTCTACGATCCTATACGGATACCTAGCCCTAAATACATGCGATCTAACCTTATACTCGACACCTTGATCTTCGACTCTCTCTATAAGCCTGTATATGAATTCGGTACCTGTTAGATCTTCGCCTAGATAGTGTAGTCCGAAGCCTGTATGTATACATTGGATCGGCACCCCGCCGATCCTATCCCCGCTCTCGATTACTAAGGGGTTGAAGCCGTTCATCTTAAGCTTGAGAGCTGCCGATAAACCTGCAGGACCGCCGCCTACTATGATAGCATCGTATCTAGCCATCAACCCCGCCTCTCAGAAGATATTTCACATCCCCTATTCCAAGCTTAGTTTCAGCTGAGTTAACCCTAACCTCCCATAGAGGTATACCTTCGATCCTCGAGATGAGGAGAGCCACCTTAGCTCTGCAGAAGCTTCCCTGACAGAATCCATACATAGCTTTAGACCTGAATTTAACACCGTCGAGCGTTATAGTCTTCAAACCTATAGATTTCATCCTCCTCAAAGCTTCCAAGACCTCTGCTTCCGAAACGACGTTACACCAGCATACTATGCTACCATACCTTGAATCCTTCTCTATAAGCTTCTTAACGTAGGATGGAGGCTTATCCTTAATCCTAGCTATACCCCTCCTACGTGGATTCCATGAATCCTTAACTTCAAGCTTCAAATCATACTTTCTACGCATGAGATCGAATAAGTATAGAGCTATAGCCGGAGCGGCTGTTAACCCTGGGGATCTTACACCGGCTACGTCTACGAACCCCCATGGATCCGTATAGGCTTCTATAATCCAATCTCCACGCGGAGGTTCAGGCCTGACACCCGCGAAGAATTTAACTATCCTATCCCTAGGTGGGAGCTTCTCGACGAGCTTAGATGCTTCGCTTAGAAGTTTAGATAATCCTTCCATCGATGTCGATGTATCATCTCTAGAATGGTAGGGTAGATCCTCGGCGGTAGGCCCTATCAATAGGTTTCCGTCGACTGTTTCGACTACGTAGACACCTTTACTTATAGGCGTAGGTGTCGGATGGATTATACGCCTAGGTTTAGGGTACGCTAATCTATCGAATAGTATGTATTCGCCCTTCCTAGGCTTCAAACTATAATCTAGACCCACCGTTCTAGCTATCTCATCTGCATGTATACCCGCAGCGTTTACGACGATATCGGCTTCTATAAAGCCGACGCTAGTCTCCACACCCCTAACCCTACCATCGGATACTACAACCCTCCTAACCTCGGTCTCCGTTAGGAGTTTAACACCATTGGATACGGCATTCTCCACTAAAGCTATGACAGCATCCATAGGGGATATAACCCCGGCTGTAGGAGCCCATACAGCGGCTACTGATTCACGGCTTATCAGAGGCTCCAACCGTTCAGCTTCATCGCGGTAGATCAGCCTAACACCGGGTACACCGTTAACCCTAGCTAGCTCGATATACTTTCTAGCTTCACCCTCGCAACCCTCGAAGGTCAGCATGAGTTCTCCTGGAAACTTTACGGGTATATCCAGGTCTCCAGCCCACATCCTCCAAAGCCTATTACCCTCTACGCATAGCTTAGCTCTAAGCGGGTGTAGGATTGGATCCTCTTCATGCCCTGGGTGGAGTATCCCCGTATTAGCTTTACTAGCACCCCAACCGACATCAGCCTCCCTATCGAGTAGGTATACCTCTAGACCCCTATACATACTAGCTATACGAGCTATCGAAGCGCCGACTATACCTGCACCTACTATGAGTAGCCTCACATATCATCCCTCGATAGCTTAGCATTCAGGTTTGATCAAGCTTATAAGCCCATGGAACCTCCCTAGCCCAATCTAAAGCTCTCCTAACGGCAGCTTTCCATCCCCTATAGAGCTTCTCCCTATAAGCTTCATCCATCCTAGGTTTGAACACCTTTTCAACCCTCCACTTGGATCTAACATCATCTAGATCCTCCCATAATCCTACGGCTAATCCTGCGAGGTAAGCTGCACCGAGAGATGTAGTCTCCTGTATGATGGGTCTCACGACATCTACACCGAGTATATCCGCTTGAAGCTGCATTAGGAGGTCACTCCTGGAGGCTCCGCCATCAGCTTTAAGCATACGTATATCCATACCTGTATCTATACGCATAGATTCCACCACATCCCTGGTAAGATAAGCTATAGATTCCAGTACAGCTTTAGCTATATGCCTCCTCTCAGTACCGCGAGTTATACCTATGATCAAACCTCTAGCATACATATCCCAGTATGGAGCTCCCAAGCCTACGAAAGCTGGTACGAAGTATACTCCCCCTGTATCCTCCGTAGACTCGGCTAGCTGGTTAACCTCAGGTGAGGATTCTATTATCTTCAACCCATCCCTAAGCCACTGTATAGCAGCACCAGTTACGAATATACTACCCTCACATGCATACGTAGCTCTACCCTCCTCCAAGCTGTAGAAGATCGTGGATAGTAGTCCATGCCTAGATCTAGTAGGTTTAGATCCTGTATTCATCAGTATGAAGTTCCCCGTCCCATAGGTACACTTAACATCGCCTAAATCGAACCCGGCTTGACCGAATAGAGCGGCTTGCTGATCGCCTGCATCCCCGGCTACCGGTACCTCGACACCGCCTAGAATCCTACTGAAACTAGGACCGGTGTAACCGTAGAATTCTCGATCGCATGAGGGTCTAGGTATAGGTAGAGAGTCGATAGGTATACCGCCCATAATCTCTAGTAGATCCCTATCCCAATCCAACCTATGTATATCGAATAGCATAGTCCTAGAAGCATTGGAATAATCGGTTACGAAGGCTCCACCCATATCAGGGGTTAGGCAATCCCGTGAGCCGCGGGTCATATTCCATATAATCCACGTATCGATCGTACCGAATACAGCTTCACCCCTCCCCACCTTAACCCTTAGATCAGGGATATTATCGATAAGCCACCATATCTTAGTAGCGGAGAAGTATGGATCAGGAATCAAACCAGTCCTATCGACTATGAGATCCATATAGCTCCTCCTAAGATAATCCACAAAGCTGGAAGTCCTCCTACACTGCCATACGATAGCATTATAGAGGGGTAAACCACTCCTAACATCCCACACGACGATAGTCTCCCTCTGATTCGTAACACCAACCCCAACCAGATCATGAACATCGACACCGGAACCCTCGATAGCAGACCTCACAACAGCCTTAACATTCTCCCAAATCTCAACAGGATCATGCTCAACCCACCCAGGCTTAGGAAACAACTGCCTATGCTCCACATAACCCCAACCACCACGAACAATAGATCCACTACCATCAAACA
>Ga0272445_1002549_pt1 | contig 12409 bp, 13 predicted proteins | sample YNPCB0031_FD_194404 | JGI IMG/M metagenome (GOLD analysis project Ga0272445, IMG submission 194404) | Hot spring sediment microbial communities from Yellowstone National Park, WY, United States - YNP-CB-003-1 | ecosystem: Environmental > Aquatic > Thermal springs > Hot (42-90C) > Sediment... | reverse complement strand
AGTCGTCGATACCACTTGGCCCATTAAATTGCATGTTGATAATATGACTTCATTTATAAATGCAACGGAAATTGGTTGGTATTATAAGTCGATTTATCTTCGAAAGGGTTTTCATAAAATATCCTTTTATGGTTTACCGGGAAGCATCCAGGAAGTAATTGTCTATTCTTCTAAAAATGGGAACGAGACTTTAGATGATGTTTTTAAAAGTCTTTTCAAAGAATCCATTACGCTAAAATATAGACAAATTAATCCTACTAAATGGACAGTTCTATTGAATACTTCTGAGCCTTGTATACTCTTATTTGGAAACAGTTATGATGAAAAGTGGGAATGTATTATTAATGGAATTTCTTTTAAAAGCCTTCCGATAAACTTCGTGGCAAGTGGTTTTCTATTAAACCAAACCAATCACTATGAACTTACAATAGAATACATCCCTCAAAAATACTTTCAACTAGGAGTGTTTATCTCCATATCAACAGCACTCTTTATGATAACTACTTACCTTGCAATAAATAAGAGGAATAAAAAGAGATCAATTAGAGTAAGATAAAGTAGCATACGCAACTAATGTATACAAAATACATGAGGTTAAAAATTGTATAAGTGTTCTAGCATGTGTTCCTGTACAAGGACGTTAATGATAAAAGATATGCGTGAAATGTTGGTTGAAACTAAGAAAGTAGCTTATAGATTGGGCATTCAAGACAACTATACACATAAAAATCCCCTGATGCGGTGGATTTTTTGGAAAAGATTACAGATTATACTGGAGATGGTGAAGAAGGCCAGTAATTTAGATTCCGTGCTTGATTTCGGAATGGGCTGGGGTGTTCTCTTACCCTCCCTTTCTAGAATCTTTAAGCGGGTCTATGGCGTCGAAATAAATCGCGTGAAAATCGCGCGTGCATTACACTTAGTTCGACTATTAAATTGTAAGAACATATGGATTTACGAGGTTGAACCTCATGACAAGTTATTGGTATTTAAGGATAAAAGTATGGATTGTATAATTGCTGCTGACGTTTTGGAGCATATACCTAATCTTCGGGACACTCTTCAATCTCTTAAAAGGATATTGAAGGATGATGGATGGTTAATAGTTTCAATTCCGACGGAAAATCTGCTTTATAAATTTGCACAAAAGCTAATGAGAATTCCAGCTTGGAAGAGCCAACATGTCCATAATGCGAAAACGGTAATAGAAACCCTAAAAAAGAAGATTTTACAATCAAAGAACAACATAATTTACTTTTCTTCTTTAAGATCTTGCGCTGTAAGGTTGGTGCTATCAAATAAACGCGCACTGTTTGTTTAAAATTATGTTATTCAGAGAAGCTTATTGAAAAGTAGAATTGTATGCATAGTGTAGACTAGGGCAAATTATTGATAAAAATAAGAACGTCATTTAAAATACTAATCATAAGCATATTAATTTCCCTCCCATCTTTACCAACATTAATTTCTACTTTTCTAAAATGCTCAGAGTATACTACAATTCAATGGGGCGATTTCTCACCGCTTATTCTAACAGATTATCAGATAGATGTGTGGAGTAATTATAGGTCAAAACCTCTTTTCTCAGAATTCACTATGCTTTTGTCAACATTTCCTCTATTATTAGCAGATCTTTTTCCAGTTAATTTAGCTCAAAAGATGGTGCTTTCAATTTACTTTACTTTATTGTTAGTTGCATTAATATTGAATTTCTCATTATATTACCTCTATAATAACACACTTTCCTCGGCAAAGGGGAAGGAAAGGTCAGCAATTCCTTCAATTATAGCCACTTTTATTTCTATATATAACCCTTCAACTTTTGCAACTATAAGACATCCATATAAAATTGTTGGATTTGCATACTTTGTTATGGCTTTTGGATGCATTCTATCTCTTCTCTATATGGATAAAGCTCATAACACTTTTAAGAGATCAAGCATTATTAGCTTTATTTTGGGTTTGTCAACCGGTTTACTTATTAGCACATATAGCATAGGGATTGCTGGCTTAATGTTGGCCTATACCACTTTCTTAATAATCACCACATACAGAATTTTAATTTTAAGACGGAACATAATACGTGAACTTCAACAAAATTATAAAAAGATACTATTTTGGATATTAGGCATATCAATAAGTTGCTTACATTTAAGCATATTATTTTTTAACCCGAGTAGTTTTAATAGAGTTCTTTTGGGAAGAGAATACTTTATCGGAAACTTACCTTATAGAGTATTAGCAAAAGGTTATTCTAAGATTGGCGTGATAAATTCTCTACGCCTTATGGATTATGATATTAACTTAATCCTTACAGATTCTAATATAAAAAACATGATTTCTATAACTTTTCTTTCATTAGCCGTCATCGTTATCATGTATAACATTTTTACATTAAAACGTAATATTCATTTAAAAGCTATTTGTATATCGATTCTACTTTTAGGAATAACTTTAACATCAGGTTTAGAAGGACCTTTAGGGGAATATTATTATATAATTGCAGAATATTTAGGAAAATATGGCTTTTATGCATCATTCAAATTTAGCTTTCTAATAATTGCTAGCATCAGCATTATGTTATTCGTATTCATTTCTGAAATAGCATCTTCTAATAGTATTACAAAGTGGACATGTTCCATGTTTATTCTTTTATCCATTATTAGCTCACCATGGATATATATTCCATACTGGGGTGGGAATCTTAAGCCCATAGAAGTTCCTAAAGATTATCTAACCGTTATGAGCATTCTATCATCATCTAAATCTGAGTTGAATGGAAGGGTCCTTTTTATTCCCAGTAATGTTATCCCTATTTGGCTCGACTCTAGAATTCCTGATGATCCGGCTCGTTGGATTTTCTCTCAGTATATATATGTGTTTCATGGATCATTTAGTAAAGATTTATCTGAAATGATATGTAAGATAAAGGAAGTCATTCATAATGATCCAAAAAATTTAATCACAGTTTTAAGAAAAATAGGGGTTTCTTATGTAATTATAAGAAATGATTCTGCGAATGTTCAAGAAACCGAAAAAGAGGAAATAAGAAATTTTATAACAATATCAAATGATTTTGGAATTAAAAATTTATATAGCTCTGAAAATTTACGAGTTTATTATATACCTAATTCTTCCTATATTTATGTAGAGAATGGGGCATGTGAATTAATAGATGTAAAAAAATTTGCGTTTGATGAACTATTTATAAAGAATAAAATGGATGAATCATTGATTATATACGTATCTGAAGTATGGGATGATCTATGGATTGCTAAAGCTTATTTATCTAATGGCACTACACGACAGGTAGATGTAATTAGAAGTGAATTTGGAACCATTAAAATGATTCTACCAGCAAAGAGTACTGTAGTACTTTACTATCAACCGAGCGCACTATTAAAATATATTTATCCTATCCAAATTATGTTGCTCGTATTAACCGTAACTTTCATTAAGTTGTGCAAAAATGCTTAATTTAGATCTTTTTAGAGAATCTAAAAGAAAACTGGAAGGGATAAAGTATTTTATGGATCAGTTAGGGAGACATGGATTAGACTGGACATGGTGGTATTTTCAATTTACAAATCGTGTACTTTCACTATATTATAGAGGAAAAACTAATACCGGAATTTATATTATGGAGAGACCGTGGGATAACCTTATAATTTTAGATGCCTGTCGTTATGATGCTTTTAAATATAAATTTGAAAAAGAAAAGGCATTTTTCAAAGATTTTAAAGTCTCTCTTGAGAAAGTATACTCTAGAGGTAGTTGTACCTCGGAATTTCTATTAGAGAATTTTGCTGGTAAGCAATACAAAGATGTAATTTACATCACTGCTAACCCATATGTCTATACTTTATTACCTAGAAGTACGTTTTTTAAAGTTATCCATCTATGGAGGACTCATTGGGATGACAGCTTAGGAACTGTTCATCCACAATATGTTTTTAAAAAAGCTCTGGAAATTCATCGCATATATCCGAATAAAAGACTTATTATCCATTTTATGCAACCCCATCCTCCATTTATAGGTAAATACCGGAAGAATGGAAGCCTTTTCTGCTCAATTGCATTAAAGGAGGGGTTAGTTGAAGCCATAAAAGCATATCTAAGCAACCTTGACCTAGTTTTTTCATATACAAAACTTCTCGTAAAGATGCTTGATGGAATTACCGTGATAACTAGTGATCATGGTGAAGCCTGGGGAGAATTTGCTCTTCCATTCACCATTCCCGTATATGGACATCCTAGTTTCATTAGAATACCCTCTATTAGAGAGGTACCTTGGCTAACGATTTACAAGACACGTGCAACGTGTATGAATAGAAAATGTTAAAACGAATAAAAGTTGTTTATGGAAGCTATGCTGTTAGGATAAATTTGTGATTATGTTTTGCCTATTTAATGGATTCTCAAGTTGTTGTACAAGCATATGAAATGCTTGGGCAGAATAACCTCCACTCACTATCACAACCTACTGAAACTCTATTAAAGCCTATACTAAGGAAAGTTTAATGGTTTTAAGGATGAGTTTAATAATTAAGAAGGAATTAAAGATTTATTGAGAAATATCTTTTAAAACATGTTGGTGTTCGCGGCTTAATGTTATCAGCTAATGTCAACAGTATTGATAATTTACGTGGTTTAAGTATATTCTATACAGTTAGGCTGTTTTATGAAAACTTCCTTAAGCAGAGCGAAGATGAAATTAACCCTTTAACGTATTATTTAATCATTTACAATAAGCAAAACTGTTAACACGTGCGACGTGTATAACCGTGTTTAGGAGCTTAAGGTACATCTTCAGAGAGGCCCCATATGTATTGATGGCCCTAGAGCTCGTCCTAGTCTACTTCTACATACTCGAGTTGTTCAAACCGAACTATACGGTTCTCTTACACGGCATTATTTGGGTTAGCGTTTACAGGCTCGGATTATTGGATCAGGGCTTCTACGGACTCATACCGCTTATATTAGTTTCCCTAGCTCTGGGCTTATGTGTCTACTTGGCTGGCGGATTTACGGTTATTAAAGCGTCTAAGTTGGCTCACTACATTTTAGTGCTTTTGACGACCATTAACTGCCTCCTCCTCCTGTACTGGATGACTTATGCACTAAGCCCTCCTACTTCATTAGATTATGGATTCAGTCCTCATAAGTTGTTTTTAGATCTCGAGGCAGGCTTATTCCACGTATACGCTCCGATATATCCGTTACTCTTATTAGTGATGCTTTACACTTGGGTGCCTTTAGCTATCTGCAAAATCTTTAAGGGACGTGTGAGGCTGAAGATCAGATGCAATAGCACTCTAAATACTGTGAGCAATTATCGTCCGTCAGATGATATCTTCATGAGAAGACTTGGCCTTACATCAGCTTTACTGCTCAGCATAGCCCTACCCTTGATACCGTACCTACCGTCTATAAACCCGGAGTTTAAGCCCGTATCCGTGGATATACGTTACTACTCTATGTGGCTAGGTAACATGCTTACATCAGACTGCTGGGGTGCTGTTGAATACGCATTCTACGGAACAGAGAATGGTAATAGACCTTTATATTTGCTTCTGCTTTACGGTTTAACAAATCTTAGAATCCCCAAGGAGATCGTTTTAAACTTTGAAGCACTCTTCATAACTCCCTTGTTCACCTTGACCATCTACTTTACAGCTAAACGTTTATTTGGAGACAATCTACAAGCTTTCTTAAGTTCTCTCGCTGGTTTACTAGGCTTTAACATGACTGTAGGCATGTTTGCAGGCATCTTTGCAGCTTGGACTGGCCTAACCCTTTTTTATCTATGCATAATATTAGTTTCGTCCTTGCCTAGTAGTAGATGGTGTTTAGCAGGGGCCATTGCATCTTCGGTTGCATTGCTGTTTATTCATCCTTGGACCTGGAGCTTGTTGATGTGTGTCTTAACAGTTAACTTAGCTTCTAGTCTAAGATGTGCTGAGGTAGATAAATATCTGTTAGCTGTTTTAATTGTAAACGCGATTGTAGACGCGCTTAAAACCCTTATGTTTCCCAATTATGGTGGCTTAATATGCTCAGCCATAAGTCTTAGTAGTAGGATAGGGCTTAATCCCCTGCTAGATTTACCTAGAAGTTTGCATCGTCTTTCAACAACATATCTAGGTGGCCTGTTTTTTAACCCGCTACATATGCTCTTATCTTTAATGGGTCTTTTAAGCATCTTTAGAATGCGAGATAAGTTTTCTAGACTTATCGTAACATGGGTTGCTATAGCATCGCTCATCTTTCCATTTAGCCGTATAGGCGTCCAGTCTCATTTACTCTTCGCCACACCATTTCCACTTCTAATATCCAGGGGCCTGTATGAAATGTCTAGGCTTCTGAGTAGACTAGACCGTAGGCTTCCTAGGCTAATCCAGATGTTCTTCCTAGTTTCAAGCCTGACTTACACAGTTAGAGCTCTATGTAATCTAATATGATGTTAGGAATCACGCCTAAAATGGATAAATTCTTCAAGGTACTACCGAAGGGGAAAAGCTTAAATTTAATTACTTATAATTAAGTTTTTAATATGGCCGTGAGAAAGAAGTACACAACCGTCTCCATACCGACCACGCTCTACGAGAGGATCAAGACTATTATGGAGGGTACTGGTTTTAAGAGCGTTAGCGATTATGTGACATATGTCCTTAGGGAGGTTGTGGCTATGCATGAGATGGAAAGGATGTCTAAGCCCTTCAGTGAGGAGGATGTTAAGCGTATAAAGGAGAGGCTTAAGGCCTTAGGCTATCTGTAGGAGGCGTTTATGATGGTTTCCATTCCACATGGAGGTAGGCTTGTAAACCGCGTCTCCAGCGACAGAGAGGGACTTCTAAGAGAGGTATGCGACCTTCCAAGCATCGAGATAGGGCTTGACGAGGCTTTGGATGCTGAGAACATCGCCTACGGCGTTTACAGCCCCTTGGAAGGCTTCATGAATTACGGTGAGTTTTCATCTGTTTTAGAGGATATGAGGCTTCCAAGCGATATACCTTGGACTATACCAATAGTTTTAGACGTGGATGAGGGGGCTATACTGTCTATCAGGGAGGGTGACGATGTGGTTCTTAAGTATTCTAGTGAGCCCGTAGCCGTGATGACCGTTGAAGAAGTATATAGGTTCGATAGGAGGCTTTACGCTCAAAGGGTTTTCGGCACGCTCGACCCGAACCATCCGGGGGTTTCCAAAACGTTAAAAATGAAAGAGTTTCTAATAGGTGGGCCTATAACCCTCATACGTGAGACGCCTAACCCATATGAGAAGTATACTCTTAGACCTGTTGAGACTAGGGTTTTGTTTGAGGAGAGGGGTTGGAGGACTGTAGCGGGCTTCCAAACCCGTAACGCACCCCACCTGGGGCATGAGTATATTCAGAAGTCTGCCCTAGTCTTCACAGATGGTTTATTCATAAACCCTGTCATAGGGCGGAAGAAGAGTGGAGACTTTAGAGACGAAGTTATCCTAGCGGCTTATGAAGCCCTTGTTGGAAACTACTACCCTAAGAATACGGTTGTTCTAAGTATACTGCGTTATGAGATGAAGTATGCAGGTCCAAGGGAGGCTATACACCACGCCATTATGCGTAAAAACTTCGGCTGCACACACTTCATAGTTGGGAGGGATCACGCGGGTGTGGGGGATTACTACAAGCCATACGAGGCTTGGGACATATTCAGGGAGTTTCCAGACCTAGGTATAACGCCGCTATTCGTCAGGGAGTTCTTCTACTGTAGGAAGTGTAGCGGGATGGCTAACGATAAGACGTGCCCACATGGTGAAGGACATAGAGTGAGGTTTAGCGGGACGGAGATAAGGCGTATGCTTTTAAACGGTGAAAGGCCTCCACCCGAGCTTATGAGGCCGGAGGTTGTAGACGTTATTCTAAAGTTTGAAAAGCCTTTCGTGGAGGATTGAACATGCGTAGAGTATTGGTTATAGGTTTAGACGCAGCATCGCCGGAGCTCGTATTCGAAAAGTTTAGAGAGGATCTCCCAAACCTCACGTTTATGGCTGAAAGAGGCTTATACGGGAGGCTTAGGTCGTGCCACCCACCCATAACGATACCAGCTTGGATAGTCATGGTTACGAGCGTAAACCCTGGAAGGCTCGGCCTCTACGGCTTCAGACATAGAAAGGGGCGCTCATACACTGAGACGACATTACCGAGCTCTCTATCGGTTAAGGAGAAGCGTATCTGGGACTATGTAGGTGAGGCTGGTGGGAAGGTCTGCTTGGTAGCCGTTCCACCCACATACCCACCCCATCCTGTCAACGGGTGGCTCATATCCTGCATGATGACGCCTGATACTAAGAGGCAGTATACGTATCCAATGGAGCTTAGAAGCGAGGTAGAGTCGCTGGTCGGAGAATACGTCATAGACGTCCCGTTTAGGAGGGAAGAGCGCGAATCCGTCTTAAAAGAAATATACGTTATGACCGAGAAGAGGTTTAAAGTGGTCAAGCACCTATTGACGAGTAAGCCTTGGAGCTTCTTCATGCTCGTTGAAATAGGCTTAGATAGAATTCAGCATGCATTCTGGAAATACTTCGACAGGGAACACCACCTCTACGAGCCTGGAAATAAATTTGAAAACGCCGTCAGAGACTACTACAAGTATCTAGACCGTGAGGTAGGTGAAATACTGAAGCTTGTAGGCGACGACACGATTGTAATAGTTGTCTCGGATCACGGGGCTAAGAGGATGAAGGGTGCATTCTGCATGAATGAGTGGCTGATGAGAGAAGGCTACTTGAAGCTTAAGAAGGAGCCTGAAGGCGTGATGGAGCTTGAGAAGTGCGAGGTGGACTGGAGCAAGACCACGGCGTGGGCTTGGGGAGGATACTACGCAAGAATATTCATAAACGTTAAAGGCAGAGAGAAGGACGGCGTAGTCGATCCAAGAGACTACGAGTCTACAAGGGAGCAGTTGAAGAGGGAGATTGAAGGCATAAAGGGTCCAAAAGGTGAAAAATGGGATACAAAAGCCTACAAGCCTGAAGAACTATACCCGGTATGCAATGGAGACCCGCCAGACCTACTAGTTTACCTCGACGACCTCTACTGGAGGTCTGCTGGAACAATAGGACACAATACGCTCTACCTCCCCGAGAACGATACCGGACCCGACGACGCCGTACACGACTACGATGGAATATTCATCCTGTATGACCCAAAGAAAAATGTGAGCGGCAGGGTCGACATAACGATATACGACGTAGCTCCAACAGTTCTAAAGCTTATGGGTCTACAGGTTCCAAGGGGCATGGAGGGTAGGGCTTTGGAGGAGTCTCTATGACCGATAGAGGCTTCGTAGTCTGGCTGACAGGTCTACCGTCTTCCGGGAAGACCACGATAGCTAGGAGGCTTGAAAAATACCTACGAGGTAGAGGGTTTAAAGTTGAGCTTCTAGATGGGGATGAGGTTCGAAAGTGGCTTAGCCCTGAGGCGGGATTCAGCAGAGAAGATAGGGAGAGGCATTTGAGGAGGGTGGCATACGTTTCAAAGCTTCTAGCCAGAAACGGCGTGGCAGTCATAGCCTCATTCGTCTCACCCTACAGAAACGTGAGGGATGAAGCGAGGCGAATGGTTGAGAGCGAGGGGCTTAAATTCGTAGAAGTCTACGTCAAATGCAGCCTAGAGGAGTGCATGAGGCGAGACTCAAAAGGCCTATACGAGAAAGCACTTAGAGGCGAGGTAAAAGACATGACGGGTGTCCAAGACGTATACGAGGAGCCTTTAAACCCTGAGGTCCTAGTAGACTCTGAAAGGCAAGACCCAGATAGATGCGTTGAAGAAATAGCAGATAAGCTGAGGGAGCTCAACCTCCTATAGAGGCGGTTTAATGGACTTTGAAATACTATTCTTCGTGATCGCGGGTTTCATAGCCGAGCTAATAGACGGAGCCCTCGGAATGGCATACGGCGTTAGCTTGACTACGCTTCTACTAGGTATGGGTGTACCGCCCTCCACGGCGAGCATGAGCGTACACGCATCTGAAATATTCACAACAATAGCCTCTGGGCTGTCCCACCTGAAGCTTGGAAACGTGGATAAAAAATTGTTTAAGAGGCTGGTCTTCCCAGGAGTTGCCGGAGGCGTTTTAGGAGCATATGTATTAACGTCAACCCCAGTAGAAATAATTAAGCCAGCCGTGACGGTGTATCTGCTCGTAATGGGCTTGATTATACTCGTAAAAGCATTCAGAAAAATGGAGGCTAAGAAGACAGTTAAAGAAGCCCCAGCCCTAGCGTTAATTGGAGGTTTTCTCGACGCGGTGGGTGGAGGGGGATGGGGGCCTGTCGTAACATCAACCTTAGTCGCTAGAGGTGGAAATCCAAGGATATCCATAGGCTCGGTGAACCTCGCAGAGTTCTTCGTAACCGTGAGCGAAGTCGCAATGTTCATAGTCTTCCTAGGCACCGTGAACGTGCTCATCGTATTATGCCTGCTTGTCGGAGGGATTATAGCGGCCCCGCTCGGAGCATATGTGTGTAGAAAGATTCCAGCGAAAACCCTAATGATAATGGTCGGCACATTGATAACTCTTTTAAGTATAAGAAACCTGTACTTATCAATGGGTTAAGCGTGACCGATCATGTCAGAGGATAAAGTCCCAGTATACATATCTAAAAAGCTCTACGAAGAAGTTAAGAGAAGGGTTGACGAAAGCGGGGGCGAGTTTAAAAGTGTGGAGGAATTCGTGGAATACGTTCTAACAGAGCTCCTGAAGGAGGAGGAAACGCCATACACATCGGAGGAAGAGGAAGAAATAAAGAAGAGGCTTAAAGCCTTAGGATACCTATAACACTTTTTTAAACCATCAATTATCCTGGTATCCTGGTAAAAAACTTGAGCTTTATGAAAATAGAGAAAAGAGAAAGTTGCAGAAGTATTTGTAACATTTATCTTGCAGAAATATTCTACTTCTTATTTGCTTTAGAGCTTATCCTAGCCTACTTATACGTACTTAACCTGTTCAATCCAAGCTACTTCATCCTCATCCGGGGAGTCGTCTGGGCTCACGATTATGAGTTTGAACCGTTAGGTCGAGGTTTCTACGGGCTTACAGTACTCATAGTCATCGCTCTGACTTTAGGCATATACCTCTTTAAGGCTGGAGGTTTTAAAGCAGTTAAACCGTCTAAGCTGGCCTCATATGTCTTAACAGCTCTAACACTTATAAACATCCCCCCAGCAATATAGGCTTACAAACGCACTTACTGTTTGCAACACCATTCCCAATAGTCATAGCAGAGGAGCTATGGACGTTATCTAGGCTTCTAGCCCGCTTCGATAGTAAACTGCCGAGGCTTTTACAAGCCTTCTTCATAGCTTCAAGTTTAACGTATACTGTTAGGGCACTATGCAATCTCATATAAATAAAGCCTCCAACCACATTATAGCTCATATGATAAACTTGTTGAGTCTAGTTAAACATTGGTTTAGTAATATTAAGTGGATTTTAATATCATTAAAACCACTTATCGTAAATGTTGAAAACCGTTATACATGTCTTTTTTATTTTCTATTTCCTTTTCATAGAAAACCTCTAAAAATGAAGTTTAGAGAAGGCTTTATTCTGTTTGTTCCCGCCTCATACGTATACGAGGCAGTAGCCGAAACCCTATTGTTTAATGCCTATGAGTTTAATCACATGTGCGGAGTTGCTGTAGATATTGGTGCCAGTATAGGTGATTTCACAATCTTAGCATCACGAAAAAGTTATGTGGTTTATGCATTTGAACCGGATCCGAATTCCTTCCAATATCTGCAAAAGAATATTGTTGCAAATAAACTAGTTAACGTCCATGCTTTTAATACTTATGCAACAAGTGGTACACTTGAAAAACTTTTAACTTGTAAAGTGGATCGAATAGATTTTTTAAAGATAGATTGCGAAGGTTGCGAATACGAAATAATACTCAACTGTAAAAATGAGACGCTTTCAAAAATAAGCCGCATCGCTATGGAAATTCATGAGCCACCACTATGCACTAACTACACGCAACGCACACTAATTACTAAGCTTAGTAATGCAGGTTTTAGAATTAGGCAAAGAAAATTATACGGCGGTTACTACGTATACGCTCTGAGGTCTTAATATCCTCCCTTTGAAGCCTAACATACGCCATCAGAGCATTGTGCAACCTGATATAGCTGTATGTTTATGTCTCCACATTCCAGAATGCAAACCCATATTACAGGCATAGTAGGTTCTGAGCGGGTGTGCCTATGACCATTTAAAGGCTGGGTGCTTTTATACTTGAGGATTTAAGCCCCCGGCGGGATTTGAACCCGCGACCGTCAGCTTACAAGGCTGACGCCCTAACCGGTCTGGGCTACGGGGGCTCTGTTTTAAGTCGATTTTAAAAAATTGAAATAAACTT
>Ga0272445_1002548_pt1 | contig 12413 bp, 7 predicted proteins | sample YNPCB0031_FD_194404 | JGI IMG/M metagenome (GOLD analysis project Ga0272445, IMG submission 194404) | Hot spring sediment microbial communities from Yellowstone National Park, WY, United States - YNP-CB-003-1 | ecosystem: Environmental > Aquatic > Thermal springs > Hot (42-90C) > Sediment... | reverse complement strand
AAAGCCTACGAGTTAATGCTTAAACATCCGGAGGAAGTACTTAGTATTGTATTGAAGTGGTCAAATTAAAAGGATGATGAAGAGATTATGCGAGCTGCTGTTGTCAGAAATATTGGGGAAGTAGTTGCCGAAGATGTGCCAATCCCAAAACCCAATAAGTATCAGGCTTTAGTTAAAATAGTATGTGGTGCAACATGTAATAGCACGGATTACCGTATTGTTCACGGGAATCTTCCGTGGAAGATGAATTATCCATGCATTCTTGGACACGAAAGTGTTGGTCGCATCACATCTTTAGGGTCTAAAGTTAAAAATTTTGAGATTGGTGATCTCATCCTTAGGCCAACAGCTGTTTACCCGGGTGAGAAGCTAAACGGCTACTACTCCGGTTGGGGTGGCTTCGCAGAGTACGGTTTAGTGACAGACGTTAAAGCCATGATCGCTAACGGAGTCGATAAATCATCAATTAATCCTTATGCTTTTTTACATCAAAAAGTTCCATCCAAAATGGATCCTGCAGACGCCGTTATCGTGATAAACTTGCGGGAAATTATGAGTTGGGTTGATGCTTTAGGTATATCTGCTGGATCAAGCGTGCTGGTGATAGGTGATGGACCAGTCGGCCTCACATATGTGCAGTGCGCTAAAATTCATGGTGCCAACCCAGTAATCCTAGTAGGTCATCGGGATGAAAGGCTTAAACTCGGTCAAGCCGTGGGCGCAGACTATGCAATTAACAGCCACTATACAAACTTTATAGTTGAAGTGAAGAATGCTATAGAGCCTGAAGGAGTTGACTTTCTAATTGATTGCACGGGTGACCAGCTAGCTTTTAATGCGGCGTTAAAAGTACTAAAGTCTAATGGAAAGGCAGTAGCGTATGGAACCCCTAAAGTCCCACCGACAGGACCAGTACCTAACGACCCACGCATCGTAAAAATAGCAACTAATGAGCCAAGCGCTCATGATGAAATAATACACCTTATACTAAGTGGAAAAATTAACCCTAAACACTTTTACTCAGAGCGTTTACCACTATCTAAAATATCGGAGGCCATAGATAGAATTGGAAAAAAGAAAGCTCTCGCAAAAATAATTATTGACATTGAAGAAGAACAATAGAATGCGGCTTTGTTTGGCGTAACATTTTAAGTCAAGCAAATTTCAACCTCAGAAGACTTTAAATCACAAAATGTTGAAAATATTTTCGTTGAAGCGAGTTGAGCATATTATGGAAGTTTATGAGGATTTCGTTAAGAAACATAGTGTAAATGAGAAGATGAAGGAAGCATGGGAAGTAGCTCTAAAGATTCTGAAGCCAAATCAGAGGGATCTAAAACGTGGTTTAGAGATTCACGCAAACTCCATCGTTATTGATGCATATGGCTTTGCTCCCCGTTCAGCTATAGATGGCGATATAGTGAAGGCAGCTATAGAGGAGGGCGCTTCTAACATAGAGATCCGGGATATGATAGAGAATATGGAGATGACGAGATGTGTAAGTGATCCAGTAGAGCGAATTGAGTTTATATCTGCCTGGGAGGCTGCGGGGGTAACATGCATTTTGCAGAATGCGGGTGAGGAGGGGCAGGATATACGTAAATTAATAAAGCGTTTAGCTCACTTCACCTACGTTACGGATATGATGCGTGACTTCATTCAGAAAGCTGTTATCCCTGACGATATAGTTGCCGCGAAGAAACAGAATAAGCACTGCCTTTACTTAAGCGCTAATGGGGTTCCTCTCCCACAAGATTGGGTATCTGTCGAGGAGGAGATACGCTACATTGAGGTCTTCTTCCAGCTAGGTATAAGAATGATGCATTTAACCTATAACCGACGTAACATGATTGGTGATGGATGCGGTGAACCAACTGATGGGGGATTAAGCGACTTCGGCAGGAGGGTGGTTAAAGAGATGAATCGCGTTGGTGTAATCATAGACGTATCCCATTGCGGATGGCAGACAAGTCTCGACGCCGCTAAATACTCTGAAAAACCCATAGTTGCAAGTCACACAGGCTGCTACTCAATTCATAAGCATTACCGCTGTAAGCCAGATCACGTGATAGAGGCTATCGCAAAGAAGGGAGGCTATATTGGCATATGCTGCATCCCAAGATTCCTTGGCGGGGATATAAAGCGTATGCTTGACCATATAAATTATATAGCGGAAAACTTCGGCGTGGACCATGTGGCTATTGGCACAGATGTCGCATACGTTTCCAGAAACGCAACGCGAGAATATGAAAAGCTGCCAAAGCAGCCTAAGAGGAGATCGCCTTGGGAGTCACTTTGGCCACCAGATGAATTTGAAACTACACCGGAACAAACACTTAGTATGGCGTGGACAAACTGGCCTCTATTTACAGTCGGCTTAATACAGCGGGGCTACTCGGAGGAAGATGTTCGGAAAATCATTGGCGGTAATGTGCTTCGTGTAGCCCAATCTGTTTTAAACTGAAAACCTCGTCGTTCACGTCGGGGATTGTGAGAAAACCTTTTTAAGGCTTGTCCACCCTCAAGAGTATTGAGGATGTTCTCCTGCAGAATGTTGCTCAAGTTAAAGGTAGGGAGTTTGGATGCCCAAAATGTGGGTTAACCTATAATAGGAATTTGAATGCATACGTTAATATAGCCCATGCCTTAATGAGAGTTGTGGGATGGGGGAGTTGCGAGCCCACTAAACCAGTATGTGAGGGGTAGGCGTAAAGCCTCCTGGGCGAACGCTGGAATCCTCGCCCTTCAGGGCGGGGTAGCTCGCTCTGTTCTATATGTTGCGTATTTTGTCCTTTTCAATATTTGCACTAAAAACTATAGAAGACGAAACATGTGACGGAACACACATATAAAAACGTTAGAGGAAACATCTTTTGAGATCAACAGTAAAGTTCAGGAATGGATGAAAAAGAGTAAATCACGAAATAGAATAACCCTAATATACTGCCCAAACTATCATAAGGCGAGCTTATAAATAGTTTAGATAATTCCCAAAAAAATATATAGATGTTTCCCCTAAATAAGAAGGGGGAAGATGATTAATTGAGCAAAAATCTTTCTAAGAGTTTCCTTTTAAAGACTTTTTTGGCGTTAATACTAATTTTGTTTTTGGCTTTTTGCTCTCTTCCCTTGTTTTCTGTAGGCGCCGCAGATAGAGGTGCCCAGTATAGCTCAGTTTTGGATGATCTGTCTAAAGCTTATGCTTCGCTTAAAGAGGCTATTTCCCTAACCGCCATTAGAGAGCATATGATTTTCTTCTCAAGTTTAGGCACAAGAGCGGTGGGTTATGAAGGTAATCTGAAAGCTGCAAAGTATATTTATAGCAAGTTTAAGGAGTATGGCTTAATTAATGTAACATATCACACATTTTCTCTCGTTGATGCAATAGATTATGGAACAACCGCTACGCTTGAAAATGGTCAAGTGTTAAGACTTTATCCTATTAAGCCAAATTTTGTTTGCACATCTCAAACGCCGCCTGAAGGGATAAGTGGTAAAATAGTGTATGCTGGCGCTGGATGGTTAGAAGACTTCGAGAAGGGAGCTAAAGAAGCTAATACGCCTGTTGAAGGAAATATTGTTCTTCTAGACTGGTACACGCTTAATAGGTGGACTACGGCTCTCAGGCTTGGCGCTAAAGCGGTTATTTTTCTTCATCCATCCATACTGAGTTTTAGTGCTTATGGAGCTTTTGATACAAAATATCTTCCAGAGCTTCCGTTATACTATCCACGTTACTATGCTGGGAAGGAAGAGACCGCCATTTTACTTCAAAATGTAGGTAAAAGAATAACTATAAGATCTGAACATAAATGGTCAAATGTCACTTCATGGAACATATTGGGATACGTTCCCGGAACACTTTACCCCGATAGGATAATCATTATTTCCTCTTACTATGATTCATGTTCAGTCGCACCTTCATGTTCTCCGGGAGCTGAAGAATCAGTAAGCATATCCACCCTACTAGAAGTCGCTAAATTCTTCTCTAAAAATCCTCCAAAAAACACTATTTTATTTGTTGCTTTTAGCGGTCACCATAATGACTTAAGGGGTTCAATATGTTTTGCAAATGATTTTCTCGTTTACCCCTCATATAATTATTCCGTGCGGCAGGAACTGTTTAAAAATATTGGGTTAAAATTTAAGATACTCATTAACATCGATGTATCAATGGGTTCACCCACATTATATTTTATTGTGGAAGGAAATGAATTTAGGCTTTATACCGGAGATACAACGTGGCAAGGAATTTTCAGAGGGGTGGGGAGTTACATTCAGCTGATTGTAGGCAGGGTGATGTCGGATAAACCCTTCGGTAGAACCTATCAGAATCCGGAATATTGCCCTATGCTTATATCTACCTCTTACAGTGAAGCTTGGGAGGGAAGAATTTTATCATGGAAGGATTTTATATATGACCATGAGGTTTTTCCATACTGTTATCTGCCAGCTTACACTATAAGCACCGCGTATGATCCGCGCCCGCAACATGGGGAACCATTTGACACAATGGAGTGGGTTGATAGCCGAGTAAATGGATGGGATAATCTTCAAGCTCAGATTGAGCTGATTTTTCCGCTACTCTACGCGTATGCAAACGAGGATAATATAAGTAACGCTTATACTGGTTGGTGGAAAAGGGATGACCCCCGATTTTTACCCGGTTTTACAGCTGTTAGCGTTGTTGGGCAGACTGGCATATTTAGGCCTGAAAAAGGCTATTATGAACCTATACCGAACGCTATAGTTTACTTACGGGTGCAGGTTGGAAACCAGCGTACCGGCTACTATTATAAGCGCATCTTTACATTTTCAGATGGTAACGGGACCTTTAGAATATGGCCTGTTCCATCATATTATTTTGCTCCCAAATTTATTACAGCTTTCGTAGTGGATGATAGGACAGGAAAAATACTTTATGCGCCGGATAGTGGAATGCACGCTTATATGCCCAGAGTTCTACCTGGGGTTTTACCTTACTCAAATTTTGGTTGGCTTGCTCTTTTTAGGGCTGCCTCCATAGTTTTTGACACTATTTCAAGTACACGTTACCTTGAAGTTATGACGCATGACACAAAAATTAAGCCTGAAAGCTTCGATGAATGGGAGGGCTGGGGGATCACTGTTCTCTTTGTTCCGCCGGAAGTTTCAATAGAAATAACATGGTTTATGCCGCCTGGAGTTTATCCATACGCGATCTTAAATAATGCTACCGAAGAGAACCCTATGGGAGCTGGCTATAAACTTAGGCATGGAGAGCAATTAATTATTCCCAATGTTGGCCTTAAATATGCTGAGAACTTATATAGAGTTAATCAAGAGCGTCTCTACGATTATGCGCAATATGAACCTGAGATTCTCAAAACGTATGTAGAAGAATACCATAAAAAATCATATGAGCTCCTACAGCTAGCATATCACCACTTAAGAAACTTTGAATATAGTAGAGTTAACGCCCTATCTACAGAAGCCCGTTACTTTGCTGGGATAGTATATAGTGTTGTGAGGCAGAAAATGGAGGATTCCTGTACAGTAGTTCCTATAATGGCAGCTCTTCTATTACCGTTCGTCTTTTTAAGTGAAAAGCTAATCTTTGCATGTAAAGGCTATAAGAGGATCATTTCGTTCATGGGTATCTATGCCGTTACCTTTCTAATCTTCTACTTTATTCATCCAGGTTTCAAGTTTACGGCGAACCCGCTTATGATAGTTCTCGGTTTCACAATTTTAACTCTCTCATCTCCAGTTATATTCATGACTTTTATCTCATTACGCTCCTACATGGATAAAGTTAGACGTGAACGCTTGGGGATTCATGAAGTTAAGGTGGGCCGCGCGAGTCAAATCAGCCACGCCTTCTCAGTTGGAGTAGAAAATATGCGGCGTCTGAAGTTTAGGACAACCTCAACGTTAATTTCAGTCATTATAATGATAGCTTGCCTCCTAAATATAGTTTCCATGTCATCTTTAACGGTAACTCATCTGGAGAGATCTCCTGGCACAGCAAATTATCAAGGGATCTACATAAGAAAGTATCTTTGGGGTGAGGGATCGTTTAATTTGGGAGAGGGCATGTATCAGCTTCTAAAAGACTGGTATAAGAATGAAGCTACCATTGCGCCAAGAGCGTGGAGATATTCAGCTTTCTATAGCTCTCTACTAGCATGGCCGCAGCGAGTAGGCTTTAAGCTTTATTATGGAGATAAATGGATTAACGCTATTGTTCTCTGGGGATTAACACCGATGGAGAGAGAGTTCTTAAAGGTAGATTTCTTCCTAGTTGCTGGAAGGTGGTTTGAGCCTACAGATCGTAGAGCGGTAATCTTAAATCTGCGACAGGCTGAAAGCTTAGGGATCAATGTTTCAGAATTAAATAAGGGTCCAGTTCCAGTGGTTTTTGAGGGCATGCAGTATTATGTTGTGGGAGTAATTGATATGGCGCTGGAACATCTTAAGGAGATGGATGGTGAAGAGATCACCCCACTAAAATTTGATTTAGATTACAATCCATACTTTATTCATGTAACCTTAGATTATACGCTTATCCTAACTTACGAGGACGTTATAAACTTGGGTGGGGGGATTGCTAGCATATCAATCAAGTTCAATGATCCCTCAATGATTCGTGAAGCTGCGGAGAAAATATCTAAGTTTTATTCAGCATACCTCACTTACTTCACGGAATTTAATAAGGAGACTGGGGAAACTATGATCTACATAATTTCAAGCAGATTTGCCCATACCTTTTTAGGCTTAGAGTTTCAGCTAGTTCCAACGATTATAGTGATTCTCTCCCTATTCAATACTGTTATGGGTTCAGTGCATGAACGCCGGCGTGAAATATCAATATATAGCGTAGTAGGCTTATCGCCGCTTCATGTCTCCATGATGTTTCTAGCGGAATCGTTAATATACGCTTTGCTGGGAGGAGTTTTAGGTTATCTATCCGCTATATCCTTCTTTAAGATTGCCAGCCTATTTCTGCCAACGGAGCTCATAGCTCATAACTACTCGTCTAGAGCTGTCATGATAGCTCTAGGCTTATCAATGTTAGCTACTGTATTAGCTTCAACTTATCCATCTATTATTGCAGGCCGTTTAGTCACTCCAAGCCTTGAGAGAACATGGAAAATAACAACTAAACCTAAAGGTGACATGTGGGAGGTGCCTCTTCCATTCATATTTAAGGGTTACGCCGACTTAGCAGGCTTCCTAAGATATATCGAGGAATATATTGAGGAGCATAAGGCGCCTGATTCCCCCGATTTCTCCATGAAAGAAATGAGCGTTAGCAAAGGCGAAATTGAAGGAAAAAGATACGTCAGTATAGAATCAGTAATAAAATTGGCTCCCTACGAGGCAGGTGTCGCCGAGAAAGTTCAAATATACTTGATTGAATCTGAAAGCCAGAGATGGGAAATGCATATATTCGCTCAAAAATTAATGGGGCCATCTGATAGATGGGTGCGTTTGCACAGAAACTTCATTGATCAGATAAGGAAACAAATTATGTTATGGAAGAGTTTACCGCCAACGGAAAGGCAGAGATATATGAAGGGGGATTATGAAGAGAAAAGTATCAGGTGATTGTAATGTTTTCTGATCCAGTTTTTACTGGCTTAATTATTTTCTCCATCATAACCCTCTACTGGAGTATACTGGGTGCTTATGTGCTTTCTAAGTCTGGCGCGATAAGTGGCAAATCCGCGCCTATACTTGTAGCCTACTCTTTCCTCGCGTGGTTAACTTCGAGAATCATGTATATGAATTTCCCAGAGGTGCCGCCCCACCCAATACTAATAATTTCCGGCCTTGTTGAGAGCCCTCAAAACATACTTACAACAGTTTACATATATTACAGGACGAAGATAATTAAGCTAAAGTGGATGCCATACATAGCGCTTTACTCCATTTTCTTAGCAGCTAATAGAATCTCCCTATATTTATGCCGTAACTTACCAGTTCCAGATATTCTTCTTCTCCCCAGGGTTTTCTCAGAATGGGCAAGTCTTCCAGCATGGCTTTATGTTTACGTGAAATCTAATAAAATTTTCAGTATGAAGCAAGCTTCCATTATAATTTGTTATCAAGTTCTGATTTGGTTCAGTTTAGTTTTCATGCTCCATTATCTAGCGCTTCCCTACTCTCAGATCTCCGCTTTAGAGGTAATTATGAATTATCCTATCACATTGTTAACGTTGATGTTTATTGACAAATATAGGTTAAGTTATCTTGAGCATACCAGTCAATGAGAGATGAGATCTATGTATGTGGAATATGAGCTGCTTTGGACTGTAGGCGGCATGTGGCTAATAAACCTTGTAGCCATGTACTGGATATGGGAGGATTCGCAAGCACATAAGAGGAGAGCATGGCCATGGATTTTCATTCTTATGCTCGGCGACCCATTCTCCACCTACGTGAGCAACCACTATAGATATGAGTATTTACCCAGCAAGGGTATCTACCCATATCTAGTTCCATTTTTCAGATATGATTCAACCCATTTTCTTGAACCGGTTTGGATTTTAGACACGTTCTTCTTCTGGTCTATCCTCTTCAGTTTAATTGATAGCACTATAGCATTCTTTATTATCTATTGGATTTATAGTGATTGTAAGAAGACTGGCGAAAGAGCCACTCCATGGATATCTATTTCAAGATTTATACAGGTTATGCCTTTCCCCATAAATTACTTCTTTCCTCTAAGCGGATATACCGGCCAAATATTCATTTTGGCGGGTTACATTCTATATAAGCTTGGCTATTTCAGGCGGCGGCGGATATGAGGATATCGCTTAAGTTAATGAAGAAGCCTATGATCACCCTAATCTTCATTCCATGTCTACTAGCGCTTTCCTCCACATCTTTCATCATGCTTGATGGTAGCTTGATTATCTCCCACAATGAAACAATGTTAAGTCAAAGTTTTGTTATTGCTAATAGTGATGAAGTTGAGGCGAATGGAGAATCCATTAATGAGAAAATATTGATGAATATCACTCATACACCAGTTTATCCCCAGCCAAACCAAAGGGTAACTGTGAGAGTGCAAATTGGGAATTCTTCAATCGTCGTGAAAAAAGTTCTTTTATCATATCGGGAAAGACTAAACTATAATTGGTATGGTGTGCATCAATATTGGGGTATATATGAATGGACGTGGGAGCCTTTAACATGGAATGTGTACACTGATTGGATTAATATAACCATGATTAAAGCTGAGGAAAACGTTTATGAAGCGGTAATTCCAGAATTGCCTTACTACACTATTGTTTGGTATCAAATCAAAATTATTGATGAATCAAATAGATCAATTATGTCGGAAGTTAAATCTTATTGTGTTGTGCGCGGAACCGAATACATAATTTATTCTCAAGCCAGCAATATAGTTGGTAGAGTTTTATATGTGGCTGTAGCTCTCGCGTTAATATATGGATTAACTAAGAAGTCGGCTTCTGAAAGTAAAGGAGGCTATAATAATGTTGGAAAGTAAAGAGTATGAAGTTAAAGGTGGGTTGACGTGGCGGTCCTTCCTCATAATGCTCTTTATAGTAGTTATAGTTATACCCGTAAATATATGGGCAGATATATCTATTGGTGCTGGCGGCATATCGTCTCTCGCAATCCTAATAATCGCAGCTGAATTAGCCCGTTTTCTCGGAGCCCCATTAACGCTGCAGGAGATAGCGACAATACTCGTCGGGATTGGAGGTTTAAATTATGCTTATGGCTTATCTCAGATCGAATCCGCCTATTTCTCCCAGAATCCTCTGCTTCAGCTTTTTGGAATCAAGTATATTCCATATTGGGTAGCTCCACTTCCGGAATCAGGCTTTTATCAGTCGAGATCATTTTGGCATCCTGTGGCGAGAGGCATATGGCTGAGACTAGATAACTTACTTCTACCCAGCATGACTGCCCTTGCAGGCTTATCACTGGGCGTATTAAACAAGATTTTATATGTAGATCAAGAAAATCTTCCCTATCCAGGTGTTCAAGTTAATGCTTCCCTCTGTACAAGCATAGCGGAAAGGGAGGAATCAAGGTTTTTTGTTTTCTCAGTCTCTTTTGTCGTAGCATTCATATATGGTGTCTTCATGTATATAATGCCCCAAGTCTTCAACGTAAGGATACTTCCTCCCCTATGGTTTGATTTAAGTCCAACTCTTCAAGCCATCCTTCCAGGAGCCTGCTTCGGTATAGCTACAAATCTACCAGCGTTGCTTCCCGGCTTATATCTTCCACCAGTAGTAATATTCTCTCAGCTGATAGGATCAATTGCCGTTTGGGTGTTTGGAAACTGGTATGTTGTAACAAACGGTATAACCGAGTTTTCAAAAATATATACTCCCGCCATGCCCATCTACTACATATACATGTTTGCTTACCAATATGTGTGGATGATGCCTTTAATAGGTTTCGGATTATTCGCTGGCCTATCAACTTTAAGACCAAGCGTTGTTAGAAAAGCATTCTCAACACTTATGAAGTCTGCTAAAGTTGAGAAATTTGGTGTTGAAAGGCTCTTTTCAATATGGATTGTAGTGATACCCTTCGCTTTGACAGTTGTCAGTAGCCTTCTAACAATATGGTTCTGGGCTCCAGACTACCCCTTCTTCCCATGGCTTCCAGCAGCCTACAGCATAATTATTTCGCTTGCCCAATCGCTTCTTATTGGTAGAGCTGTAGGAACAGGGGTTAGTGTAAGCATACCTGGAAACATAGATAAACTTATACTTGTAGCCGTGAATTATGAGGGTACAAATGCCTGGTTTATCTCTCCAATAGTTATAAGCCCAAGCTTTGGAGGTGAAGTAGCCTCTAACTTCAAGTTTTCCCAGCTTACGCGCGCCTCCTTCTCAGATTTCTTAATAATGTTCTTCATAATCAGCCCAATATCCATTGCCTTCTCCATAATTTTCACACAAATGTTTTGGAATATTGCTCCAATCCCCTCAACAGCTTATCCATGGTCAGCTATTGAATGGCCCAGAAACATAATGTATAGGGCGATCTGGATCACACGCCCCAGAGGAATTTTCCGCTTAGACTGGATAGTGTATGGAGCTTTGGTGGGCGGCGGTTTACATGCACTTCTATACGTGCTTCATCTTCCCGCTTACACCATTATTATATCTTTACTCTCAGGCATGGGGACGCTTCCCCCAATGGCGATGAGCCCCATAATTGGATATATAATGCGCTTAATAGCGGAGCGCTTCCTGGGGAAGGAAACTTACGAAAAAATTAAATATATTGTAGTAGCCGGCATAAGTGCGGGAACCGGTTTAGCTGTAACTATAGGAATAGGCTGCTATCTAATAATAAGAAACATATCACTATGGTACTATTAGCTTTAATCTTAAATGCCTTCCAGCATGCTACAAATTGGATGTGAGAGAATTGCGCTCTCAAGAATTAGAAAAACCGAAGAAGATTCACCTTGAAACCATTATTGTTGAAGATGGAAAGGCCAGAGCCATAATAGTTGCCCCTAACGACATGAGTTACATGAATCTCGCTTTTCTCCTTAGGGAAAAAATTAGGGATCTTGGAGGCGTATCCCTAGAAGTTTTAGGGGAAGATGAATTTAGAGAGGAGAATTATAAATCCTTTAACCTTATTGTTCTAGGCAACATTGAGAATAATAGGCTTATAGGCTATTTATATGTCCACTACTATGCGTTTTCAGACGCGGTTTTTCCTGGCGAAGGCGGTTATGAACTTAGAACAATTCATGATCCGTGGGGTGATGGAAGAAACATTATTCTTATTGGTGCCACTGATTTAATTGGGGCTAAAAGAGGTGTTGAGGAATTCCTTAAAATTCTAAAGCCTGGCAGAACTCTCTCAGTAGGAAGAATAATCAGGGTTAAAAGTGGAAGAATACCGCCTTCCCTAATGAATCCATCCCAAGATTTAATGCGTAGATTGGAGGAGAAAGCTGTTGCAGCGATGGAGAGTGAAGCCCACGGCAACTTAGCTCCCTACTTATCCGCCGCAGGAATAATGTATTACGTGACTGGAAATGACTGTTACGCTGAACTTTTTAAGCGTTTAGCATACATGTATTGGGAGTATTATAAGAGGCCTATGACAACCACCAGGGAAGCATTTGGCAGATGGGGGTTTGACGCAGACTTTTATCTTCACCAGATGATGCCAGCTTGGGATTTAGTTGAGGAGAGCCCTGTTTTTACAGATGAAGATCGGCTTAATATCACCAGAATCTTTATTGAATTCATTAGGCATGTGCCTCCCCATACTGGGCAAATAGATGTGTCTGGAAAAATTAAGCCTGATGAAACTGTAAGACATAACCACGCTACCTTCGCAGCTTTAGGATTAGCTTACGCTGGCATATATTTCTCAAAATATTATGGTCTTAATGAAGCAGAATTCTGGAT
>Ga0272445_1002547_pt1 | contig 12416 bp, 13 predicted proteins | sample YNPCB0031_FD_194404 | JGI IMG/M metagenome (GOLD analysis project Ga0272445, IMG submission 194404) | Hot spring sediment microbial communities from Yellowstone National Park, WY, United States - YNP-CB-003-1 | ecosystem: Environmental > Aquatic > Thermal springs > Hot (42-90C) > Sediment... | reverse complement strand
CAAAGGTTCTCCTGGTTAGAGAAGCCCTCGAGGTTTGGGCGGTGACGGATGATAGGGAGGTTGGCCCTAAGCTAATAGACGTTTTAATATCGCCAATAGAGGAGGAGGTTTTGGTGAACGATAAGCTCACTGAGGAGCTCGGCATAATTTTGCTTGCCACAGGATCGGGAAAATGGAGATTTACAGATGACCCTCCGGACAAAATAAGGTATAGTGAAAAACCCCAATATTGGTGAATACGCTCTTAATGCCCTAAAAATTTCATAAGCTGTTAATGGATGGTTCTTGAAGAGGGGGATGAAGGGTTTGGGAGAGACTCTGCCAATGGGACTGTGGGGTTATGTTGGAGAAAGGGTGTTAGGGGTGAAACTACTATTTGATTAATTTGCTTTCTTAAATGTAAAAGATGAAATTAAGTTTTTTCATCGCCAAGTGAAAGTTGCTCTTCTCGTAACTGAGAGTTTTAAGCGATTTTGTTTATTTTTAATCTGCTGAGCGTTACGCCATCGCTTTTTTCGCTTATTATGGGCGAATAATAAAGTTATAAGGAGAAGCGGAGTAAAAATAATTAAAGAGTGTGCTGATGAAAATATGTAATGCTTGGGATGGGAGGTTACCTTCTTGTTTAGGATAAAGATTTCAGATACTAAAACGTTTAAGGATGTTCTGAACGCCATATCTACGATTATAGATGAGGCGACCTTCATAATAGACCCCGACGGTATAAAACTTAGAGCTATGGATCCCTCACGTGTTGCGATGGTTGATTTCGAAATGCGTAGAGCAAGCTTCGATGAATATGAGGTCAATGAAGCATCTAAAGTATGCGTAAATCTTAGTGAACTCTTAAAGCTGCTTAAAAGGTCTGGTAAAGAAGACACTATTGAATTATCTTTAGATGAGGAGACCGGGCATTTTCTCGTTAAAATCATAGGGAGGTATACGCGCACCTTCACCATGCCAGTGCTAGAAGCGAGTGAGGAGGAGGTTCCAGAGCCTAAGATAACGTTTAATGCGAAAGTAACCCTTACAACAGACGATTTGAATGAAACCTTGAAGGATGCTGCTCTAGTGAGCGATAATGTTAGAATAGAGACGGATGGGGAGAATTTAATGATGAATGCTAAAGGTGATGTTGCTGGAGCAAAGATAGAGATAAAGAAGGGTAGCGACGCGCTAATATCGATAGAAGCTAAGGAGCCGGCTAAAGCAACCTTCAGCCTAAGCTATTTAACAGATATTGTTAAGGCAGCTTCAGATACATCTGACATCGTAACATTAGAGTTCTCAACAGACATGCCTTTACGCTTAGACTTTAAACAGCGGTATGATGGGAAGCTAGTGTACTTGCTGGCGCCGAGAATAGAGGTTGAATAGCGGTTTTCATGAGCATTTTAGTTCGCCTAAACTCTTGGAGGGTAAATAGTATATTAGCGTTAAGCGACATAGCGAAGTACCCGTTTATTCCAGAGGCTGCTGAAGTAGTTAAGAGGCTAGACTTTAAAGTGGAGAGTCTTTTAGAGGATGATTACGCGCCGATACTTGAAAGGGCTGAGAAAAGGATAATTGAGGCTTTAAATACTAGTCCGCCTGAGGTTAGCTATAATCCGCGTGAATATAGGGAGGATGTGGAGGTTCTCTCATTTCCAGTTGCAGTGATTCTAGTATCTTCTCTCGCCAATGAATACGTTAAGAAGCGTTACGCGCTGGCTGAAGCGAGGAGAGCCTTCAATCTCCTTAGAATGGAGAGCAGGGATAAAATTGTTGAGATAGCGCGAAAATTCGGTTGGAGAATAAGAGTGGTTGATGAGAAGATAGGTTTCATGAAGCTTGAATTCGCCCTTAACTTCATAGACTATTTAAGGAATATAGCGGCTTTCCACGAGAAAGACTGGAAACTAGTTAATAGACCAGTCGTTAAGGGTGAAGTTTACTTATCTAAGCATGATGTTGCCCGCCTGCTTCAGGAGGAAATCCAACGTTACATTGAGTCAAAGATTGACCCGAAAGTTCGCTCAATAATTCCGGAAGAAATTGTTAAGCGTGTTGAGAGAATTAGGGAAGCGTATACTGAAAGAGTTAAGGAGATGCCTTCAGAAATGCTCCAATCGACTGAGGTTTTAAGCGACGCCTTCCCACCATGCATAAGGCAGCTTTATGAAGCAGCCCAGTCAGGGCGCCACATATCCCATGTTGGGCGATTCACATTAACATCTTTTCTGCTGCATGTAGGTGTGAACCCAAACATGATAGTTGACCTCTTCCGTAAGTCATCAGACTTTAATGAGAGAATGACCCGCTATCAAATTGAGCATATAGCTGGTGAAAGAGGCTCCGGAACAAGGTATACTCCGCCGAAATGCGACACTCTTCAAACTCATGGTCTCTGCCCGGGAATGGATGAGCTATGTAAGAGAATTAAACATCCATTAACCTACTATCTTAGGAAAGCGAGGAGAAAGAAGAGAAGTGAGGAATCTTAACGTTCAAAGCCGACCCCCATCAATTTAAAACCAGTATAATTGTAGATTGACGCTTTACAACTGAAAGCCTCGCCTTTTAAGGCGGGGATGGGGACGTGGCAACTTAAGCTCACCTCCTTAGGTGGTTGTAGTATGGTGTGAATAGTTTTATTGTTAGGTTTTCAGCATGCCATTGACCTCCTGAATCTCTCGCTTCTATTAATTGGGTTTGATGTTATATTGTTGAAGAATATTTTTGTTCTCTGCTTGAATGATGAGTATACTGACTCTATTAGGCTTCTGTCACCGAAAGGATTCAGCATTATATGGTAAGCCAAGCTCCTCAAGCGCCTACCTAAGCCATGAAGCACTATCAACTATGAGGGTTGGCTTACCATCATAATACTTCAAGACTTCACGTATGAATTGCTCTGCGGCAGGGGCATTCCTTGATGGGTAAACCCAATATTCTAATTCATTAACGCATGTTTCATCTAGGGCTATTAGCCTCCTAAACAAGGCTTAGCATTAACCTTCCCGCTAAATTTCCTCACTCACAAACAGCAGTCTTAGAAACCCTATGGGTCTCGGATAATGCCCTAGCAACCTTCATAAAGTTGAATATATGAAGCTAAGCTCAAAACCTTAAGCTCCAATAGAAACCTTATTCCCCTCAAAAACTAACACTCAACATGAGAAAAACTTAAACAAGGAGACATGTAAACCTTAAGTTGCCACGTCCGTAAAAAAAATCCAAAGAATTTAAGTATAAATGAAATTTAGACAGAATTTTTCCAGCGATCCCTCAATAGAGGTCTTTCTAGTTGATTTATTAGTGTGGGCGAGGGAAATTCGGGCTGTGTTTATCTCCAAGCCTGCGGAGATGAACATTAGCGGTAACCTTGGAACCTCTCAGTAACATTACTATACTAACGCCTAATATCAAAATCTTCGACAAATAACCATGCTTAGCACATCCAGCCAATCAAATCCACCACTAAAGAATAAAACGCGTAGAACTAATATCTCCCAGTAGCCGTGGATGCGCCAATTGAGATTGAAAGGATTTAGCGAAGCGGAACTAATCTTTAGAAGCTAGCTGGAGCCAGCGACAAAGGCTTATTGAGAGATGATTTTCCATTTAAACTTTGATTCTCGTTCCAAGTGATTATTTAATGTGGAATGCTATACTTGCTCAATTTCCCCTCTTAATGCCCTCACAAATATTGGTGAAACTGAGACTTTAGCATAGTCGTTCACTACGCTGTCGGTTCCGACTATTTCCTCAACACCGCTCTCCATTATGATCCTTATGGAATCTCCGAGGAGCAATGCGTGGGATACTCCCACGAATACTCTTTTGGCACCTTGATTTTTAAGTATCTTTGCAGCGTTCGCCACAGTTTTACCTGTGCTTATTATGTCATCAATTATTAGGGCGTCTCTTCCACGGACATTTAAATCCTTCGTAAATGTTGTTATTTCCCCAGTATAGCGGTCTCTTCTCTTCTCTAAAGCATCCCATTCAGTGTTAAGTATCTTTGCAGCGTACTTAGCTCTCTTTTTAGCTAAATCCTCATCATCTGGCGCGATAACTAACGGGTTTTCTAAGCCTTTTTTAGCGAAGTATCTGGCCAGCTCACCGGACGCTGTTAAATTATAGATTGGGATTTTATACATTTTTAGAACATTTTCATTATGGACATCAACAGTGTAAAGAGCATCCGCACCCAACTCTTCGATTATTTCAGCTATCATGGCAGCACTTAAGCACTCACCTTCTAGGTATCGCTTATCCTGTCTACTATAGGCTAAGTATGGTGCAAAAATTCTTATCGTCTCGGCGCCCAGTTCCCTAGCCGTATGAAGGATTAAGAAGAGTTCCATAAGATGAGAGTCTTGCGGCGGATAGAGGCTCTGGACTATAAGAAGGTTTTCTCCAGCAACATTTTCCTCAAATTTAACGTAAAATTCGCCGTCTGGGAACCGTTTAACTCTAATCTTCACTAGTTGTATACCTAACTCTTCACTTATCTTCTGAGCTAAATTTAGAGAGCTCGGCCCACCCACGATTTTCAAGATTTCTCCTCCAAAAAGGATTAAAAATTCTCTAACCTAAAAGATAAATTCTTCGCCATCCTAATAGGGCTTATGCTGAAAATGAAGGTTTACACTATAGGTTATGGTGGGAGAAAAATCTCTGACTTCATTAGTATTCTAGAAAAACATGATATTACTGTTGTTGTAGATGTTAGGCGCTTTCCAAAGAGTAAGGATCCTGCATTCAACAGGGAAAACTTGGAGAAAACGCTCAAAGAGAATAAAATAGGATACGTCTTTTTAGGCGAAAGCTTAGGCGGATTTGTCAGGGGAGGTTACGAGAAACATATGGAAACTCAAAAGTTTATTGAGGGCTTTAACATGCTCCTAAAAATTGTTGAGAGGGAAACTGCTGTGTTAATGTGTAAAGAGAGGAACGTTAAGTATTGTCACAGGCGCTTTATAGCCCAACGCCTAGAAAATTTAGGCGTAAGAGTAATACATATAGTGTAGGGTTTAAAGTAGTCGCGTCCTCAGTTCTCTAAGAAAACAATAAATATGAGACATCTTTAATAAGATGATTGAAATTGAAGGGTGATTTATATGGCAATACGTGTTGCAATTAATGGTTTCGGAAGAATTGGTAGATTGTTCTTCAGGGCAATTGTTGAGATGGGTGCGATGAAGGATATTGATGTGGTTGCAGTAAACGATGTAACTGACGCAAAGACTCTAGCGCACCTACTAAAATATGACTCTGTTCACGGTAAGTTCCCAGGTACCGTTGAGGCGAAGAGCGACAGCATAGTAGTTAATGGTAAGGAGATAAAGGTTCTATCTCAGAAGGATCCAGCGTTGCTTCCATGGAACGACCTTGAGGTCTATTTAGCTGTTGAGTCTACGGGGCTATTCACCGATAGAGCTAACGCATCTAAGCACCTTCAGGCTGGTGCAAAGAAGGTTCTTATAACTGCTCCAGCAACAGAGCCTGATATAACAATCGTTTACGGTGTAAACCACGATCAATATGATCACAGCAAACATAACATAATATCGAATGCTTCATGCACAACGAATTGCGTGATACCGATGGTTAAAGTTTTACATGAAAACTTTGGCATTAAATCGGCGTTGATGACAACAGCTCACGCTTACACAAATGATCAGAGAGTTTTAGATTTAGTGCATAGGGATCTGCGTAGGGCTAGAGCTGCAGCCCTAAACATTATACCAACAACGACCGGCGCCGCTAGAGCTTCAACGATGGTTTGGCCTGAGCTGAAAGGTAGAATTGATGGTATAGCTCTTAGGGTTCCCGTTCCAAACGTTTCAATATGCGACTTGACAGCTGCCCTGGAGAAGAATGTAACGAAAGAGCAGGTTAATGAAGCTTTTAAGAGGGCTGCTGAGGGCTCCTTAAAAGGCGTACTTGCTTATACGGAGGAGCCAATAGTGTCAGGAGATTTGAACCACACGCCATACTCATGTGTAGTTGATGGGCAGTGCACGATGGTTGCTGGCGGCAACCTAGCAAAAGTCTTCGGATGGTATGATAACGAGTGGGGCTTCTCCTGTAGGCTGGTTGACGTTGTAAGGTTAATAGGTCAGAAAGCTGGGTTCCTCTAAGTAAGAATCTTTCCACTAAATTTTTTAATCCATAGACCTTTTTATGCTAATGTTGGAGGACTAAGATATGCCAAAATTTTTAACACTCGATGACTTTAATGTTAAAGATAAAGTTGTTCTTGTGAGGGTTGACTTTAACTCACCAGTTGATCCGCAGACAAAAAAGATAATTGATGATACGAGGATTAGGGCTCATGGTGAAACTACAATTAAGGAGCTTTCTGAGAGAGGCGCTAAAGTTGTTATATTAGCCCATCAAGGTAGGCCTGGTGATCCAGATTTCATATCATTAGAGCAGCACGCCCAGAATCTCAGTAGGATTTTAGGTAAGCCCGTCAAATTTGTAGATGACGTTTACGGTGAGAAAGCGAAGAATGCCATAAAGGGGCTTAAGAGTGGCGAAATACTAGTCCTAGATAATGTTAGGAACTTTCCTAGAGAAGCTAAGGATGCTCCTCCTGAGGAACATGCGAAATCGGAGCTTGTAGCTAATCTTGCACCGCTCGCAGACCTATTCGTTAACGATGCCTTCGCAGCAGCCCACAGGAGCCATGCGTCAATAGTTGGATTCACAGTGCTTCTACCAAGCGCTGCTGGCAGGATAATGGAGAAGGAACTTAAGGCGCTTAGTAGGGTTATTGAGAATCCTGAGAAACCGTGTATTTACATTCTCGGCGGGGCTAAAGCTGACGATTCGCTTAGAATATCAAAATATGTCTTAGACAACAATATTGCGGATCATGTTTTGACGGCTGGAGTAACTGGCCACTTATTCCTTGTGGCTAAAGGATACAACCTTGGTAAACCGAGCATGGAGCTGCTTGAAAAGAATAAGCTTTTTGATCTTGTTCCTGGAATAAAGGAGTTAATAAATAAGTATCCTGGAAGAATTGAAACGCCAATCGATTTAGCAATTGAGGTTGAGGGTAAAAGAAGGGAGATAACCCTTAAGGAGCTGCCGACGGATTATCCCATATATGATATTGGAACAAAAACGATTGAAAAGTATACTGATTTGATTATGAAGGCTAAATCAATAGTCTTCAGCGGTCCACCAGGAGTCTTCGAGAAGGAAGAGTTTAAGAAGGGGACAAAAGCCTTATTTGAGGCGATTGCATCCTCAAAAGCATTCTCACTAATAGGTGGAGGACACAGTATAGCAGCGGTCCAAAGCTTAGGATTAGCAGACAAGATGAGTTACATAAGCACAGCCGGAGGAGCCTTAATAGAATTCTTAATGGGCAGAAAACTTCCAGGCGTGGTAGCGTTAGAGGAAGCTGCTAAGAGGAGAACTTAAAATATTCTTTTTTTATTTATTTTAGACATCTGGCGAAACCCTCATCCTGTAATATGTTATAGGGCTTGTGGAGTTTAAGAGGCTGAAATAGTGATATCAGGTAGTTTAGACTGTCGGGTGATCTTTGATTGAATAATCGGGAGATAACTCTTACAATTTTTAGTCGCGGAGTGCCTGACCGTTTAATATGGCAGCCTCGGTTACACCACTGGTATTACGTGAATAAGGCTAGAGGCACCCTCCCAAAAAAATATGATGGACTAGACATACTTGAGATATATGATGATTTAAGAGCTTCACCACGGGCCTATCATTACTTTAATGACACCATAAAGTGTATTGAAGGCGATGATGTTCAAGTTGTTAGAAAGGAGGATGAAAAGCATACATATACGAAATATGAAACCCCAAAAGGTAAACTAGTGCAAATTGAAAGGAAAACTGAATATGGAGTCTCAAGTATGAGGGTTGAGTATTTTCTTAAAAGCATAGAAGATTTTGAAGTCTTAGCTTACATACTGAGACGACAAAGGTTCGTGTTCGATAAGAATCTTTATTGGGAAAGAGAGAGAATGCTCGGTGATCGTTCCGAACCCATAGTAACTGTTCCATGGGGGTCGATACAACGGCTATTTATTGTTTATATGGGTTTTGAGAGAGGATTAATAGCGCTTTGGAGACACCGCAGGGAAGTTGAGGATCTCCTTTGCGTCTTCGATGAAAACGATGATGAAAGATTTGAAGTAATTAGAAAAACACCCTTCAAAATAGTTAATTTTGGCGATAATATTGACGAGAACCTTTGCCCCCCGCCACTTTTCAAGAGATATATGTTGCCATATTATCAGCGTAGAACAGAAGAGCTACATAAAGCTGGGAAATTTTGTACGTCACATTGGGATGGTAAAATTAAAAACTTGCTGCCTTTAGTGAAAGAAACAGGTTTAGATGGCTTAGAATGCGTCCCACCGGAACCTCAAGGCAATGTAACGCTTAAAGACCTTAGAGAGGAAATTAAGCTTAATGGCATGATTCTGGTTGATGGCATACCCGCAATCTATTTTTTACCCATAATTGAGGAGGACAAATTAAAAACTTTTGTTCACGAAATGCTCGACCTCTTTGCGCCTCATATAATACCCGGAATATCCGATATGTTGCCCCCAGACGGAGACATAGAAAGAGTGCGTTTAGTGGGAAATATCATAGCAAACTATCGCCTTTAATTTATGGATTTTAAGATAAAGCGGAGACGCTTTTTATCTGTTCTAATTGAGGGGGCCGACTAAAAATATTTGATTGCGATTACATTATAAAGTTGCCTATTTAAAAGGATAAATGCTTAAAAGGATACACTAAATGAATTTTTGTTTGGAGGATTAGTATTTGCTTGTAACATGTGCTGGCATATTAGTCGTTGATGTAATAGCGGCTGATTTACCGAAGATTGCAGATCCAGGTGAGCTAATATTTGCTCCTACAGGCATAGAAATCCATCTAGGGGGACATTCAGGAAATGTTTCGATAGATTTGAGAAAGCTTGGCTTAAAAGAGGGGGATGTGAGTTCAATAGGCGCCATTGGAAATGACATTTTTGGAAACTTTATTGAGGAGACATTGAAGAGACATGGTGTGATTGCTCATCTTCAAAGAGTTCCAAACGCTGGAACATCGAAGGATCTAATACTTGTAGTTAAGGGTGAGGATCGAAGATATCATGTTGATAATGGGGCAAATCAATTCTTAAGTCCAAGCTATGTTCTTTCAGTAGTGAAGGGGGAGAAACCAGTAGTCTTCTATGCTGGCGGCGTCGGCTTCACAACAGAGCTAGATGGACAATTGCCGGAGATTTTAAGGGAAGTGAAAGATTTTGGCGCTTTAACGTTTGTTGATCCAGTTACGCCGTATATGCATGGGTGGGATTTTCTGATTCCAGCAATGAAGTGGACCGATATATTTCACTGCAATATGGATGAGGCGAGACAGATTACTGGAGAGAATGATCCATATAAAGCGTGCGAAATCTTCATTAGCATGGGTGCTAACATGGCTATTATAAGCCTTGGAGATAAGGGACTTATTGCTAGAACGAAGGGAAACATGTTTAAGATGCCAGCTTTTAAGGTTCCAGTTGTTGATCCCACTGGGGCAGGTGATGCACTCTGCGCTGGGATAATAAGCGGGTTCATTCAAAAATTTAAGTATGAGCCATGTGAGATAACAAGTCTATCCGTCGATGATATTATAGAGATTCTCTTGATAGGTGAAGCTGCCGGAGCCGCATGCGTAACAATGGTTGGAACGACAACAGCCGTAACCAAAGATAATGTTAAGAAAATACTTGAAGAACAGGGCGAGGAATTAAAGCGTAATATTAAAGTATCTCCAACAATTTAGAATCTTTGAAACCTATACTAGTTCAAAATTTCCGAATGAAAAAAGCTGCAGCAAAATTAATATTCAACTAAGCAACCAGAAAATATAAATTATGAGTTAAAGGGCCGGTAGTTCAGTCTGGTATGAACGCCTGACTTGCACTCAGGAGGTCGGGGGTTCAAATCCCCCCCGGTCCACTTGAATAAACTCAGGCACAGTGTTATTTCATGTTACATTTGAGCTTTCATAGATATTTCAAAACATTCACTTAGCAGCAACTAAAAGAACGCTCAATTAAAGTATGTTAGATTATTAAAATTGAAGTTTGGAAGTTTGTTTTGTCGAAGATGTTCTTACTCGCCTTTTACGTTTAATGTTGACTTTCGCAGTCGAAGCATAAGTCGCTCTCGTGATTTGTCCAGAAGACTTTGCCGCACTTCTTGCAAGCGGTTTTTCTCAGTAAGCCTTTTCTTCAGTTTTTTATTGGTGATGTGGCGTATTGGGTTTTTGGGAAGGCTATGGCTTTTTTGTGGCATAGGGGGCTCGCATACAGTGCAGCCACTAACACATTTGTGGGGTTCACAACAACAGCCTTGCCGTTTACGAAGGCGAATACGCCATTATGGCAATATTCCACGCATCGGGGCTTGCCATATGGAGCGCAACCGTCACATTTTTCTGGGAAAATTGTTGGATACCATGGGTGCAAGCTTTAGCCAACACTATGACGTTTTCACGCTTCCACCTTCAGTTTTTTGCGGCAGTCGTAGCAGTATCCTGTTTCAAAGTTTGTTAGGAAGGTTTTGCCGCAGCCTTTTCACCGTACTTCTTTTAGCATGCCCCATTTTATTGGCTGAACAGCTTTTAAGGCGTCTACCGCCTCTTGGGCGCATGGACAAGGCTGTTTTACTCCGAAATTGTTTTCGCTGGTCATAGGCTATAGCGACCCGCTTAACATTCCGTAGAGTAGTCCAAAGGTTACACTTCCAGCCCACGCGATTATGAAATAGGTTACCACAACTTTCCATTTGACTATTCTTGAGACTGCCATGGCGTTGGCTACGTCATATGGTTGTCCCATGAGCCAGCTTAACAGTGCGCCTTTTGACATACCTAAATCCCACATGGCTTTGCCAAGGACAACTTCAACAAGTGTTGGCGTGTAAAGTGGTCCGCCGAGCACTGAGGCAATCAGTATTCCTGCGAATCCTGTTAGATATGTTCCAACAATGTCTTCTGGTAGGAATGCTTCTACGTAGCTTACTACAATCAATCCAAGTATGAAGAATGGGAGAATCTGCTTTGCCAGGTATCCGGCAAATTTCAGAGCTGCCCAAAGTCTCTCATCTAATGGGGGTTTAACAATTTCCACTTTGGCTGAGGCTGCGTTGGCTATTTGATATTCTTTCTCGACGGCTTTGCCCCACGGCGTCTTTGAAAGTATTATGCCTGCAGCCAGAGCTGTTGCTGCTGATGCTATTATGCGGACGCCGGCAACCTCCCAGGAGATCATCTCGCCAGTTAGCAGAATTGTTAGGATATTTGATGCAGGCGCCATCAAAAAGAATGTTATTGCCGGGCCTATTCCTGCCCCTGCATACAGGACTCCACCAAATAGTGGGACCATTGTGCATGAGCAAACTGTTAGGAAAGGCGCCATTGCAAGGGCAAGCCCATAACCAACTGCCTTGCTGCTTCCCATGTATTTTGTTATAGCCTCTTTAGGGACAAACTCGTAGATTAGGCCTGCAACTGTGAATGCAAAGAGTAGGCATATTGTTCCATGGCTGAAGTAGTCAATGAGGTAGACTATAGGAATCTCCCATAATGGGAGTGGGCGTAAATCAACGGGTTTTGATTGTGGCGCCATTGAATACGCCACAATGCGGCTATAGATTAGAAGACCTATGACTACCACAATGAAGGCTAGGATAACGCCAGCTCTGATGGCCCTCTTAGTTTTTTCCTCCATACGCTTTTTCGCCTTTATTTGACTACTTCCATTATCAGCTTCTCAACTTCAACAGGGCTTGGAACCCGCCCCATAATTTTGACGGTGCCGTTTATGGCTATGGCCGGCGAAACCAGAACGCCATATTTTTGGATTGTTTCCTTTGACATTATGTTGGCTTTTTCGATGTTTACCATTATGCCCGCCTGCTTAAGTTTTTCAGCGGCTTTCTCTGCAGCCCATTTAGCTGCTTGGCAACGTCTGCATGGCGGATCAGGCCCTATTACTTCAACTTTAACTTCTTTCATTCATTTTTCACCATGGAAAGTTAAGATAGAATAAAGCAATATTTTTGCTTTGTGGCTTAATTAGTTTCTTTGTTTATCTTTCTCTTATGGATTGGTGTGCTGTTGATGAGAGGCTTATTAGGCGTGGTGAGCTCCTTCTCAGCCTAGATTTTCTTAACAATTATGATTATGAGCTTAGCCTCTTGAATGATGGTAAGGTTGGGAGGCCATTCAAGATTACGTATGGGTATATTGTTTTCCTAGCTGTTGTTCGATACTTATTCTCCATGCCTTATAGGCAGATTGAGGGTTTCACCAGGGCTCTTCATAGGCTTATTCCAAGGCTTCCAACAGTAGACTACTCGTGGATTAGGAGG
>Ga0272445_1002544_pt1 | contig 12428 bp, 14 predicted proteins | sample YNPCB0031_FD_194404 | JGI IMG/M metagenome (GOLD analysis project Ga0272445, IMG submission 194404) | Hot spring sediment microbial communities from Yellowstone National Park, WY, United States - YNP-CB-003-1 | ecosystem: Environmental > Aquatic > Thermal springs > Hot (42-90C) > Sediment... | reverse complement strand
GCCTCGACCCTTGCGAAGGCCTCGCCTGCGGGGACCCTCAGGTTGATCGGGTGTTGCTTGTTCTTCACAGGTCCCTCGGGCATCATCTCTATCGCCTGGCGGATTATGTTCACGCTCTGAAGCATCTCCTCGTAAGCGATCCACGCCCTCGCGTAGGCGTCTCCCTCCGTCCTCACCGGAACCTCGAACCTGAAGCGGTCGTAGGCGTCGTAGGGCTCGTCAATCCGGACGTCGCGCTTGAACCCGGAGGCCCTGAGGCTCACGCCCACAGCACCCAGCTCAGCGGCCATCTCCCGGGTAAGGACGCCGACGCCCTTCGTGCGCTCGATGAAGATCGAGTTCTCCAGTATCAGGTCCCTGTAGTTCTGGAGCCTCGCCTCCAGGAAGTCCATCACCCTCAGCGCGTACTTCGGGAAGTCGTCCGTCAGCTCGCTCTCAGGGGGCGATCTGCCCGTCGCGTCCCTGTACCAAGCCCTGAACCTCTTCACCAGCTCACCAGGGACTTTCTTAGGAAGGTCGTTCCTCACGCCTCCGGGGACGAAGTAGGAGTGGGTTATCCTCTGGCCTCCGATGAACTGGACCAAGTCCACCACGAACTCCCGGTCGCCGAAGCACCAGAGGAACGGTGTTGTGAGGCCGAGGAAGACTCCGTAGAGCGCGAAGTAGTAGAAGTGGCTGCCGATGCGGTTGAGCTCCGCCACCAGCGGTCTGATGTACTTCGCCCTCTCCGGTATCTCGACGCCCATCAGCTTCTCGACGGCTAGGCAGTAGGGGTAGACCATGCCTGCCGCATCCAGGATCGCTGGCCTCTCGAGGTGCGGGATGTTGGTTATCCACGTCTTCTGCTCGCACATCTTCTCCTCTCCCCTGTGAACGTATCCGGGGTCTGGGTCCAGATCGATCACCGTGTCACCCAGCACCCTGACGATCATCCTGAAGTGCCCTGTGCCCGGATGCTGAGGGCCGTAGGAGAAGGCGAGCCCCTCACCGGCCTCCCAGATCGATATCTCCTTGACCTCGGCCTCCTCGGCCATCGGGGTTAGGTGAACGTTGCTTAATTTAAGCTGAATGATTGTGCGCAGATCCGGCCTCGCAGCCGACCGCGCATGGCCTCGACCCAGGAAACGGTTCGCATCACGTTTTTTACCACGGTAGGGGCATTCGGTGGGAGAAGGAAATGGCGAGGATGCACGCGAGGAAGAGGGGCAAGTCGGGATCGAAGAGGCCGATCTCGAAGACCCCTCCCAGTTGGCTCGCGGTGACGCCGCAGGAGGTGGAGGAGCTGGTGGTGAGCTACGCCAAGGCCGGGATGACGCCGAGCATGATAGGCGTCGTCCTCAGGGACCAGCACGGGATACCTCTCGTCAAGGCAGTCACGGGCAAATCGATAACCAAGATCCTCGAGGAGAGGGGTCTGCTACCCGAGATCCCTGAGGACCTGATGCACCTGATAGAGCGGGCGAGGAGGATGCACGTCCACCTCCAGCAGCACCGTTCGGACAGGTACAACAGGCACAGGCTCCAGCTGCTGGAGGCCAAGATCCACCGATTGGTGAAGTACTACAAGAGGGTCGGGAAGCTCCCGAAGGACTTCCAGTTCAGGACGATGTACACGTACGCCTGAGCGGTGTGCCGTGCCCTTTTGCTGATGTCATCGGTTTGCACCAACACCTCTCCTCTCACCTTCACGGATAAATTACGAATCGATGTTGTGGCCGATGCTATGCTGCGCGAATTGGAGGCGCTGCTCCCGTTCTTTCAGCTGGTCCTCGGGATGCTGCTGATACTTTTCGGCAGGCAGCTGGTCAAGTTCGGTGCCTTCGTTGCTGCTGGGTCTATCGGGGCCTACCTCGTCTGGAGGATCCTCGGGAACGAGTTGAGCGGCTTGCTGGCTACGGTCGGCCTGATCCTCGGCTTCGTGGCCTTCGGCCTGTTGGGATTGGTCCTCCTCCGGATAGGAATAGGCATAGCCGCAGGTGCCCTGATTTATCTTATCGCCTCTAGCCTCGGTCTCCATTGGTTCTACGCCCTCGTCCTCTCGCTCCTGGCCCTCGCGTTGGCCCTCCTGTGGCACACCCAGGCACTGGCGCTCCTCACCGCCATGATCGGCGGTCTGCTGGTCCATAGGGGCCTGTCATGGTTACCGCTCGATCAGGGACTCGTGGTCATGATCGTTGCCGGACTGGTCGCACTCGGCCTCAGGTTCCAGTTGCGGCAAAGGTGACGTGTTATTAACGACGCTGCGCGTTCCTGAAGGCAGTTGATCGTCCTGAACCTGACGGACCGAGAGGTCGAGGTCTCGGAGTCAGGCGAGCAAAGGGCACAGGTGAACGTCGGTTTAGGAAGGGAGCGTGAGGTCAGGAGCGTCGAGTGCGGCGTGGCGAAGCTTAACTTCGGTTACGTGAGAACCAGGAAAGGCGGACGATACTGGCACGCGGGGCTGGAGATGCTGCGGGTCGAAAACCGGTCCGAGGGGGCCGGAAAGACAAAAGCAGTCTCGATGGAGCTGAGGTCTCTCCAACCTGCATCCGGCTTCGTCGTCAAAGGTGCCCTTGACCCGATGGGTGCATTCTCGCCCGGCTTTGTCGCCAGAGGTATAAGTGGGTTCGTCTACTGCACCGCAGCTAAGGTAAACATCGCGTTGGGGAGCGACGTCCACGTCCTCTTCTTAGCACCCTCAACTTCGAGGCCCGAGGTGAGGGCGGAGAAGACGGTGCTCACCGTAAGCTCAGGGAGGGCACAGGCGATCGCTTACCTTCAACACTCGGTAGGGGGCATCGAGGTCTCCTTAAGCTGCAACGGAGAGGGGATCAGGTCGGCCAGGCTTGAGCTCCTCAGGTCAGCAGACTTCCGAACCTTCAGGGAGTTCAACGTCTCCGAGACGCTCTTGGAGGTCGAGCCGGGAGGAAGCGGCCGCGTCACGTGGTCCCCAGTTAACGGCCCGCCTGAACCATTGGTCGTCATCGCCACAACGAGGGACTTCTCTAATACGAAGAAGTTCCAGAGGATCCTCGATGCCCTCGGATGCAAGACACGCGTCGACTTTCTCGGACGGATCGAATCCGAGTTCGGGGACTTCTTCGTGATAGGCGATCACCGGCCCGTGAGGCACTCGATCGAGCTACTGCTGGACGTCCCAAGACGGCCTGACGTGAGGGACAGAGCGGAGTTAGAGGTCGTGGGATGAGCTGAAATGGATCGTCGCGATGCGTAGCGTTTCCTGTATGCGTCCTCTGTTTTGCCGGACGAAGTTCACGGCCCCTCTGTAACGGACTCCTCTTGGTTTACTCCGACTACGCCCGGTCAGGGTTAAGAGCAACGTCTTGTCGGTTTCACCGGATCGCTGGCGGGCCGGTAGATCAGTGGTAGATCGCCCGCTTGGCGTGCGGGAGGTCGGGGGTTCGAATCCCCCCCGGTCCACCAGTTCTCAGTACAATCGCCTCTGAAGGCTCTCTAGGGCACTTCTCGCCTGATCTAACTCTTCCTGCTCGAGGCGTTAGAGCATGTTCTAACGCCTGGACAGAAGGTGTTGGAGCATATTCTAACGGTAATAGCACTGGTGTTGGAGGGCGCTACCTTCGTCGCTCATACCGTCACGTTCCTCAGCTCCTCAGTCAACCGTAGCACGCCGGACTTCAGCCTCTCGAGCTCATCCCCCCTGAGCTGTCTGACCGGCTCCGGAGGCGGGCCGAGGTCGATGCCCCTGATCCTGAGGGCTGCCCTCTGCGTCTCGAACTCAACACCGGTGTTCCTTAGGAGCGACGAGGCCCTGTTCAAGAGCCGCTGGAGCCTGAAGCACTCGTTTAACCTGTTCTTCTTCAGGGCCCTGTAAACGCCCACGACGAGCTCTGGGAAGACGCCGGCCGTGCCGCTGACTGTGGCGTTGGCTCCGATCAGGAAGCAGTAGGAAACCAGCTCGTCGCTGCCGATCGAGACGAACTTCCTCCCCCTGAACTCCGAGACGAGTTCGAGCGCCAGTCCTGGGTCACCGCTGCTGTCCTTTATCCCCTTCACGTTCTCCAGCTCTCCCATTATCCGCGAGATGGTGGAGAAGCTCAGCTGGTATCCTTGTCTAGAAGGTATGTTGTAGACCATGACCGGTATGGAGGAGCGCTCGGAGAGCGTCGAGTAGAACCTGAACAGCGTCTCCTCGTCGGGCCTGTAGTAAAAGGGAGCGACGGCCGCTGCGGCTGTGGCGCCTATGTCGTTCGCGTGGCGCAGGAGCTCCATGACTGTGTCCATGTCCGAAGAGCCGATTTGGATTATCGCAACCTCTCCGGAGCTCAGATTGCCGACGAACTTCTCCGCTACGCGCTTCCTGTGCTCGACGCCGTGCCTCGGCCCCTCGCCCCAAGTGCCCAAAACGTAGTAACCCCTGACACCGTGCTGCCGGAGGAACTCCATGTAAGTCGGTATCCTGCCCTCGTTCCCTTTGGAAGGCGTTATTGTCGATGCGATGACGCCCTCGAAGCCAAGCAAATCGGCCATCGCCAGGCCATGAAGCGCTCAGGGTAAATGCCTTTCGCTCACCGGTTGCACGTTGCTGTGCGAGTTGCGGACCTGACAGATGTGATTGGCGGATCCTGCTCCGTCACAGAAGGACGTGTTGCTTCTTGGGTAGCGGCATGGGCCAGATCGGTCGTCTCGGTCACGATATCCGATATATACAGCGAGATATCTCGGGGTGAGAGGGCTGTGCTGAAAAGAGGAAGGTGGGTCGCTTGGCGACGCAGAGGGAACGGATGGAGCTGATGAGGCAGGGGATCGTGAGGGGAGCGATAATCCCGAGGCTCGAGGCAGACGGTTTCATGGTCTCCGCCTGGAAGCGGCCGGTCTCCCTGGAGGACATGGAGCTCAGGGACGAAGGGTGGGTGCCTTACTTCACGCAGTACACCAGTTGGGAGACCTACATCAGGGAGGAACCTCTCCACATTTACTTCAACACGTTCTACGGCGACGTCTACGAGAGGGCGTACAGGCACTGCTTCGTGGAGTACCTGTTGCCCATCAGGTCCTCCCGGATTCCACTTGAGCTCATAGGGACCTTCAGCCGCCTCAACCTCAAGGACGGCGGGCACATCTGGAAGCACAGGATAATGGTCGACATCTCGGATCCTGATGCTGCGGTCGCTGAGATCGAGAAGGTCTACGACGAGCTGCTGCTCGCCCTGATCGAGGCCGGGCTGGTCAAGGTCGTCGAGGACAGGCAGAGGAAGAGGTGAGCTCGGGCATCGATCCCTGTAGTCGGAGCCTCCAACAAAAAGGGGACGGTTCTATTCGTTCAGGGAGCTGCCGAGGTCCACCATCAGACCTTGCGTATGGCGGCCTCTATCTTCGACCTGACGTCCTCCGGTATCTCGGTCAGGTTGTGGGCCCTCCTCGCGTGAACGGCTAACATCTCCATCAGCTCCTCCTTGCTCGAGGCACCTCGCACCTCAAACCCGCAGTCCATACCGACGTCCTTGCACCTGAACTCGTAACTCGGCATGGCTGTCAATACATGGGTTCCCATACCTATAGCATTTTCCCTAGAATCCGGGAAGGTGTCATGCAGGGCGTTCACTGCTGAGTTGGAGCGACTCCGCGGAACGGCAGATCTGCCTCAGGCAGACGTTCAGCAACGGACTCACCGCCCGAAACACATCCATCTAAGCCAACAGCCCTGTTGAAGCTCGTAGCGGTGCGTGCTAACTGCAAATTGCCGTCGGCCAGCATGCAAGTTACCGATATCTTATGGACGGGTTGTGTCGTTACGGTCTGCCATGTCGACGAGGGGATCAACAGCCTACGAGGCGGTAAGCGTGGCGATCGACGTCGTCAGGTTCCTGAAGAGCAGGTACAACTACAGGAAGCTCTCCTCGATGCTGGGCATACCGCAGTCTACGCTCTCCAGATACATCAGGGGCGAGACCGTTCCGAGCCAGAAGCACGTCCGCCGGATCCTCGATTGGGCTGAGAAACACCTCAAACCCGAGGAGCTCGTCAGGGAGTTCGTGAACGGCGAAGACCTCGAGGGGCTGTCGACCGTCGCCACGGAGCCGATGATGGTGAGGATGCTGGCGGGGAGCGCGTTCGAGGCCTTCTCCGGCAGGAGGATCCTGGGTGTCTTGAGTATGGACCAGTTGGTCCTGCCTATAGCGACGGCCTTCTCCTTGCTCACCGGCACCAAGCTCTACCAGCTCTCCGAGAGGCCCCACTGGGGGAGGGAAAGGTCCGTGCCGATAGTCTTCCAGCAGGGAAGCGAACCCTTTGCCGGATGCCTGTGGTGCCCCTCCTCGATCAGCGAGGTCGGTGAGGGAGTGCTGCTGATGGCCCTTGCGGTTACGCAGCCGAGTCCCCTCTCTGAGGTAATCAAGGCGCTCGAGGAGAGGAAGGTCCACGTTGCGGGGATCTTCACGCTGGTCGCCAAGAGGCGCGTCTGGAACGACCTGAGGGTGCCGGTGGCGTGCAAGAAGCACGCGGTCTTAGCGCTCACCTGAAGTTCAGGCGTACTCCCTCCAAGTGTGGCCGCACTTGGTGCACCGGAAGAACTGCGTCGTGGGCTCGTCGGCGGACCTCGTCTGGACAGTCCACCAATATGCCTCCCTGTTGCCGCACTGGGGGCAGACCACGTCGGTCGTCTTCGGATGTATTGAAGCCTCGTCGCTCTCGTCAACTATGACGGCCGCCCTCCTCCTCGTCCTGACCTTACCGAGGTTTACGGTTACCGACCCTGACGTCTTCCTGTAACCGCACTTCCTGCAGACCAGCACCACGCCTGACGAGGTCTTCGCCGACGTCATGAAGCCGCCGCACTTAGGACAGAATTCCATCCTCCCCGCCACGAGCAAAGATCGATGTAAATCTTGCCTCTGCCGAATTCATGAGCGGGTGATCGGTTGGAGAGGGTGAACCTGGCGGTAATCGGAGCTGGCTTCTGGGGCAGGAACCACGTCAGGGTCCTCTCGGAGCTGGACGGGTGCGAGGTCGTGGCGGTGTGCGACGTCGATCTGGAGAGGGCCAAGAGGGTGGCTACGGCCTTCAGGGTTCCGAGGTACACCTCCGATTACAGGGAGCTCTGCAGTGACGAATCGATCGACGCTGTCACGGTCTGCACGCCCTCCACCACCCACGCCAGGATAACAGTAGACTTCGTCGCTGCAGGCAAGGACGTCCTCGTCGAGAAGCCCATGGCCTCCAATCTGGAGGAGGCCCTTCGAATGGTCGACGAGATCAGGTCCTCAGGCAGGAAGGTTATGGTGGGATTCATCGAGCGCTTCAACCCCGCACTCGTCAGGGCCGTCCAGTTGCTTAGGGAGGGCAGGATCGGCGACCCCATCCTGATCTACGGAAGGAGGATAGGGCCTTGGCCCGAGAGGATAGGTGACGTCGGCGTGGTGCATGACACGGCGATCCACGACATCGACCTCTCCTGCCACATCTTCGGCGCCTTGCCCCGTTCCGTATTCGCGGTCGGCGGCTCCGTCATCCACACGAAGGAGGACCACGTCCAGTCGACGCTCGACTTCGGAGGTGGAAGGTCGGCGATGATCGAGGCCAACTGGCTTACTCCAAGGAAGAAGAGGGAGATGTTCGTGACGGGGACGGAGGGCGTCCTGAGCATCGAGTTCCTGAAGAAGGAGGTGACGCTCGAGAAGGCCGACGGGATCTACTCGCCCACCGTCGAGCAGAGGGAGCCGCTGAGGGCCGAGTTGGAGCACTTCGTTGGGGCCGTTTCGAAGGGCGACGCACCGTCTCCCGACCACCTCGACGGGCTGGTCTCGATCGCGATCGCAGAGGCCATAATCCAGTCGATCAGGAGGGGAAGGACCGTCTTCCTCGAGGAGCTGGTGGACCTGAAAGAGCTCGGCATCAGGACCCTAGGCTGAGCTTCTGTCTCCCTTTCTGTAGCTTGCGGCCTCGCCTTTGTTGGGGTTCAACGCAAAATCCATCAGGTGAGCTCCGTTACCTGAAGCGGCATGGACCTCGACGTCAGGACCGTTACTGTGGGCCCCCTGATGACCAACTGCTACGTCCTCGTCTCATCGGGTGAGGCGATCGTTGTGGATCCAGGTTGGGAGGTGGAGAGGATACTTTCGGAGCTCTCGGGCTTGAAGGTGGTGAAGATAGTTGCGACGCATGCCCACTTCGACCACGTAGGAGCCGTCGAGGACCTGCGCGAGAGGACCGGTGCGGAGTTCGTGATGCACCGTGCAGACCTCAAGCTGCTGGACGTCGTCGAGGAGATGGCGAGCCACTTCGGCCTCAAGGTGAGGAAGCCGAGGCCCGACGGTTTCGTCGAGGACGGAGACGTTCTGAGGTTCGGGAGTTCCGCGGTCAGGGTCCTCCACACGCCCGGCCATTCGCCCGGAAGCATATGCTTGCACCAAGGTCTGGTGCTCCTGTCCGGTGACACGCTCTTCAACGGCTCCGTCGGCAGGACAGACTTCATAGGAGGGAGCTTCGAGGAGCTCGAGAGGTCGATCAGGACGAAGATCTACACGCTCGACGACGAGACGCTCGTCTATCCCGGCCACGGGCCCATCACCACAGTCGGGATGGAGAAGCGCTTCAACCCTTTCGTTCGGGGATGAGCTCCGATCCCTGGGCAGACCTCGTCGATCGGATCGTCAGCTGCGAGAGGTGCCCGCGGCTCGTCGAGTATCGACGGAAGGTGGCCGAGAACCCTCCGAGGAGGTTCAGGGGACAGCAGTACTGGGCGAGGCCGCTTCCGGGCTTCGGCGACAGGGAGGCCAGGATACTGGTGGTGGGGCTTGCGCCTGCAGCCCACGGAGGCAACAGGACGGGAAGGATGTTCACCGGCGACTCGTCGGCCGACTTCCTGATGAGGACCCTACATTACTTCGGGCTTGCGAGCATGCCGAGGTCCGTGAGCAGGGACGACGGCCTCCAGCTGAGGGGCGTGTTCCTGACGGCTCCTGTGAGGTGCGCTCCGCCCGAGAACAGGCCTACCCGTGAGGAGCTGGAGAACTGCTACCCGTACCTGAAAGAAGAGTTCTCGCTGCTGCGGAACGTGAGGGTAGTTGTGGCGCTGGGCGCGATAGGGTTTGCCGCTGCCAAACACCTATTGCAGGACGCGGGTTTCGTCCACGAGGGAAGGAAGAGGCCCGAGTTCAAGCACGGCGCCCACTACGTTTACAGGAACGCGGAGGGTAGGACGGTCCACCTGCTGGCTTCCTATCATCCATCGAGGCAGAACACCAACACAGGCAGGCTGACCGATGCGATGTTCAGGAGGGTCTTCAGGAAGGCCGTCGATTTGGCTGGGACCTGAGGAGAGCGTCTTCAGTTCGCTCCTGCTCGATCTTGATGACGTCGGAGCTCTCCCTCACGAACCTGTTTATCCCGGTCTGGGCGATGAGCCTGCAGTTGTCGAGGATCTCGACGAGGTTCGTCAGCATAAGCCTGTATGAGAGCGACTTCTGGACGTCCCTGACCGACTCGAGGACCGTCGACTCGAGGGCGTTTATCCTCTCCAGTAGCTCCGGCACCCTGTCGAGGGCCCTGTTCAGGAGCTTGATGTCCGAGACGAGGTACCCGTTGAGGGCGGTCCCGAAGACGTTCGAGACCTCCGTCGCCAGCTCCTTCAGCTGCTCGACCAGCTGCCTCCCCTCCTTACCCTTCGTCTGGCCCAGCTTCACGACCTCCCTCGAGACCTGGAGGGTGTGGTCAGCGATCTCCTCGACAGCTGCTAGAACTATCCGCAACCCTGTGAGTGCCAGCGGCGAGTCGAGTCCCACCTCCCTTATCAGCGACCTCTCCCTGGCGGCCGTCAGCAGCTGCCTCAGCGCGAGGAAGTAGTAGGAGTCGATCTTCTGTTCCGCCCTTCCAACCTCAGCCGCCTTCTCAGACATGTTGTGGATCAGCGCGTCGACCGAGGACTCGATCATCCACGCAATCAGCTCCTGCATCCTTCTGATGAGCTCGACGATCGTGTACCTCCTAGTGTCGATGAGGACCTTCAGCACCACCTCGTAATCTTCCTGCTTCACTATCTCGAGCCCTGGGAGGCGCTCTGTTGTGGAGACGATCCAGTCGACCTTGTCGCCCGTCAGGCCGTGCTTGGACGCGACCACTATCTCGTCGTATCCCTGCAGGTAGCACGCTGTCACGAGCCGCTCCAACTCCTCGCCTCTCTCGACCGCGTCGGCATCGATCACAGCCCTCACGGTCCGCGCCGCCTTCGGTGCCAGCCTGATCAGAAGGCCTTCATCCGTCGTCTCTATGTAGACCGGATCGCCCGACTTCAGGCCCTTCTCCAGCACCCACTTCCTCGGCAGCGAGACCACCAGCGTCGTCGTCCCTAGCTTCTGGAGCCTCCTGATCTCCAACGGTCCTCAGGTATATGCTCGAATATATGCTATTTAGCTGTTCTCTTGACGCTACGGGTATGGAGCCTTCGCCTGCGGTTCCGATCCTCCAGCAGGAAAACCGCGATTAACACGTTTTATCCTCGAATCTTTCGTGTAGTGCCGTGAGCTCGCAGGAAGGCAGGGAACCCTTGGTCTACATCAACGGAGAGCTCTACCCGAAATCGGAGGCGAAGATCTCGGTGTTCGACCACGGCCTGCTCTACGGCGACGGCGTCTTCGAGGGGATCAGGGTCTACAACGGCATTATCTTCAAGCTCAGGGAGCACATCGACCGGCTCTACAGGTCGGCGAAGGTCCTGAGGCTCAACATCCCGATCACTCCGGAGAAGATGGTGGAGGAGGTTGTGAGGACCGTCAGGGCCAACGGCTTCAGGGACGCCTACATTCGGTTGGTCGTCACCAGAGGCGTGGGCGATCTGGGATTGGACCCGAGGAAGTGCGGAAGGCCCAACGTCATCATCATCGTCGAGCACCTCGAGCCCATCCTCGGCTCCGGCATGAGGGAGAAGGGGATAACGGTGATCTTCAGCTCCACCAGGAGGGACCCGGTCCAGTCGACCAGCCACGAGGTCAAGTCCCTCAACTACCTGAACTCGATACTGGCCAAGATCGAGGCGATCGAGGCCGGTGCGGACGACGCGATAATGCTCGACAGCAGAGGGTTTGTGGCCGAAGCGACGGGTGCGAACGTCTTCATCGTGAAGAACGGTACCCTGATCACGCCTCCTGTAACCACAGGGATCCTTCCCGGGATAACGCGGGCTGTGGTGATCGAGATCGCGGGCAAGCTCGGGATACCTGTCCAGGAGAGGGACATAACGCCGGTCGAGTTCATGACGGCCGACGAGGCCTTCGTCACGGGGACGGGCGCTGAGCTGGTCCCCATCGGCTACGTGGGGAAGGTCCCGATAGGTGACGGGAGGCCTGGACCGATCTTCAGGCGGATCCTCGAGGAGTTCAACAGGTACAAGGTCGATCCGAGGAACGGCGTGCCGGCCTTCTGAGGTCGTGGGCTTTAGCCGTTGCGCCAAATCTCAAGGTAAGTTCAAATCTCTCTTTCTCTCCTTTCATTGGGTGGGTAACTGCGGGGATACCCGCCTCCTCCCCGAAAGTATGAGGCCGCCGGATGGCGGACCAGAGCCGAGTAGGGGAGGGGCCACCTCATATTTTCTGAAGTCCCCATGTTACCTTCCAGTCTTCCCTGAACTTTCTGGAGATGAGCTGGTAATACGTGTGATCGCCCCTGAAAGCGCGTGATACCGATCCAGCGAGATAATCTACAACCTGCAGACAGGGCTCTTTCCTTGAGTCCTCATGTCTCACAATAAGCTCAGGTAATTCCTTGAAACCCTCAACCCTGAACGCTGCCCTGATCTCCATACTGGAATCGTGAAGGGCCAGCCACACAGCCTTTCTTTCCGCATACTTGTCGAACTCGATCCTCATGCTCTCCTTCATGCTACGATCTATGACGTAAGTGATCTTCCTTGGCGCGAACGCACGTATTACGAAGCCCAGCACATAGTGAATGGCCAGGTAGTTGTACAATAGGTGCGGGTTCTCCCTAAATTCCTTTTTTATCACGGCGCGTTTGTCGATTGCTACATACCCAGCCTCAAAATGACACTTCTCACTGAGAAACCCCAGAACACTCCTCCTCGTCTCATCGGAATCGTTGTGGAACTTTAGTTCCGACACCCCGACTCGGAGCTTGTTTCTCAGGAATCTCTTCAGATCTATTGTAAGGCGAGAGATGTTGGTGGGAACCAAGAAGGCGATGACGAAGATGGGCGACCTGTTCAAGGATTTCTCGGAGAAACCTATGTCGCCCGATTCGTCGACAAAGATAGAGACGTGCTCATACTGATTCATTTCATATCAGCGCAGCCCCCAAGCTACTACCAGAACCCTCTGCACCTCGCCGACGTAGATCCCGAAGGTCACCAGGAGGGCCAGAAGGACCACCATCGGAGCGGCCATCGTGACAGGTGCGTCGTGGGCGTGCCTGTGCTCTCCGACTTGAAAGACGTACATGAAAGTCCTCGTGTAGTAGCC
>Ga0272445_1002539_pt1 | contig 12475 bp, 13 predicted proteins | sample YNPCB0031_FD_194404 | JGI IMG/M metagenome (GOLD analysis project Ga0272445, IMG submission 194404) | Hot spring sediment microbial communities from Yellowstone National Park, WY, United States - YNP-CB-003-1 | ecosystem: Environmental > Aquatic > Thermal springs > Hot (42-90C) > Sediment... | reverse complement strand
TAGACGTGAACCGGGAGTACGGCGGGCTTCCCGGGGTTCGCACGTATTCGGTGGGGAAAGACTTCAAACTTGGAGTACGGGAAATCGGGGTCGAGGCCCTGTCCGTGATGCTTGAGGCCTTCGGGACGCCCGCAACTTCCCTCCTTTATTTTGAGACGAGGCTTACGAAGCTTTTTCAGGAGAAGAAAGATTTCGTCGGGACCGATGAGCTTATCTCGATGGCGGAAGAAGGAGAGTTTTATCCCACCCAAAGCGGGTATGCCGCGGATGCGGTGAACCGGACCCTTCGCTCCCGGTTAGAAGCCCTAAAACTCACGGGAATGGTGGCGAGGAGTCCCCTCGAGGCCTCGTCGTTTGCGGGGGTCTGGAAGGAAATCCGGGAAGGAGGGGCAGTGGCGTTCGATCTTTCCGGGCTTTCGACACCGGCGAGGATGGGGTTTGCTCAAGCGCTTTTGCGGTTCCTCTTTGCCCTTGTAGAGGAAGAAGAAAAAGTTCCGTTCGTGTTTTTTGAGGAAGCGCACCTCTATGTGACCCCGCAGGGAATCGATGCCCTCGTGACGAGGGCAAGACACACCGGGATCACGAGTTTTTTCATCACGAATACACCCACAGCCCTTCCGGAAGGGGTTTTACGGGCAGCGGATAACTTGTTCGTGTTCCGGTTGCCGCTGGAGGAGGACATAAAGTGGGTGGCGAAATCGGGAATGATCGAGGAGGTCTCCTTGACCGGTCTAGTGAAAGCCCTCCCTCAACATGCCTGCCTAGCTCTTGGGGAAATCAGCGGTGGATACCCCCTGGTTCTCCTTCCTGATCCCTTAGTGGGTTGCAACACAAGAGGGGAAACGAGGTATTACTTTTGCGTTTGAGCTCTTTAAAAAGAACGCGGGTTTTGCGTTTATTTCAAAGTTGCGATAGGATTGTCGGACATAGTATGACAAAGGCAGCGCGAGTAAGTGTGCGGTTGCCCTCCTGGATCCAGGGGGAGCTCAAGCGGCTGGCCGCTGGGGAGCGGCGCTCTTTGAGCGCTGTAGTCCGTGATCTCCTTGAGGAGGCGCTCCGGATGCGGCGCTGCCCAGGGATCGTTTTTGTGGACGGACCCACAGGAAGGAGGCCGGTCCTCGCTGGAACAGGCCTTGAGGTTTGGGAAGTGGTCAAAGCCTATAAGGACTGCGGCGAGGATTTCGAAAAGCTCAAGGAAACCTTCGACTGGCTTTCCCCTCGGCAGCTCCGCGATGCCCTCCACTACTTTCGCCTTTACCCAAAAGAGATCGAGGAGGAGATCCGCCGCCAAGAGGAGCTCAAATCCCGGGCCCCTGAACTCTATCCCCACCTCTTCCCTAGGCCTTGATGGTCAAGCTCTATCTCGACGAGGACATGAGTAGCCGGGTAGCTCAAGCTTTACGGAGCAAAGGTTTTGATGTGATTTCCTCGCATGAGGTTGGGAACGATGGGCTTTCCGATGAAGAGCAGCTCCGCTATGCCACGAAAGAAGGAAGACACCTTGTTACCTACAACGCCAAGGATTTTCTGGCCCTAGCAAACCAGTGGTACCAGAAGGGCCGGCGTTTTCCCAAAATCCTGATCCTTAGGGAGGAGCGCTCTCCCCGCCATGACCTAGGCGCCCAGATCAAAACCCTCGAGGAATTTTTAAACCGAAGTGCTCAAGACCCCAATCTCTGGGATTGTGTGGAGTTTTTGTAACACAAGACGGTGCTTACAACGGACATCTTTTGATGGCCTTAGTACCCCAAGCCTATTCGAACATGTTTATATTCCAAATAATTATCTAAAGCATGCCGCGAAAGTTCTCGACCAATTCCGCTTTGTTTCCACCCGCCAAATGGAGCTTGAAGCTCTGTCACGTCGTTCACATTGATTGCGACACCACCAGCCTCGAGATGTTCGGCGAGATATATCGCTTTAGCCAAATCTTGGGTATAGACATAAGCAGCTAGCCCATACCGTGTTTCATTTGCCAGGTGTAGAGCTTCTTCCAAACTTTGCACCACCATGATGGGCATAACCGGGCCAAATGTTTCCTCACGCATGATGCGCATCCGATGGTCAACATCCACAAGTATTGTAGGAGTGAAAAAGAAACCTTTCTTATATTTTTCCCCCTCAGGTTCCTGCCCTCCATAAATAATCTTTGCCCCTTTCTCAAGTGCGTCTTGAATGTGTTCTTTGGTCTTGCACCGCAGCTCTTCCCTAAACATGGGGCCTAAGTCTGTCTCTGGTTCAAGCCCGTTGCCAAGCCTGAGTTTTCGCACCGCCTCTAACACGCCCTCGATAAAATCGTTGGATACTTTTTTAAACACATATACTCTATTAATGCTGATACAAATTTGTCCCATGTGGGAAAATGCACGGCGCACACAACCAGGGATCGCAGCCTCAAGAGGGGCATCATCGCAAATAATCGCAGGTGCATTACCGCCAAGTTCAAGCGTGACTCTCTTTAAATGTTTTGAAGCCTTTTCCAGAATGAGTTTCCCTGTCTCTGTCTCTCCTGTAAATGCCAATTTCGCTACCTTCGGATTTTCTACTAACTCTATGCCTACTTCAGAAGCTCGGCCTTGGACAACATTTATAACTCCTGGTGGAAAGCCCGCATCATTCACAGCCTTTACGAATTCCGTGGCCGCAACCGGCGCTTCGCTAGAAGGTTTAATCACTACGGTGCACCCGGCTGCCAGCGCCGGTCCGAGTTTCCAGGCTAAAAGATCCACAGGGAAATTCCAAGGAACGATTAACCCAGCTACCCCAACAGGCTGGCGGATTACGAAGCTGCGCGTAGAAGGTGAAGACGTCGGAACCCATTCACCAAAAATTCTCATTGCCTCTTCCCCGTAATATTCCAACACTTTGGCTGCAAAGTCGATTTCTTTTCTGGCATCTTTCAAGGGTTTGCCATTCTCTAGTGTAAGAAAATACGCAATTTCTTCGAGGCGTTGTCTAACAATTGATGCTGCCTTTTTTAGAAGTTCGGCTCTCTCAAAGCTGCTCGTCCATGCCCATTGACCAAAAGCGCGATAAGCAGCTTCAATGGCTTCCTGAACATCGTGTTTTGTTCCTAGAACAACCTCAGCGACAACTTCATCCGTATTAGCCGGATTGATAATGCAAGCAGTGGATTTTCCATCCCTCCATGTACCATTTATCAACATTTGAACAAGCTTTGGCATATTGCCTCCTTTACTTGTTTGTTGTAGAAAACCTTCTGATTACTTTTTAAAAAAACCTCGAACACCTTCGAGTGTTGCTTCTACCAATAGCTTTTCAAGAGAACGCCTTTCTTCTTCGGCCAAGACTTCGAAACTGTCAAACTTGACGGTAGTTAAACAAAAGCTCACAGCTTTTAACTGGAGGTACCTGCTAACTGCGTAAACGGCTGCCGTTTCCATATCCAACCCAATAACGCCAAGTTTACGGAGCAATGTTACATCTACCTTCCCTTCCCTGAGCCGGTTAGGATGCAAACCATCCAAACTTGCAATCAGCCCTACGCGGTAAGGAACACCACTAGACGAAAGCCCGCTTGCGAAAGCTGTAAGCAAGTCATAATTGGGGATAGCAGGAAATTCGATGGGGAGATAAGCAATAGAAGTTCCTTCCAATCGCACCCCACCTTCTGCCAATACGAAACTGCCCAAAGGGCAAGATATTGCCATAGCTGTGCCCGCCCTAATAACGACCTCTGCCCCCAGGGCATGAAGCTCCTCAATGGCTACAGCTGCAGCTGGAGCTCCCATGCCGTGAGCCAGGACACCAAGCGGAATGCCTTTATACTGGCCAGTTAATAATGTCATACCATGTGATCCCACGCTAAACCGCGAGTTTTCGAGAGTTTCGGAAAAAAGGTCTAATCTACGCACGTCCCCAACCAGGATAACCACTCTAGGAACCTCTTGGTTATGCTGTAAGTACCATGTCTGGGGCTTATTCATTCAATCCCTCCTGTATAGGCCATGAACCGAAGGCTGCTCGATAACGTCTTTGGAGTGCTACAGGATCAGGTAAAGAAGTTTGTGCACCCCATGATTCGAGAACAAAGGAAGCTAAAACTGCACCGATACGTGCAGATATCGACAAAGGAAGCCCGTGGTAAAGGCCGTAAATAACTCCCGCCACAAACCCATCCCCCGCACCGGTCGGATCCACTGTGCAGGAGGGCCGAACCGCAGGAATGACTTCCTTGCCGGCCTCTGTAAGTACTTCACTTCCCTTATCCCCCTTTGTTACAATAACTCCCTGAAAGCCTCGCTTCAGAAGTTCGGATACATCTCTTAAGCCAACTAATTGTTTTAGCAGAATAGCCTCTGATTCGTTGATTACTAAATATGCGGAAACGTTCAACAAATACTGCAGAAGATCTGGAGGATAAGCACGCATATCCCCTTTAAAGGACCAAAGAATGGGCACCCCCTTTTTCTCCAAATAAAAAACTACTTCACGTGTAAGCCAAGGATCTCCAACAGTTATAACACCGTGGCTTATATTTAGTTCTTGTATGATACTTATCTTGCTTTTTAGAGCTTGCATGGCCATATCGCTCGCACCAGGATAATATAAAGTTATATGGTTTCCTACTTGATCATTAATTAAAAAAGTTCTTGGAGAAGGTAGCTCTTTTTGCAAGCTCACCAAGGATGTGTCAACGCCCAGCTTGGTCAGAAACTCTTTGTACGCTGTTCCATAGTCGTCAGCGCCTAATACAGTAACGAGTGCGGTCCTAATCCCAAGGCGTGCGCAAGCCACAGCAATGTTGCATGCACAACCTCCAGGCAGAGGTCGTTCCAGTCCCTCGAAGGCAAGCACAGTTGATGTCTTGCCCTCGCCACAAAAATGATCGATTAATATGAACGAGTCAAAGCTCGCATAGCCAGTGACAAGTATATTTGCGCCGCTCATGCCCGCGCTCCCTTTCGAACATCCCGCCATGAGACGAATACCAGCGCAGCCACAACTGTTAAGAAGGGGATCATTTGCGCTAGCTGAGGAGGCACATTGATCCAAAGCTGGAGTCGTGACTGTAAGCCATCGAAAAAGCCGAACAGAAGGCAGGCTAAAGTGGTAAACACTGGCCGGCCGCGGCCAAAATAAATTGCTGCAAGGGCAATAAATCCTCTGCCAGCGGTCATCCCTGAAGTAAAAAGGCGCAGGTCCCCTAGCGACAATTGTGCCCCTCCGAGGCCACATAGGATTGCACAAAGCAACTGAGCAACGACGCGTATCCTCTTGATGCTAAGCCCTATCGCCCGGGCTGCCTCTGGATTTTCCCCAACAGCACGTATCCGCAACCCTAACGGTGTGTGATAAAGCCACAGAGTAGTAAAAACCCAGGCAAGCCAAGCCCCGTACACAAGAATGCTATGATCAGAAAAGGCCTGCAGCACCGGCACTGCTTTAAATATCGGGATCTGCAAGCGCGGCAAAATCGGCAGGCTTTGGGGAACAAAAGCCCCTCGGCTTCCTGTAACCACCCACATAAGCAGACGAGTAAGCGCGATAGTAAAAGTATTCAAGCCCAAAGCAGATGTAACCAAGTGAGCTTTCAAGCCTTCGGTAAGGAGGGCGAAAGTAGCTCCGATGAGCATTGCAGATATAACTGCCCCTAGAAGTCCCAAGAGAATGTTGCCGGTCCAGGCGGTGATCGTTAAACCCGCAAAAGCGCCAGCGAGCATTTCTGCTTCCATAGCAATGTTTATCACTCCTACGTGATAACTGAACAAACCACCGTAGGCAACAAGCATTAGTGGTGCAGCTTGCCGTAAAGTTACTCCAATAAGCTCTTCAACTTTCATCTTTTGCTCTCCTGAGTTTTAGCTTTCCTTCGCCACACCCACAGTTGAACTACAAGTTCCGCAGAAGTTAGCGCAATAATTATTCCCTCGAAAATTCTAGGCACTTCCATGGGAATCGCTGTCATTAGCTCTATGAGAGACTCGCCGTTATAAATGGCCCCCAAAAGTAAAGCACTAAAAAGCACTCCAAGAGGATTATTACGGGCGAGCAAAGCAACAGCTATTCCAGTGTATCCATATCCTGGAGAGAAGTTGGCAATAAATCGATAGTGAATACCAAGAATTTGAACTGCCCCAGTTATTCCTCCTAAGAAACCGCTCAAAAACATTGCCTTAACGGCAATTTTCTTGTCCGGCATTCCAGACCACTTTACACATAACGGGTTCAAGCCCAACATTTTGACTTCATAGCCAAACGCAGTTCGCCTAAAGACAAACCAGAGAGTAAAGCTTGCAATGAGAGCAAAAACGAACCCGAGGTTTAATTGTGAAGGAGGTGCAAGCCGGGGCAGCCGGGCTGCGCTCGCAATGGGGAAAGACATAGCGTTAGCAAGCCCGGGGACGCCATAGATGTAAGTAACCAGATAAGTAGTGAGATAAATTGCCACGTAATTTAACATTAATGTTGTTACTATTTCATCTACGTTATACCGTACTTTTACGATTCCTGGCCCTAAGGTCCAAAGGCCACCAGCTATTCCTGCGACGAGGATGGCTAAAAATACCAACATCCAGCCTGGGAGGTGCAACCAGGTAAACCCAACCCAAGCTGCGCCAAAGGCCCCCAAATAAAGGCTACCCTCCACACCCACATTGAAAAGGCCGGCTTTAAAGGCCACAGCTATTGCAAGTCCCGTAAAAATTAAAGGAGTAGCTGCAGCCAAAGTTTCTGCCAAACCTGCACGACTTCCAAAAGCAGTTGTCACTAAAATTTTGAACACCGTAAAAGGGTTTTCTCCTGTAAAGCTAATAATTAACCCAGTAATTAGGAAAGCGATCGCCAACAATAATCCAATGCGGATAAATTCAGTTATCAAGCTTCTTTTCCAATTGCCCACGAGTCCCTCCGAGCATAAGCAAGCCGAGTTCCTCTGGTGTAGTTGCACGAGGCGACACCTCGCCCACTATGGTGCCTCGGAAGATCACCAAAAGGCGATCCGAAAGCTCCAACAATTCGTCCAAATCTGTGGAGACTACTAGGATGCTTATCCCGCGAGCCCGCAAGTTCATTAGACGCTCATGAACCTCCAGGGTACTCCGTACGTCTAGTCCACGTGTGGGGTGAACAGCGATGAGTACCAAAGGGGAGGTTGAGAGCTCGCGAGCAACTACTAGACGCTGAATGTTCCCACCAGAAAGGTTGCGGGCAACCGTATTCGGCTCAGCGACAATGTGGTATTCCTTTATGGCAGAAATAGCAAACTCTTTTATGTTCCGCTCACGCAAAATACCAACGATGTTGTAGGGAAAGCGTCGGTACTTGACGGTGATGAGGTTTTCTGCCACAGTAGCTGAAGGAACGACCCCCTCTTTTAGCCTGTCCCCAGGTATTACCGCTAGCCCTAGCCGTCTCCGTTTGGAAGGAGGAAGGCGAGTAATGTCTTCGCCGTTCAGCAAAATCCTACCAGTCACTACCTCGCGCACACCTACGAGGGCTTCCACAAGCTCTTGTTGGCCGTTCCCCTCAACACCAACTAACCCAATGATCTCCCCCTCCCGGAGTTCGAAAGACACGCTATTCACTGCGGGTCGACCACGGTCATTAAGCACGGTCAGACCTTGCACCGTCAGCACTGGCTTGTCCCTTTTTCTCTGGAGGGATTCCCGGGGAAAAGTCGCTCGCTGAATTTCCATCCCTACCATTAGAGTCGCTAGTTTGGTCTCAGTCACGTCAGAGGGCTTAACGTCAGCGACTACTTGGCCTTTTCGCATAACGGTAATTCGTGAGGCTACGGTAAGAACTTCTCTAAGCTTGTGGGAAATCAAAATGATCGCGATACCAGATGTTGCAAGCCCCCGAAGAAGTTTCAGAAGGGACTCCACTTCCTGAGGCGTCAGCACAGCGGTGGGCTCATCTAAGATGAGTAGCTCTACACGACGATATAACGCCTTTAAGAGCTCCACCTTTTGCTGTTGCCCTACTGAAAGTCCTCTCACAATAGCTTTTGGATCGAGCTCAAAACCGAATTGCTCGATCAATTGTGCGACCCTCCTGTAAGCCTGTCGGCGATTAAAAAGTGGGCCAAAAACAGGTTCGTTACCCAGAACCACATTTTCTGTAACAGAAAGTGATGGAAAAAGCTGAAAATGCTGGTGCACCATACCGATGCCCAGTCGCATCGCCTGCTGGGGCGAGCTTATGGATACCTTGCTCCCTTTCCAAAAAATTTCGCCCGCATCTGGACGCTCCAGCCCATAAATGATGCGCATTAAAGTTGTCTTCCCCGCACCGTTTTCTCCAACAAGACCAAGAATTTCTCCCGAGAAAACTGTGAGATTAACATGGTCGTTGGCCAAAACGCCCGGGAAGGCTTTTGTTATCCCCCAAACTTGCAAAAGTGGAGTTTTGGTCTGCATTTTTTAAAGCGGGCGGCGGTAGTTATCCGCCGCCCGCCAGACTTTGTCTTAAAGCCCTCAGGGATCGATCTCCGAATAAGGCTTAGAAAGCCCAGTGATGTCTGGAACTACAATCTCTCCACGAAGGATTTTCTGTGTGAGCTCTTCGATTTTAGCAATGTACTCGGCTGGAATTATGTGGCGCGTGTATTTCATCTCGGAGAGTCCGACCCCACCGTTTTTCAAGTTCATGTGATAAACTTTGCCACCGGGATTGCGGCCCTCAACGTAATCCTTAATGACAGTGTACAGAGCAATATCTGCTCTCTTTAGTACACTGGTAAGGACATGCTCGGGGGCAATGTAATCTTGATCCGTATCTACGCCGATTGCGTAATGTCCCGTCTCCTTAGCTGCCTGGATCACACCCATTCCAGTAGCCCCGGCCACTTGGTATACCACATCTGCGCCAGCGTTGAACATGGCTAAGGCTAATTCACGGCCCTTTGCCGGATCGCCGAAGGACTCGCTGTAAGCCACCAATACTTGAACTTCGGGATCTATGTAGCGAGCCCCTTCTTGGTAGCCAACAATGAATTTGTCAATGCCTAGCGATTTGGTGCCGCCAATGACTCCAATAATTTTGTTGCCGCGGATCCCTGGTATCGATGTATTGCTAACCACCATGGCTGCAAGAGCACCCGCAAGGAAAGATCCTTCATGCTCGTAGAAGATAATGGAAGCTACATTGGGAGCGTCAATGATGTAGTTCAGCATTACAAACAGAGTGTTGGGGAAATCTTTTGCCACTGTGGGAAGGACAGTGAGATGGGTGTACTCCATGGTGATAACAATATTGAAGCCGGCTCGAGCAGCATCGCGCAAAAGTTTCTCGCCCATCCCCACCGGATCGGGTGACTCTATCACTCGCACCGTAACGCCAAAATCCTGAGCTGCTTTCGTAACACCAGCAAAACCGATGTCGTTCCAAGAGAGATCTCCCAAGCCACCCTGCGAGGTTATATACGCAACTTTAACCTCAGCCCCAAAAACTACCGAACCAATAAGCACTACGCTAAAAACGATAGCAAAAAACTTCCTCATTGCTACCTCCTTTCTTGTCTTCCTTCTAGCCTTCTTAGCCTCCCCGCACATTAGTTTTGCCCCTTCTCTCACCTCCTTTTAAGTTCAATAAGTGTTTAACAAGCTCCTCCGTGGTAAGAACCCTACCGAAATACTTACCAATAGTGCGCAACGTTGCCATGTGTAGGCTTTCGTCCGCCGCAGCTGTGGCATCGCTCACAAAGTAGACTCGATAATCCCGAAAAACTGCATCTCGCGCAGTTGAATCACAACATACGTTGGAATGAATTCCTGTAATTATAAGAGTATTCACACCTAAATTGCGTAATAACTGGTCAAGGTCAGTGCCAAAAAATCCACTATATCTGTTCTTTTTGATGACGATATCAGATTCCTTAGGCTTTAAGGGTTCAAAGATTTCCGTGTCCCACGTCCCGTCCAGCCAACCCCCTGATTCCTTGTCAGAAGGGAAGAGTTCATGCACTACAATGCCTCCGTCTATATAGCCTGACCTGTAGGCATGGCGGAAGTAAATCACCGGAATACCTAAAGAACGAGCTAGATCTGCCAATCGAGCTATGTTAGGAACAATAGCTAAATATGGCTTATTATTCTCGCCCAGTTTAACAAGGTGGCCATTGGGGTGTAGGAAAGCATTTTGCATGTCGATGATAAGCAAGGCTGGTTTTTCTTCAGAAAGCCACATTCTAGCCTCCTCCTACCGAAGATCCACGCTTGAGCCGGATACGATACCGATATAGATCAGAGCGATAAATGGCAATGACATGCTCAATCGGTCTATGTTCATTGGAAAAAACGGTGCGAACAACTTTCAAAAGGGGCGCGCCAATGCCAAGACCAAGGAGCTCTGCCTGAAAGGAATTAGCCTGGATGGCTTCGATGGTTTCCTCTGCCTCCACAAGCTGGAATCCTTTTTCTTGAAGAAGAGCGTAAAGAGAACCTCTCTTTTCAAGCTCGTGTTGAGCAATAGAGATGTCACCAGGTAGATAAGCATCATGGATTCCAACCGGCTGATCGTCAGCAAGTCTGAGACGATGAATCCTCAACACTGGTTCCCCTTCTTTAATACCAAGATGGGAAGCTATTGCCGCGTCGCTAAGCACTTCACCAAAGAAGAGAATCCGTGAACCCGGACACATCCCGCGGGACCTAATGTCCTCGGAGAAGCTTACCAGGGTGCTTAAGGAGTGTTCGAATTTGGGGAAAGCAACGAATGTGCCAAGTCCCTGCCGACGGTAAAGGAGCCCCTCCCGCTTTAGCTCTAAAAGGGCTTGCCTAACTGTCATTTTTGCTACGCCTAATGCTTCCGCAATTTCCTCCTCTGACGGCAGAAGCTCCTTGGGTTTAAGTTCACCTCTAGCAATAGCACCGCGTATGGAATCAGCTATTTGGCGGTACAAGGGTACAAAGCTGTTCTTATCTATAGAAACCACTCTTAGAAACTCCCCGAGCTCCACAACCTGGCCTGTAGTCATGTTCTAGTATAAGTATAATATTTCAGTCTTTCATGTCAAGAGGAAGGAGGGCAGCCGTGAACAGTAGTGTCGGGAACGCGGTGGGTTATCTGGGTTTCAACCAGAGCCGCTTGCTTCATCCAACTCAAGTCAGTCTCAAATGGAGGTGATGCGATTTGCATTCTCGCCTTTTTGAAATTGAAAAACCGGTTATAGGCATGGTCCATCTGCCCCCTCTTCCGGGAGCTCCTCGCTATACTGGCCAAACAATTGAAGAGCTCGTTGAGTTCGCCATAAGTGAGGCCAAAGCACTGGAAGAGGGAGGCATTGATGCAGTTCTGGTGGAAAATTACAATGACTATCCTTATCCCACAGATCGCGTACCCACACCCACTTTGATAGCTATGGCTGTAATTGCTCATCGAGTTAAAGCAGCGGTTTCAGTGCCGGTGGGGGTTAACTTGCTCTTTAATGATGTCGAAAACGAGCTCTACCTTGCTTGGTGTCTGGGTTTGGATTTCATTAGAGTTGAGGGTTTTATAGACCTCTTGTTTACTGATATGGGCCCGTTGTTTCCAACAGCGCCGAAGCTCATGCGCCTCCGACAAATACTGGCCGCAGAAAAAGTAGCCATCTTGGCTGATGTTCAAGGTAAGCATACCCAAGCTTTCCCTATGAGAAATCTTATAGACTCTGCGCGAGACGCTCTGGAGAGAGGGGGAGCTGACGCATTAATTCTCACGGGCGTAAGAACGGGAGAGGCGGCTTCTAAAGAAATAATCCGTGAACTTAAACAAAAAGTGCCCAATGCTAAAATTTTTTTAGGAAGTGGAGTGACCCCAGAAAACCTTAGAGAAAGCATCAGCTTTTGTGATGGAGTGATTGTTGGCACTTACTTAAAAAAGGATGGGATTATTTCCAACCCTATCGATCCCGAGCGAGTGAGAAAGCTTATGGCGGTCGCCAAAAGTGCTAGAAAGGCAGCTATCTAACTAAGAAAAAAAGAGCCTCACCGAACAACTAACCACAGAAGCAATGTAGGCCTCGATCCTCAGGCCGAGTTACCGGTGCTTTAGGCTTCCGTCCCGAGGAACTTTCGATCACCACCTACACCCTCCTCATCAGCAAGATTGGTCCTAAAACCGCCGTCCTCCCCACGAAGGTGGCGGGGCTTTTCCTCATCCCCGCGAACTTGGACCTCGCCGGCGCTGAGGCCGAGCTTTTGGGCGAGATCGGCTGGGATCGAACCCTACAGACAGCCCTCTCTCCACTTCAGAAGGAATACGACTTCATCCTCTTGGACTGCCCGCCTAGCCTCGGCGTTTTGACGGTGAACGCCCTGATGGCCGCGGAGCGGGCCATCGTCCCCGTCCAAACGGAATACCTCGCCCTGCGGAGCCTGAAGCATTTGGGAGAAGTGATCGCGAAGGTTCAGCGCCGGGGGAATTCTGGCCTCAAGGTAAAAATCCTGCGGACCATGCACCAAAGTCGCTCCCGCCACGCCCAGGAGGCCTCCTCAGAGCTAGAAAAACTTCCCAGGAAGGCTTTACCACACGG
>Ga0272445_1002538_pt1 | contig 12476 bp, 12 predicted proteins | sample YNPCB0031_FD_194404 | JGI IMG/M metagenome (GOLD analysis project Ga0272445, IMG submission 194404) | Hot spring sediment microbial communities from Yellowstone National Park, WY, United States - YNP-CB-003-1 | ecosystem: Environmental > Aquatic > Thermal springs > Hot (42-90C) > Sediment... | reverse complement strand
GACAGCAACTCTTTCCGATTTCTCCATAATCGCGTAATCAATTGAAATATCTGGCATCTTGGGAAAGGTTGCTATCATAGCCTCTAAAGGCTGGTCAAAAATTTGATAGATTTCTGGAGCATAAAGCCTTAGCTCTTCTATCATGGTTTCGATGGTGAAGGCAAACATCCCTGAATTCCAAAAGTAATTTCCTTCGTTTAAGAATCTTTTTGCCGTTTCAAAGTTAGGTTTTTCAGTGAACCTTTCAACTAGATAATAGCCTCCATGGTCTTCACCGGTAATTTTAATATAGCCATAGCCTGTTTCTGGATAAAGGGGCTTTATCCCAAAAGCTACATGATAGCCTTGCTTTGCTACCTTCTCAGCTAATTTCACATATTCAACGAATTTTTCTACCGGTTTTATAATATGGTCAGAAGGGCAAACGAATAAAACCTCCTCGGAAAAAGTTTTAAGCTTTTCTAAACAGTATTTCATTCCCAGAGCGATGGCAGGGGCGGTATTTCTCCTTGCTGGCTCAAGTAGGATGTTATCAGCAAGGTCTTTAGAAACCTCATTAACATCCGAAAGAACATGAAATTTATACTGTTCGTTGGTAAGCAATAAAATATCCTGGGGAGAAACGATTTTTAAGAGCCTCTCCAGCGTTTGCTGAAGTAAAGACTTTTCCCCGTTTAGCTTTAAAAACTGCTTAGGATAAGCTTCTCTTGAGGCAGGCCAAAGCCTTGTTCCAGAGCCACCGGCAAGAATTAGGGCTTTCATTAGTTTTCTTATACTCTTGTCCTGATACGCAAAATCAGATAAGTAAGATTAGGATGCATCATTTTCTATTAAAAGGTTAGTTCGGTTCAAAAATTATAGACCTAAAAATACAGTTTGCAACATGAAAAAGGAGACCCCTCGGCTTGCGCTCGGGAGAACAGAAAAGGGGGGCAAGTTGCGACTAAAGTATCCTTGTAGGGCAAGCATCGCTTGTTTCTCTGGAATTACGGGGGAGACTCCTCGGCTCTTTACCTTGACAACCAATAAAAACCGTTTAATTTAAAAACATGGAACAACAAATTACTCCGGAATACATAAAACAACTTGTCTATTCTATCCTCCCTGAGGTCTTAGCCCAATATAAGGAAGAAAAGGGTAAAGATATCTCTTTAAACCCTCTACTTGAAAGATTAATCCGCTTAGAAGAAGAGTTAAAAGCCTTAAGGATAGAAATGAGCATAAGGTTTGAAGCTCAAAGGAAAGAAAGCGACGCAAGGTTTGAAGCCATAAACGCAAGGTTTGAAGGTTTAATCAAAGAAATGAACGCAAGGTTTGATGCCTTGGAAAAAAGATTAAATTTTCTACAGTGGTTGATCGCGATTGGATTTTCCTTCCTCATAGGTCTCATGACATTTTTTAACTTTTTCAGACTTTTCAAGTAGGGATTAATTTTTAAAAAGGTAAAGGAGCGTCCCATCGCCCCTAAATGTGCTTTGATGAGACCCCTCGGCTTGCGCTCGTGGCGACAGAAAAAAGCAGGGATGTTCTGTGCACCTTGTTAGACCTATTATGCAATTGGTCCAGTTTTGCTCTCTCTTGAAACAATTGGATTATAGGCTAAATTCAAAAAAGTTAAAAGAATTGGCGGGAAATTGGAAGCATAAAAATATGAAAGGGATTTTGCTTGCTGGAGGCTCGGGGACAAGACTTTATCCAGTGACCCTTACGGTTAACAAGCACTTCTTGCCTATCTATAACAAACCAATGGTTTATTATTCCCTATCCTTACTTATGCTTGCAAAAATAAGAGATATAGTAATTGTAATAAATCCTCAGGATAAAGAAGCTTTTAAAAAGCTCTTAGGCGATGGAAGCGAGCTTGGTATGAACATAAGCTATGTAAAACAAGAAAAACCTTTGGGGCTTTCCCATGCCTTAAAGACAGCTTGCGAAACTTTAGAAAGGGATTGCTCAGTAATGGTTGTTTTAGGGGACAACATTCTCTACGGACATGGGCTTCCACAACTTTTAGAAGAGGCTAAAAGTCAAGTAATAGATAAAGGCGGTGCCTATGTGTTTGCCTATCATGTGCCAGACCCAGAAAGGTTTGGCATCGTTGAGTTTGATGAAGAGGGTAAAGTGATAAGCATAGAAGAAAAGCCCAAGCATCCTAAGTCTAACTATGCGGTCATAGGGGTTTATATGTTTGACTCAACGGTTTCGGAAAAGGTCTTGAAGGTAAAGCCCTCCGCACGGGGGGAGTATGAGATTACTTCTTTGCTTGAAGAATACTTAGAAGAAGGGAGCCTTAAAGTTAAGCTTTTGGGAAGAGGCTATGCTTGGTTTGATGCTGGAACTCACGATAGCTTTTTGAAGGCGGGAGAGTTTGTAGCTACTGTGGAAAAAAGGGCAGGCTTGATGATAGGATGTGTGGAAGAGATCGCCTACAGGAACGGCTGGATAGACAGGGAAAGGCTTTTGCACTTTGCCAAAAGGTACTCAAAAACAGGGTATGGAAAGTATTTAAAGAGTTTAGCAGAGGAAACGGTCCATGCCTTTTGAGTTTGAACCTTTAGCCATTCCGGAGGTTATACTTATAAAGCCTAAGGTCTTTTCCGATGAAAGAGGGTTTTTCTTGGAAACCTATAAGAAGTCTGAGTTTAAAAGAGCGGGAATACCTTATGAATTTATTCAGGATAATCACTCCGCATCAAATAAGGGGGTTTTGAGAGGGCTACACTACCAAAAGAAGCCCGCAGTTCAGGGAAAGCTTGTAAGGTGCATAAGAAGGGTCATATTTGATGTGGCGGTGGATATAAGAGTGGGAAGCACAACCTTCGGCAAGTGGGTAGGTGTGTATCTTTCGGAAGAAAACAAACACATGCTTTGGATTCCTCCCGGCTTTGCCCATGGATTCTTGGTGGTCTCCGATTATGCTGAAGTCATCTACAATGTATCTCATAGTGAATACTCACCAGCCCATGACGCCGGTATAAGATGGAACGACCCTGAGATTGGGATAGAGTGGCCTCTTTACTTGGTAGATAAAGTTATACTTTCTAACAAGGACGAAAATCTTCCCACGCTAAAAGAACTTTCGGAGGAGGATCTGCTTTGAAAGTGTTAGTTACCGGTGGTGCAGGCTTTATAGGAAGTGCCTTTGTAAGGCAAGCGATAAAAGAGGGCTGGAATGTTGCAGTTTTGGACGCATTAACTTACGCAGGGGACTTAGAAAGGCTGAAAGAAGCAGATGGAAAATACAAGTTCTATCATGTGGATTTGGTAGAAAGAAAGGCTGTTTTTGAGGCGTTTGAGGATTTTCGCCCTGAGGTAATTGTGCATTTTGCAGCAGAAAGCCATGTGGATAGAAGTATCCTTGACCCTTTGAGATTTATAAGGTCTAATGTGGAAGGGACTTTGAATTTGCTCGATGCTTCAAAGGAGTTCAAAGTTGAAAGATTTATCAACATCTCAACAGACGAGGTCTACGGAGAACTTGGAGATGAGGGTTATTTTACCGAAGAATCTCCCTTGAACCCAAACTCTCCCTATTCGGTTAGCAAAGCCGGCGCAGATATGCTTGGGAGAGCTTACTATAGAACCTACAAACTACCGGTGATAACGGTTAGACCATCGAACAACTACGGGCCATGGCAGTATCTGGAAAAGCTAATTCCTGTCATAATACTAAAAGCCATGAGGGATGAGCCAATTCCTGTTTATGGAAACGGAATGAACGTAAGGCAGTGGTTATACGTAGAAGACTGTGCGGAAGCGGTTATAAAAATAGTCAAAGACGGAAAGGAAGGGGAAATATACAATGTGGCAGGACCTGAAGAAAAAAGAAACATTGAGGTGGTAAAGACCATACTTAGGCTTATGAACAAGCCAGAAAGTCTTATAAAGTTTGTGAAGGATAGACCAGGGCATGACTATAGGTATGCCATGAAAGCGGAGAAAATAAAAAGAGAGCTTTCTTGGGAACCAAAGGTAGGGTTTGAGGAAGGTATAAACAAAACCGTTGAGTGGTATTTAAGCCATCTTGATTGGGTGAGCAAAAAAGAAAAAGAATTTCGTGAGTATTGGCAAATTGTCTATCAAACATGAAGAGAGTCCTTATCACAGGAGCGGGCGGACAGCTTGGTAAAGAGTTTGTAAAGGTTCTCTCTTCAAAGGGTATAGACTTTGTAGCCTTAGAGAAAAAAAACTTAGACATTACTAACTTTGAGAAGGTCTATAAGACATTAAAAGAGACAAATCCTTCTATAGTGATTAACTGCTCTGCCTACAATCAAGTGGATTTAGCGGAAACTGAAATCCTTCAAGCCTTTAGCACCAACGCTATAGGACCCTACAACTTAGCCATAACCTGCAGAGAGATAAACGCCAAGCTTATACATTACTCAACGGATTATGTTTTTGACGGCATAAAAAAAGGACTATACACCGAAGAAGACTCTCCTAACCCACTAAACCAGTATGCAAGGAGCAAACTTCTGGGAGAAGAGCTTGTGAAACAGGTTCTTGAAGACTATCTTATATTACGGGTAAGCTGGGTTTATGGAGAGGGTACCCAAAACTTTCTTTATAAACTTGAAGAATGGGCTAAGAAACAGGAAGTATTAAAAATAGTGGTTGATGAATTTTCGGTGCCAACATCTACCAAAACGATCGTTGAGGTAACCCTTAAGGCTATTGATGCGGGATTGAACGGGCTTTATCATCTAACAAATTCTGGCTATGCCTCTCGTTATGAGTGGGCAAAAGAGTATTTTAAGTTAAAAGGGATAAATAAGCTTATTTATCCAGCCTTGCAAGCTGATTTTAACCTTCCTGCTAAAAGACCAAAGTGGTCAGTAATAAGTAATGAAAAAATTAGCAAAGCTTTAGGAATTACTATCAGAGACTGGAAGGAGGAGTTAAAAAGTTTCTGTCTTTTTTCTTGAATTGAGATATAGAGAAGGCTGATAGATGATGCAAAATATTAAATTCTTTTCTATAGTGTCCGATAATAATTGGATTTTTCATTTCTCATAGAACTCATGATATTTTTTTTCTGAAAATGACTTTTGATATCCATATACAAAATTTTCTATTAATTCTGACGTTCATTCTTTGTATAGCAATATTTTTGGTTTTTTGTTGTCAAATTTTCCTTGTAGTCCATCTAAATAAGCATTTATGATAAATTTAATCCTTTTTAATTTATTATCGTCAAGCAAAATAATTCCTAATATTTGTCTTAACAAGTTTTTAAGCATTTGAAAATAAAATAGGGTTTTACTTTTAGAATATATTTTCCCCAACCATACAAGATTTCTAATACCATAATAGGTAAGCCAATATTCGTTAAAATCTTTTCTTAATTTTCTCATTCCTAAAAAACGTTTCTCTACTCCTTTTTTTGAAGCTTCTTTATGAAATATTATACTTTTAGGAACAAGCAAGATTTTTCCTATACTTCTTAAACGTATGCAATACTCTACATCATCATAATGAATAAAAAACTCTTTTTTGGGATATCCAATTTTAGATACAATTTTGCCTTTAATTAAAATACCAACAAAAGATGCGTGATCTATTTCTATTATTTCTTTTTGTATTTCATTCTCATCTAATTTTTTGACTATTCCGGAAAAAACATTTTTAAAATTGAAATATCCACGATGTGGATGTAAAATATTCATATCTCTATCTACTTTCAAGGGTGCTAAGGCACATATATCATCTAAACAGAAATATTGCTCTAATTTTTCTAGTGCATCCTCTTTTGGTTCCGCATCATCGTCCATTAACCACAACCAATCGTAACCTCTCTCGTATCCTCTTTTAACACCTTCATAAAATCCGCCGCTGCTTCCGGTGTTTTCAGGCATCCTTACATAATGTAACTTTATAGAACCATCATCAGTATGATTTTGAATAATAAATTCTTTCTCCCATGGATCTTTCAAATTTGGAGGTGGTAATTCATATATATAACCTTTTTCTAATAATAATTCTGGTGTTCCATCAGTAGAGGCATTATCTATTAAATATATACCTTGTAAAGGGAACGTTTGTTTTAGTAAAGCCGATAAACACTCGATCAATAAACTTTTTCTATTATATGTAACTACGACCGCACAAACACTATCTTTCATATCTCCTTAACCTCAATTTTCCACAAAGATTTTTACTTTGATTGCTTAATATAAAGCAAGTTATAAAATATAAAATGTAAGAAAGAATCTTATAGAAAATGCAGGATTTTTCCATAATTAAAGCTCACTTTTCCAATATATTAGCCTACCCTCCAAATAAAAAATATCATGGGTATCCTAATCCTACCGACAGAAATAGAACTTACTTTTCATTTCTTGAATTCTCTATATAATTTTTGATGCCATTCCCAGGCTGAGCTAATTATTGTAAATAAGTCTGAAAATTTTGGCTCCCAATGAAGAATCTTTTTAGCTTTTTCGTTACTTGCTATCAATATGGGAGGATCGCCTTCTCTTCGCCCTTTAATAAAATAGTTAATTTTTCTCTTAGTAACCTCCTCAACCACACTCAAAACCTGTTTTACTGAAAAACCATTTCCTGTCCCTAAATTAAAAATATCAGATTTATTCTCTCTAAATAGATATTCAAGTGCTAAAACATGAGCATCTGCTAAATCTACAACATGAATAAAATCTCTCACACATGTTCCGTCAAATGTTTCATAGTCAGCTCCATATATATTAAAAGTTTGAGATTTATTAATAGCACAATCAAGTAAACAAGGTATTAAGTGCGGTTCAGGTTCATGCCACTCACCTATTTCGGCATCAAAATCAGCCCCTGCAGCGTTGAAATATCTTAATGATATGTACTTTATATCATAAGCTTTTGAATAATCTTCAAGCATTCTTTCTACAAATAATTTACTTTTTCCGTAAGGATTAATAGGTTCCTTGGGATGATTTTCAGTGATAGATAAATTATTAGTGACCCTATAAATTGCACATGTAGAAGAAAAGACAAAATACCTAACATCATATTCAAGCATAACTTGCAAAAGGTTTAGGGTATTGCAGACATTATTAACATAATACTTTTTCGGTTCTCTTACGGATTCATACACATAAGCGAATGCAGCAAAGTGCATAACTGCTTTTATAGGATATTTTGAGAAAACTAATTTTAATTGCTCAGGTGAATTCAAATCTCCCAAAACAAATTCTCCCCACTTTACAAATTCTTTATGTCCAGTAATTAGATTATCAAAAACAACAATATCGTAACCTAATTTATGTAATTTTTTGCACACATGAGACCCTATATAACCAGCTCCCCCAGTAACAAGTATCATCTTTGTTTACCTCCATTAAAATTATAACGCATTTCCTAATAGTTCATGAAGAAAAAAATTATAAAACTCATCCGGCGAGATTGTCAATTTCTTGTAAAATTTTTCTGTAAAAATTCGAAAAAAAGACTATAACATGTGTCATTGCGTTTTCAGATATAAAATATATTTTTTAGTGGAAAAACTTATAAACTTCTTCTACCGCATATACTAAATTTATAGCGCTTCTTTTCACAAAACCTTGAGAAAATACCATAAAAATTCTTGTTTCATATATTTGAATAAACTATCTCATTTTCAAAAACACTCAATGCCCTTGCAACTATTTGATCCATGTTATAATACTTATAGTCCGCCAGCCTACCAACGAAATAAACAACGCCATTTAACTTTTTTGCCTCGTTGACATATTTTCTATATACATTAAGATTTTCTTCTGTGGGTATAGGATAATATGGCTCGTTTGTGCCAATTTTGTAAGCTTCGGGGTACTCATATGCCACAACAGTATAAGGACTGACTTGCCCAGTTAAATGTTTAAATTCGGTTATCCTTGTATAATCATAGTCATTAGGGTAATTTACTTGCGCTACCTCCTGGAAAAACTCAACATCATATCGCTCAAACTTAAATCTTAAACTCCTATAAGGTAATTCTCCATGCACATAATCAAAGAAATAATCAATTGGTCCAGTAAAAATTAACTTATCAAATTTTATAGAGTCAATTATATCTTTATAGTCAGTGTTAAGCAAAATATGTATATGTGGATGGTTTATCATTTTTTCAAACATCTTCGTGTAGCCATGTTTCGGAATCCCTTGGTATTTATCTTGAAAATATCTATCATCTCTACTGACAAATACTCCAGGAACCCTAGCTGTAACTCCTGAATCAAGTTTTTCAGGCTTTAAATTCCATTGCTTTAAGGTATATCCATAATATATTTTCTCATAAATAAATTCCGCAAGAACTTTTAACTCGCCTTCCGCCTCTTCAAGGAATTTCAGGATGGGTATTTTAGCGCCATATCCATATTTTTCAATAAGAAGTTGCTCAAGTTTTTCAGCATATCTTTCAGGAAATATCATTTTACAAGAATTTAAATTAAAAGGCACTGGAATTTTTTTCCCATCAACAACAGCAAGAACTTTGTGATAATACAACCTCCACTCCGTAAACCTTGAGAGATAATCCCAAACTTTTTTACTATTTGTATGAAAAATATGAGGACCATACTTATGAACAAGTATCCCATTTTCATCATAATAATCATAGGCATTACCACCTATATGATTCCTACGTTCAACGATTAAAACTCTTTTTTCAAGTTGTGTTGCTATCCTTTCTGCTAATACACAGCCGCTATATCCTGCCCCTACTATTAGATAATCAAATTTCATAACTTTTAGTAGTTTCTATTTAATTTTGGTAATTGCTCATTTCATTCCACCAAGCACATTATACAACATTTCATCTAAGTTAGCCCTAAAATTATACCTGAATTCAAGCTCCTTCAAATAATACACAAAATACTCCCTGCTTACCCCGTGAAATTTAAGAAGCCTTCCCTTGGCATAACTCCAAAACCCTTCTATCCCATTAATATAGACCTTCCCGTTCGAAAACTTAATACTCTTGTCTATCCTCTCATGCTTAAATCCATATATTACCAAACCATCATAAGCCTTGAACTTATCCGTGTATATAATGCTCCCCCTCTTAACCTTCTTTATCGCTTCCCTCAGCAAGGTCTCAGCCGTCACACCCTTCACTATCTCTACCTTTACCTTACCTTCCCTCTCAAGTATTCCAAACACTGGTATCTTACCCTTTGCTCCTCTCCCCCTCTTGACCTTCCTTTTACCTCCAAAATAACTCTCGTCCATCCCTACTTCTCCACTTAAAAATTCACCATCCTCTAAAACAAAATTGAATATACACTGCCTAATAAAGACAGTGATCAAAGGTTTTTTAAAATCTCCTTTGCCCTTAAAAACTTTTCTGCTTCCCCTTCATTCCCCCATGCTTTATTATAACATGGGGGAATATATTGAGAAATCACCAAAATCAAAAAATTATACTCCTAATTTTTGCTTAAAATACTCTATGGTTCTTTTTAATCCTTCTTCTAAAGAAATTTTAGGTTCCCAGTTAAGTATTATTTTTGCTTTAGTAATATCAGGACATCTTTTGCGTGGGTCATCTTGAGGTAATGGCTTAAAAACGATTTTAGAATTACTCCCTGTCAATTCTATAATCTTTCGGGCAAGCTCTAAAATGGGTGTTTCATTAGGATTACCTAAATTAATCGGACCTGTAATCTCATCAGGAGTATTCATTAATCTAATCAAGCCTTCAACCATATCATCTATATAGCAAAAACTTCGTGTCTGAGACCCATCTCCATATACTGTGATATCTTTCCCTTTCAAGGCTTGCACGATAAAATTACTTATAACTCTTCCGTCGTTAATTTGCATTCGTGGACCATAAGTATTGAATATTCTTGCAATTTTAATTTTCACTTTATGCTGCCTATAATAATCAAAAAATAATGTCTCTGCGCATCTCTTACCTTCATCATAACAAGCCCTCGGGCCAATAGGATTAACATTCCCCCTGTATTCTTCAGGTTGCGGATGAACTTCTGGGTCTCCATAAACCTCGCTCGTAGAAGCTAAAAGAATTTTAGCTTTAGTCCTTTTTGCTAATCCAAGCATATTTATCGTCCCGTGGACAGCGGTTTTAATTGTAAATACAGGGTCATTTTGATAATGAACTGGTGAAGCAGGGCATGCTAAATGGTAGATCTCATCTACCTCTACATACAAAGGAAAGGTTATATCATGCCTAATAATTTCAAAATATGGATTATTCATTAGGTGTTTAATGTTGTCCTTTGTCCCGGTATAAAAATTATCAACACAGATAACTTCATGACCTTCTTGCAATAATCTCTCACATAAATGTGAACCTATAAACCCAGCACCTCCTGTTACCAAAATACGTTTACGCATAATTTACTCCTTTTATTATGATAAATAGTTATCATAAACTTTCCTATTCCTTCTTCCAGACCTATCTTTGGCTTCCATCCAAGCTCTTTAATCTTGCTTACATCCTGCAACTTTCTTAGAGTTCAATCTGGCTTGCTTAAATCATGTTTAATATCACCTTTTAAGCCCACATTTTTTTTATCATGATAGCAAGCTCTTTAATTTAGGTAATTGCTCATTTCATTCCACCAAGCACATTATACAACATTTCATCTAAGTTAGCCCTAAAATTATACCTGAATTCAAGCTCCTTCCACTATCTCTTCTTACCTTTCACCTTTGAAATAAACTTAAAAATGCAATGCCTAATAGGGACAGCGGTCAAAGGTTTTTTTAAAAAGCCCTTTGCTCCTACAAACTTTTCTGCTTCCTCTTCGGAAGAGGTAACTTTGACGAGCTCTACTAAATTCATCTTCACACCCCCCATGCTTTATTATAGGAAGATGGAATATATTGAGCAATCACCAAAAAATTTTTCCTAGTTTCACCAATGGACATCGCAGTTTGGGCACTCATAGCGTTTGTATTCCTCTTTGTTGTAGGAGGAGACATAAACCTCTTTGAAAGAGCCTGCTTCTACCGAAGTTCTACAGATTGGGCAAGTGCGATTAGGATGCATTAGTTTCTCCTTAAAAATTAGCTATCTGTTTAAGAATTATAGACCTAAAAAACACAGTTTGCAACATGAAATGGGACCCCTCGGCTTGCGCTTGAGGAAACAGAAAAGAGTAGAAGTTGCGACCAAACATATCTTTGTAGAGCAAGCATCGCTCGCTTCTCTGGAATTACGGGGGAGGCTCCTCGGCTCTTCCCCTTGACAACCAATAAAAACCGTTTAATTTAAAAACATGGAACAACAAATTACTCCGGAATATATAAAACAACTTGTCTATTCTATCCTCCCTGAGGTCTTAGCCCAATATAAGGAAGAAAAGGGTAAAGATATCTCTTTAAACCCTCTACTTGAAAGATTAATTCGCTTAGAAGAAGAGTTAAAAGCCTTAAGGATAGAAATGAGCATAAGGTTTGAAGCTCAAAGGAAAGAAAGCGACGCAAGGTTTGAAGCCATAAACTCAAGGTTTGAAGCAGTCTTAGCAGAGCAAAGAGCTCTTCGAGAGGAAATGAACGCAAGGTTTGAAGCCTTGGAAAAAAGATTAAATTTTCTACAGTGGTTGATCGCAATTGGATTTTCCTTCCTCATAGGTCTCATGACATTTTTTAATTTTTTCAGACTTTTCAAGTAGGGATTAATTTTTAAAAAGGTAAAGGAGCGTCCCATCGCCCCTAAATGTGCTTTGATGAGACCCCTCGGCTGACGCCTCGGGGCGACAAGAAAGAGGAGGCTCGGGGCGACCCCTCTACCCTGTCCTGCCGAGCGATAGCGAGACATCCCTCACTTCGTTCGGGACGGCGTCCTTTCTCACTTCGTTCGGGACGGCCTCCACGCCCCACCCTGTCTTTTCGAGCGTAGCGAGAAAGCTCCTTCCTGTGGTAGGGAAAGACTAAAAGGGAGAACCCTCGCTTCGCTCGGGGTGACAATAAAAAGGGGGGTCGGGGTGACCAAAAAAAGCTCGGAGTGAAAGAAAATAGGGCTCGGGTAAGCAAAAAAGAGGCTCAAAATGCATCATTGATTTGTTCGGGTTGAGGAAGCAGAAAAATACAAAATAGCATAGCTTATAAGGCATAGAACGAGATAAGCAAAGAAGGTTCCAAGGCAAATTCCTTTAATCCCAAGGTTGTATACAACCACGAAAAGATAGTTAAAAAGAGCGTTTGCAAGGATACCACACAGGGCAATGAAAAAAACTGGCTTTAGCCAGTTAAGCACCTGAAAGCTTCGGTAGAGGATGGGCCAGATGAACATGAAAGGAAGGCTTAAGGCGTAATACATTGTGGCAATGGCGGTAAGTCGAGCGTCTGTCTGAGTAAACCTCCCATGCCCAAAAAAAAGATTAACAATGGGCTCAGCAAATAAAAATAAAATCAGCATAAAGGGAAAACTAATTAGTGTAGAATGCTTGATAAAGCTATTAACCTTAGCAATCTCTGCCTTAACTTCTGATAGAGCAGTTATAGCCATGTGCTCAAGCTTAACTATACCT
>Ga0272445_1002536_pt1 | contig 12479 bp, 14 predicted proteins | sample YNPCB0031_FD_194404 | JGI IMG/M metagenome (GOLD analysis project Ga0272445, IMG submission 194404) | Hot spring sediment microbial communities from Yellowstone National Park, WY, United States - YNP-CB-003-1 | ecosystem: Environmental > Aquatic > Thermal springs > Hot (42-90C) > Sediment... | reverse complement strand
CTGCCTACTCGAAGCTGATCGGCGTCGAGGCGCTGGAGGAGGCCATTAAGGAGGTGCTCCCGCCCAAGATAGCTAGCGCGAACGTTGAGGCGGCCCTTAAGGCCTACAGGGAGGTGAAGGTTTGGCGAAGCTAAGCGATACCATTAAGCTTAGGTACGCGTCGCTTGAGGACCTTCCTCCAACCCCCCTCTTCAAGTCGGGGGCCTCTAAGCTCTTCGAGACGCCGTGGCACCTCCACGGCAAGCCTGTCGTGGATCCCTCGAAGTGCACAAGGTGCAAGCTCTGCTGGCTCTACTGCCCAGAGGGCGTGGTCGAGGTGGGTGGGGAGGGAGTGGTTGTGGACTACGCTAGGTGCAAGGGCTGCGGGATATGCGCCAACGAGTGCCCGGTCAAGGCGATAAGGATGGAGGTGGGCTAGCTGACCACCCTCTTCATAGATGGAAACGCGGCGGCAGCCTATGGAGCGAAGCTCTGCAGGCCTCAAGTCATCTGCGCCTACCCCATAACCCCCCAGACGCCCGTCGTTGAGCATCTAGCTGAGTTCGTAGCTAAGGGTGAGCTGAACGCCGTCTACATACCCATCGAGGGGGAGCACAGCGCCATGGTGGCCACGGCGGCCGCCTCAGCGACTGGAGCCAGGGTCTTCACGGCCACGTCCTCTCAAGGCCTCTCCTACATGCAGGAGGGCCTCTACTTCGCCGCTGGACATAGGCTGCCCGTTGTCATGGCTGTGGCCAACAGGAGCATGGGCCCCCCCTGGACCATCCTCGCCGGCCACGACGACAGCATAGCTCAACGCGACGTAGGCTGGATCCAAGTGTACTGCTCGAGGCCTCAGGAGATCCTAGACCAGGTGATTCAGGCATATAGGGTGGCGGAGGACCATAGGGTGCTCCTGCCCATAATGGTGTGCTACGAGGGCTTCGCTACCTCCCACTGCTACGAGGCCGTCGAGGTCCCCAGCCAGGAGGAGGTCGATAGCTTCCTACCGCCCTACAGGCCGCTGTTCAAGCTGGACGTGGAGGACCCCCTCATAATAACTAGGTTCGTCGAGGCCGACTGGTGGCTGGGCTTCAAGAAGCTTCAGGACGAGGCTATGGAGGGGGCGAAGAAGGTCATCGCCGACGTCGACGCAGAGTACGCTAAACGCTTCGGCAGGCGCTGTGGAGGCCTCCTTGAAGCCTACCGCTGCGAGGACGCTGAGGTGGCCATGGTTACCATGGGCAACCTAGCGCTCACCGCAAGGCTCATCGTGGACGAGTTTAGGGGGCGGGGCGTCAAGGCGGGCCTGATAAGGCTTAGGTTCTTCAGGCCCTTCCCCCGCGAGGAGCTGGTGAAGGCGCTTGAGGGCGTAGGCTCCATCTGTGTCGTGGAGCGCAACTGCTCGCCAGGCGGCTACGGTGGAGCCGTCTTCAACGAGCTACGCTCAGCCCTCTACTCCACAGGCCATAGGCCCCTCGTGATAAACTTCCTGGCCGGCATGGGCGGCCGCGACGTGACGCCCGTGGAGCTGAGGGAGATGATGGCCGCCGCCGTCAAGGCCTTGGAGCGCGGAGGGGTGGAGCGTGAGGTCAACTGGGTCTATGGGGTGAGGAGGGCTTGAGGAGGCTGAGCCTCAAGGAGCTGCCCCTCGAAGAATACTACATGCCCGGCAACATCCTATGCGCTGGGTGCGGCGAGAGCTTAGCGATGAGGCTGGCCCTGAAGGTGCTCGGCAGGAAAACGATAGTGGTCACCGTGCCGGGCTGCGCCTCCGCCGGGCTAATGATGGGTGCCTGCGCAGTCCCACTCCTCGTAGGCCCCTTCGCCTCCGGCGGCGCGCTCGCAGCTGGCGTGGAGGCTGGGCTCAAGGCTCAAGGTCGCCTCGAGGGGGTTAACGTGGTAGCCTTCGTGGGGGACGGCGGCACCGCCGACATAGGCTTTCAGTCGCTCTCATCGATGGTGGAGAGGGGCCACGACGTCCTCTACGTCTGCCTAGACAACGAGGCCTACATGAACACGGGCGGCCAGCGGAGCGGGACGACGCCGCTGGGCGCAGCTACAACAACCACGCCGGTCGGCAGGTTTCTTCGAGGGAAGCCTCAGCACCGTAAGAACCTGCCGCTGATCATGATGGACCACGGAGCCCCATACGTCGCCACCGCCTCCATAGGCTACCCACTGGACTACGTGAACAAGGTGTTGAAGGCCTCCCGGGTGAGGGGGCCTAAGTACATCCAGGTCTTAACGCCCTGCCCCGTGGGCTGGGGCTTCCACGAGTCGAAGACCGTTGAGCTGGCTAGGCTGGCTGTAGACTGCGGCATATGGCCCCTCTACGAGGTGGAGGGAGGGGCCCTCAAGATCACCTTGGAGCTCAAGAGGCCTAAGCCTCTGGAGGAGTACCTAGCTCAGCAGCGTAGGTTCAGCCACTTGACGAGCGTGGAGGTGGAGGCCCTCAAGGCCTCCATAGAGCGCGAGTGGATGGAGCTCAAGCGGAGGGCTTCAGGGGGGAAGGAGGCGCGTAGCGACGTCTAAGGAGGCTGGGAAGCTTAGCTTGGAGGACGCCTTAAGGCTGCTGAGCAGCCTGGGCGTCAGCTTGGGCTATGAAGACTACTCCCGCTTCATCTCTCAGGGAGTTAAGGTTGGCCTCGTCGTCAACCCCATCGCAGGCATGGGGGGCCGCGTAGGGCTGAAGGGGACCGACGGCGAGGCTGCGCGGAGGGCCTTGGAGCTAGGCGCCAAGCCTACGTCGCCTGGGAGGGCCGTGGAGATGCTTAAGTACTTGAAGCGCTACGCTCCACCCATAAGGCTCTTCGCTTACCCTGAGGAGATGGGGGAGGCTGAGGCGCTGGAGGCTGGCTTCAAGCCCACCGTGGTCGGGGAGCTGCGCGCGAGGCCCACGACGGCTGAGGACACCATGAGGGCCGTGGAGGAGTTTACGTCGATACCCGTCGACCTCATAGTCTTCGTCGGCGGGGATGGGACGGCTAGGGACGTGATGGACGCCAACAAGGCTGGCATACCGATCCTCGGCGTGCCGGCTGGGGTCAAGATGTACTCAGCGGTCTTCGCCGTAAGCCCTGAGGCCGCCGCTAGGATCGTCGCCCGCTTCGCCTACACTGGTCTCCCCGTCAGGATGGCTGAGGTCATGGACGTGGACGAGGAGGCCTTCCGCGCCAACAGGCTGTCGGCTAGGCTCTACGGCTACCTCCCCACCCTCTATGAGTCTAGGCTCGTTCAGGGCGTTAAGAGGGTCACGGTGGTCGACGAGGAGCGCCTACAGCTGATCGAGCTGGCTGAGAGGCTTAAGCCCATGTTTAAGCCGGGCGTGGCCTACGTCCTCGGCCCAGGCTCAACCGTGAAGGCCCTGGCTGAAGCGCTCGGAGTAGATAAGACGCTGCTTGGGGTGGACGTGGTGGTCGACGGCCGGGTCGTCGAGCTGGACGCTGATGAAGCTAGGATCCTAAGGGCCCTCGAGGGGAGGGAGGGGAGGGTGGTCGTCACGCCCATAGGCGGCCAAGGCTTCATCTTGGGCAGGGGGAACCAGCAGATAAGCCCCAAGGTGATCAGGAAGGTGGGGGCGAGGAACATAATCGTGGTGGCCACCTCGACGAAGCTTAGGGGCCTAGACGCCCTACGCGTGGATACAGGCGACGCTGAGCTCGACGCTCAGCTCAAGGGGAGGATCAAGGTCCTAACGGATCGAGGCGAGGTGGAGGTGGAGGTAGTCTAGCCGATGGAGGAGCGCTTAGCGTAGGCTACAGCAGCCAAGGCAGCTGCCTTCGCCTGGCTGACCGCCTCAGCTACGTCCTTCGGCGCGTGGCAGGCCCCAGCCATAAACACCCCAGGCACCTTAGTGCTCCACGTATCCAGCTTGGGGTCTGCCTCAGCTAGGAAGCCGTCCCCTCCACGCTCAAGGCCGAGCACCTCAGCTGCCTTAACCCCTCCCTCGCTCAGCACTAAGCCGGCCTCCAAGACCACTAGGTCGGCGCTAAGCTTCATCAGCTTCTCCGTGGCCTCGTCGAAAAGCTTCACCGCCAACCCATCCTCTACGGGCCTAACCTCTGAGGGGAGCCCCCTCACCATTATGGCTCCAGCCCTCCTAACCTCGCGGTAGAACTCCTCATAGCCCTTCCCCGCCGCCCTTACGTCGTTGAAGCATAGGTGCACGTTGACCTCATCCCCATACCTACGCTTAAGCTCGTAGGCATGCTTGAGCCCAGCCATGCAGCCCACGCGGCAGCAGTATGGAAGCGCCGTCCGGTCGCGGGAGCCTGCGCAGAGGACTATCGCTATGCTCCTAGGCCTAGCCCCCTTGGAGGGCGCCACCACCTCCCCGCCCGTTGGGCCGTCGGGGCTCAGCATGCGCTCGAGGTGGAGGCCGCTGATCACATCTGGCGAAGCGCTGAACCCGTACTCAGGCTTAAGCCTTAGGTCGAAGGGGTCGAAGCCTGTAGCCACGACGATCGCGCCCACCTTAAGCTCCACGTAGCTGGGCGCCTCGTCCAAGCTGATGGCTCCCTTGGGGCAGGCCTCCACGCAGAGCCTACAGGACCTATCCTTGAAGTAGGGGCAGCTGGCTTCATCGACTAGGTAGGCTGCCGGCACAGCCCACTTGGGTGGCAGGTAGACCGCCTTACGCTTGCTTAGCCCAAGGTTGAACTCATCTGGGACGGCGGCTGGACATGCTTCAGAGCACCTCCCGCAGGCATCACACTTAGATGCATCTACATGCCTAGCCTTCCTGGCTACCCTCACCTTAAACCCTCCATCCGCTCGAGCAGCTGAAGCCAGCTCAGCGTAGGTGAGGACCTCGACGCTTGGATCCTTGAGCAGAGCCTCCACCCTAGGGCTCAAGGCCTCTCCAGCTGGCTTCAGCTGGGGGTAGAGCGAGCTTAGCTGAGCTACCCTACCCCCCAAGCTAGGCTTGGACTCGACGAGGTAGACCTTGGCTCCAAGCATGGAGGCTCCGAGGGCAGCCTCGATCCCAGCTACGCCGCCGCCTACGATGAGCACGACTGGCTGAGTCAACGCGCGCCACCCCACCGCCTCAACGCTCGCCCTTAACGCCTTCTTAAGCCTTCATAGGGTGGAGAAAAAGAGGTTGAGGTTAAGGCGGCTGCGTCGAGGCTAGCCTGCCGGCCTTAGCTACGTTCTCCCTCTCCAGATCTATGAAGATGATGAACACTTGGTCCTGCGGGATGCCGGCGGCCTCCTCGAACGCCTTCGTCACCGCCTCAGCTATCTTAGCCTTCTGCTCGGCTGTCCTCCCCTTAAACCAATGTATGGTCACGAAGGGCATGAATCCTCAGCGCGTAAGCTGGATTTAAGCCTCCACGCAGCTTTATTAAGGCCTTGAAGGGAGGGGGTTGAGGCTTCACCCATGTCGCAGCTCCTAGACTTAATGACCAACAAGCTGTCTGAGCTCGACGCTAGGAGGAAGCTGTCGGAGGTTCTAGGCTCCCACGATCCAAGCGCCTGCTATGCATGCGCCCGCTGCACAGCGGGCTGCGAGGCCATGGAGCTCCTGGAGAACTTCCCCCATCGGGTCGTAAGCCTAGCTAGGCTGGGCTTCCTAGATGAGCTTGTGAGCAGCGAGAAGATCTGGGCCTGCATGCAGTGCTTGAAGTGCACGGAGCGATGCCCTCAAGACGTAGCGCCCAGCGACCTCTTCCTCGCCCTCCGCAACCTAGCCGTCAAGGCTGGGGCGAAGGTGCCTGAGGGCTTCCTCAAGGCGCTCGAGTCGATAATGGATACCGGCTACATCCAGCCCGTCCAAGAGGTGGTCTCAAGGGGCTTCGAAGCCTACACCCGTAGCTCCTTAAAACTACGCGAGCATCCACCTAGGCCTAGCGACGGGGAGAGGTTCAGGGAGTCCCTCATGTCAGCCATGGAGTGACCCTCGATGCCCAGCTTAAGGCTCTCCCTCTACCTGGGCTGCACGGTGGCCACCGACGAATACGCCTACGAGCTATCTACGTTAAGCGTGCTGCCCAAGCTGGGCGTAGAGCTAAGCTACCTCGAGGGCGCTTCATGCTGCGGCTCCCCGCTTCAATCAGTCAACATGAGGGCCTCCACCTACCTCGCCCTCCGAAACCTAGCCTTAGCCGATGCCGCGGGCCTAGACCTCTTGACGCTCTGCCCAGGCTGCCACCTCTCCCTCCATGAGGCAGCCCACTACGTTAAGCTGAGCCCTAAGCTTTGGGAGGGGCTTGAACCCCTCCTGGGCAACGAGGGGCTAAGGTATATGGGGGAGGCGAAGGTGTGGCACGTCGTTGACCTCCTCCACGACAAGGTGGGCCTCGACAGCGTTAGGTCGGCGGTGTCTAAGCCCCTTAGGGGCCTCAGGCTGGCTACTCACGTCGGCTGCCACGCCATAAGGCCCAGCAGGCTACCTCGCGTAGATGACGCCGAGAGGCCCCTAAAGCTAGATAGGCTGGTTGAGGCGTTGGGCGCCAAGGTCGTAGACTACCCTGAGAAGCTAGACTGCTGTGGAGCTGGCTTCCTCCTTGGAAACCCTCAGGCGGGGCTCACGGTGGCCGGCTTGAAGGTTAAGGCCCTCAAGGCTCGAGGGGTGGACGGCGTCGTCGTGGCCTGCCCGCTCTGCCACAAGATGCTCGGCCAGAAGCAGCAGGCAGCCAGCCAGCTTGTGGGGGCTGAGCTCGACGTGCCCGTCGTCTACTACACGCAGCTATTAGGCTTAGCCATGGGGGAGGATGAGCGCGCCCTCGGCTTGATGCTTAACCTAAGCCCGGTCGACAGGCTGTTGGAGAAGCTTAAGCCTTAGCCCCTCAGCGTCCTTGAAGCTCTAGGCGGGCAGCCCTAGGTCACCTTAAGCTCCACTGAGACTCTACAGCGCGAGGGAGGCTTGCTCGGAGGGTAGAGGTGAGGCCTTAGGCTGCCACGCCTCATATGTCGACCGCTACCTTTTTATACTGCTTCGCTGCAGGATCTGTCCAGTATGGACATAAGATCTGAGCCCGGAGCCGAGGTAGGTGAGCTGTTCAAAGATGGGATCAGGAGGATTAGAAAGTACAAGACAAGGCAGCTCCACCTGATGAGCCACGAGATCGACGAGGACTTCGTGAAGTCCTTCATAAAGCCCTACTTCACCACCGTCCACCTCCTCCTAGACCGCGAGGCGCTGAGGCGGGATAGGCGTAGGAAGGCGGGCTCATGGAGGGCTCTGGTCGAGCTGAGCGCGACGTACGGAAAGAAGAGGTTGACGATAAGGCAGGGAAGCAACGTCCGCACGACGCTGCTGTTGGCAGCGACCCGCCGGGGGGCGAGGTTCGCCTTAGTGTCCGACATGCCTGCCTTGGGCCGTCTATGGAGCGAGGGCGCCGCGGAGCCTAGGTTGACGATGCTGACTAGAGACGCAGCTGAGCTGGCTCTGCTTCAGAAGAGCTTCAACGAAGTGGCTGAGGCAGCTAGGCTGGTTAAGCTTAGGAAGGTTAAGGCTAAGTAAGCGGGCCGTCGAGCCCCTTAAGCCCCCAACACTTTTTGTTTAAAGCCTCAGCGGCTTACATCGGCCTATTACGTAGCGGTTTGCTTGGGCCTAGGTATGATGACCGCGGCCTCAATAGCCAGCCCAGCTGAGGCTTCAAGCCCCAGCCTCCTAACCTCGCTAAGCTCCTCCTCACCTAGCTTCGAGGCTAAGTCCAAGTAGTATAGGAACCTCCAGGGCCGCCCTTCAGCTTTAGTTAGCCTCCAGTACCTCGCCTTATCCCTCCTTATCCTCGCCTCCCTCGCCTCCCTAAACTCGCTCAGGCCCACCTCACCTCGCAGTAAGGCCTCCACATGCTCCGTGCTCCAAGCGTAGAGGTCGAGGACCGTGTAGTCGGCGATGCGGAGGTGGAGCTTCCAAAGCCTCAAGTCTAGGTCCCTTCTGGCTTCAACCACGTCCACGGCCAGCTTAGCTATAGCTTCCTGCGCTCGACCACCCACTACTAGGAGGGGGGATACGTAGGCCGACGCGAGGACAGCGCCCTCAACAGCCTTAGGCTCAGCGCTGAAAGCCTCCGCCAGCCTCGCGGCCAGCTCCTCAAGCGTCCTAGATGGGTAGACGGCCTCGACGAAGGGCTTGCCCCCCATCCTCCCCTTGAAGAAGCCCTCAGCCTCCTTGAGGAGGCTTGGAGGCACCCCCAAGCTCCTATACTTGAACCTATCCTGCAGCCACCTCACGCCCTCCTCTCCATCCTCCACGTCTAAGAGGACCACGCCCCTCAGGTTCTTCACGAGCGAGGCATACCTCGCGAACAAGCTCAGCCGCCTCCCCCATACGGCACGGTAGGCTTAAATAGCTGCCCCATAGTTCATGGCGCCTGCAACCTTGAGCAGGGCCTGGGTCGACGAGGCTAGAGTGACGAAGCTGATAGTTGAGGAGTCGCTTAAGGCCATCTCCAACCTAGCTGAGCTCGACGTGGCGGTCGTGGGTGCTGGCCCCTCCGGGCTGACGGCAGCCATGGAGCTGGCCCGCCGAGGCTTTAAGGTGGCCGTCTTTGAGCGTAGGCTCTCCTTCGGCGGGGGGATGGGCGGCGGAGGCATGCAGCTGCCATGCATAGTCGTCGAGGAGGAGGCATGGAAGACCCTGGTGGAGCTCGGCTGTAAGCCGCTGAGGGCTGAGGGAGGCCTAGTCGTTGCCGACGCAGCTGAAGCGCTAGCCAAGCTGGCAGCTGCAGCTGTGGATGCAGGGGCCCGCATGCTGCTAGGGGTCACGGTGGAGGACGTAGTCTTCCGCGAGGACCCACTGAGGGTTGAGGGGGTCGTAGCCATATGGAGCTCCGTGTTGATGGCAGGCCTACACGTAGACCCCCTAGCCTTCAAGGCTGGGGCGACCATCGACTGCACGGGCCATGAAGCCTCCGTGGTCGCGGTGGCGGCTAAGAAGGTGCCAGGCCTCAAGGTCGCCCTCAAGGGCGAGTCCTCCATGTGGGCTGAGGCGGGCGAGCGCCTAGTCGTCGAGCGCACGGGTAGGGTGTGCCCAGGGCTCTACGCGGCCGGCATGGCGGTGGCGGCCATTCACGGCCTCCCAAGGATGGGGCCGCTCTTCGGGGGCATGCTGCTCTCAGGCAGGAAGGTCGCTGAGGAGGTTGCCTCAGACCTATCCGCCGCTAAGCGAGGCCCTTAAGCCCGTAGAACTCAACGGCGTTGCGTAGGCAGGCCTCAGCGGCCTCCTCCACGGCAGCCCCCTTGAGCTGGGAGAGCATGTAGACTACCTCAACCACGTCGCTCGGCTCCACGCGCCTGTTGAAGCGCCCCCTGTAGTAGACGGGGCTGTCTGTCTCCGAGAGGATCCTAGACAGCGGCGCGCACGCCATAGCCTCTCTATGCTCCCTACTGTAGTCGAGGGCTGGCGTAGCTGAAACGTAGTGGCCGCGCTCCAACAGCTCCTTCAGCACGTCGAGGGGCCCGCTGAACCAGTGGAAGAGAGCCTTCACGTCGGCCTCCTCAACCATCTCGAGGCACTCCCTCCAAGCCCCCCGGCTGTGCACGACCACGGGCTTCCCAGCCCTCCTAGCGGCCTTAAGCTGCCTGGCGAAGACCTCGCGCTGAAGCCTCCTAGCCTCCCCCTCCCTCCTAGCCCCTGGGAGCCAGTAGTCTAAGCCTACCTCCCCCAACGCCACGGCCTCGCCGAGCCTCGCCTCAACTAGGCGAAGCGAAGCCTCCACGTCGAGCCCTGCCCCCTGGAGGCTCCATGGATGCAGCCCCACGGCGGCGAACACCCTAGGCCTCTCAAACCTAGCTTGAGCCTCAAGCGCAAAATGGAGCGAAGCTGGGTCTGAGGAGGCTGCCACCACGGCCACCACGCCCCTCGAAAAAGCTCTAGCCAGCGCCCCCTCAAGCCCCTCGACTTCATCTAGGTGGGCGTGGGCATCAACAAACCTGGCTGAAGGGGCAGGCTTCAAAAAGGCAGCCCCTCGCCCTAAAGGCGCTTCAGCCTTTAAGCTTCCAACAGCTTAGATGCTGGCCCCTCCATCCTCAAAAGATATTAAGGAGGCCTCCTCGCCGCCCGCAGGAGGCGCGTATGGGGCTCTGGAAGCTTAGGCTCTCCATGATAGGCACCCTCGCAGCCCTCATAGGCTTCTCCACGCTCTTCCTCGCCGTCATCCTCCACCTGCTCGGGGTCGCCAGCCTAACCACGATGAGCGGCCTAGCGCTCCTCATCGCCCTCGTCGTGGCCTTCAACCTCCTACAGTGGCTCCTAGCCCCCTACATCATAGACTCCGCCTACAGGGTCAAGCCAGCCGACCCCAGCCGGTATGCGAGGCTTCACGCCTTGGTTAGAGACCTGTGTAGGAAGATGAAGTTGAAGGTGCCCAGGCTCATGATAGCTGACATACCCATACCAAACGCCTTCGCCTACGGCTCCCCGCTCACGGGCAGCCGGGTCGCTGTCACCACTGGGCTCCTGCGCGAGCTTGAAGAGGAGGAGGTGGAGGCCGTGGTGGGCCACGAGCTCGGCCACCTTAAGCATAGGGACGTCCAGCTCATGATGCTCGCCTCGGTCCTCCCAGCCATCTTCTACCTCCTGGGCCAAAGCCTGATGTGGTCCTCCTGGGGGGCCAGCCGCGACCGCAGGGAGGCCGGCGGCCTAGCCCTCGTGGGCCTCGCCAGCATAGCCATCTACTGGCTGCTCTCCCTCTTCGTCTTAGGCCTAAGTAGGCTCCGCGAGTACTACGCGGACCGTGAGAGCGCGGTGAACGTAGAGGACGGAGCGAGGAAGCTCTCAGAGGCCCTCGCCAAGATAGTGCACTCGACTGGGCGCGCTCGCCTACGAGGCGACGCTCAAGGGCTCAGCGCCTTCAAGGCCCTCTTCATAGAGGACCCAGACAGGGCGCCGTCCAACGTGCTGCTGCTGTCGAGCCGCGTGAGGGGAGGGGATGAGGAGCTGGTTAGGAGCATCCTGAGCCGCCGCCTAACCTGGCTTGACAGGCTGGCCGAGCTGTTCTCGACTCACCCGAACATAGTTAAGAGGCTAAGGGCCCTGCAGGAGCTGCGCTAACAAGTAAAGGCGTAGGGCTGGCTTAGCGACCCCTTAAACCCGTAGAGGTGGCAAGCCGCCAGCCCAAGGCGTAGCTAGGCCTCGATCGTTGAGGGGCTGGAGGGTGCATGGCTGCAAGTCGGCTCAGAAGGCCCTACACATCGTGCACGTCTAACCTCCCTGCAGACCGCGATGGGGATGAAGGAGCTCATTAAGACTAGGGCGCCGACAGCCATGAAGACGGCGCTGAAGCCATACCTCTCAGCTAGCATCCCGCCCAACGCGGCGGCCAAGGCTTGACCCATGCTCGTCGCGACCGCCGCCACCCCCCACTCAGAGGACTCTCGCCCTCTATCTATGTAGCGCGTGAAGAGGCTCATGAAGGGAGAGTATCGTAGGGCCACCCCAACGCCGTTCAGGGCTTGAAGCAGGTAGACGTGCCATGGAAGCCTCGCCGCCACGTAGAGGAAGTAGGAGGCGCTAATCAGGAGCGTGCCCAGTGCCAAGAGGGCCACCCTCTGCTTCTCGCTAAGCTTCGTGTCAACATAGTAGGCAGAGCTCAGCCTAGCTATGGAGAAGGAGACAAGTTGAAGCGAGGAGGCGAAGCCGGCGACGGCAACGGAGCCTCCTACTATGCTGCTGGCGACGAAGATGGCGAAGATCGGGGCCACCAGCCCGCTGGCCGTCAGAACCGCGAAGTCGAAGAGGATCAAGCATTTTATGACGTCGTTGACCCTCATATGCTTCAAAGCTGGCTGTAGCGCCCAGCGAGGGCTAGGCGCTGATAAGGCTTGCCCCCATCAGGCAGCCCTATCTACGCCCTGTAGGCGTCGAATCCTTAGGCCTGTGAGGCGACTCTACACCTTAGATTAAGGAAGGCGGGCAGCCGCAAGCGCTTTACCTCTCTCGGCTAACCTCAGCCTCAAGTTGACTACGGTCAAGACTGCCTGCGAGCTGTGCGCTTGGAGCTGCGGCATGGAGGTCCGCGTGGAGGGCGGCAGGGCGGTAGGGGTCAGGGGGATGGATGAGCACCCACTCAACAGGGGCCGCCTCTGCCCGAAGGCTCCAGCCGCCATCGACCTAGCCTACAGCAGCGATAGGGTCGCGGCGCCCATGGTTAGGGAGGGGGCTGGGTGGAGGAAGGTGGACTGGGACTACGCGATGGACCTGCTGGTGGGGGAGCTGAAGGAGAGGAGGGAGGCGGACCCGCGCTCCTTCGCCATGATAATTGGCATGCCCATCCTCCTGGGCGGCTCCACCACCGTCGGCCTGCTGAGGCGCTTCATGGACGTCTACGGCTCCCCAAACTGCTTCTCCCCTGAGAGCATGTGCTATAGGCATCAGATCATAGGCTACACCTTGGTCCTAGGCAAGTTCCCCGTGCCCGACGTGGAGAACTCCAGCTGCATAGTGGTGTGGGGCCACAACCCCCACGAGTCCAAGCCGCCCCTAGCCTGGAGGCTGGAGGAGGCGAGGAGGAGGGGGGCCAAGCTCATAGTTGTAGACCCACGTAGGA
>Ga0272445_1002532_pt1 | contig 12490 bp, 10 predicted proteins | sample YNPCB0031_FD_194404 | JGI IMG/M metagenome (GOLD analysis project Ga0272445, IMG submission 194404) | Hot spring sediment microbial communities from Yellowstone National Park, WY, United States - YNP-CB-003-1 | ecosystem: Environmental > Aquatic > Thermal springs > Hot (42-90C) > Sediment... | reverse complement strand
CTCTATAACAAAAAAGGCAACCTCTTTATCCAATTTTATACCTTCTAACTCAAATTTCCAACCCCCCTCCCCCTGGTAACAATGTCCGTGTGTGTCTACATCTCGGTTGAATATCTTTATGAAAAATGATATATCAAAAAAAATGAGGGGTAAAAAAAGAACTCACCAAACCAGCTGAAGGGTTAAGGGAAAGCCCGGGAGTTTCCATATCGGATGAAGAATTAATTTCTCTTCTTGAAAACAGAATTCCAGAAATCGTAAAAAACCCTCTTTGAAAGAAAGGTTGAAGAATATATTTTCCGATGCATTTGCGGAAAAAGGGATATTGATAGAGTTCTTGAAGAGATGAAGAAGGAAAGGGAAAGAATCTCAAAGAAGATTTGACGAGATATTGCGAAGGATGGATAAAGACAGAGAAGAAAACAGAAAGGTATGGAAAGAAATGAGGGAAGATACAAACAAAAGGTTTGAAGAAATGAGAATGGATTTTGAAAAGTTAAGAGAAGATACAAATAAAAGATTTGAAGTAATTGAAAGAAGGCTTGAAGAACAGGGAGAGGCAATAAAAGAACATTCTCGTTGCATAATGGAACTCCAGCGTGCGGTTGCAGGGCTTCAGCAGGCAGTTGCTCAGCTTCAACAATCTGCTTTCAATCTTGAAAAGTCATTCGGAGGACTAAAGAAGACGATAAAAATTTGCAGAACAACACGGCATAGAACTCTTCTCCTAAGACTAACCCCATCAAAAATTGCTTGAAAAAGGGGAAAATGGGAAGATAAAATTTGGAAAAAAAGGGGGTAGAAGATGGGTGAAGAGAAAATAGAGAAAATAATAAGAAGGATTGAAGAGGCAATAGATGGAAAAAGAGAAATAGTAGAAGTGAGAAAATCGGACACCTTGAAATTCTTCCTGGCTGTCCTGGAAAATCTGAAAGACTGGAGTGGAATAGAGGAGGTAAAAAATTGGATAAATAATTTTTTAAAAGGGGAAAAAAATAGGGTCTCGGGCGACACTCAATATTTAAAAATCCCCATCGTATATAAAAATAAATTCTTTTTTTCTATTGCTATGCTTCCCTCAACAGAAAAGTCCTCTAAACAAATAATGGTTACAGACTACTTAATCTTTAAATTGGAAAAAAATGAAAAAATATGGTTTGGGATTACCATCCCTCCTTCTACAGATAAAAAAATAAAGATAGGTTTTTATATTCCTTATGGATATGGACTGGACAAAGAACGGGGTGGTAAATATAGATCATTCAACGAAGAAGCTAAAGATCTGAATTTATGGGAAGAGATGGACATTGAAATCTCGCAAGAATTTCCCAAAAAAGTAGCAGAAAAAATGGAGGAAATATTAGAAAAAGGTAATGTAAAAAAATTATTAGATGAAGAAGGAACCCGTCTCTCCTCCCTCCTCAATGCCATTCAAACCAAACCCTTTTTAATCCTTGCAGGAATATCTGGAACGGGAAAGACACAGATTGCGAGGTTGATAGCATGGGCAATGAGTGAAGAAAATAACAATAAAAAGGAGGGATAAAATGAGAGTAATTGAAAAAAAAAGAATTTGAAACGATTTATGAAGAGGTAAAGAAAATAAAAATAGGAGTGGAAGGAGAAATAGGTGATTTAAGTAGTTCTAAAGAGGTATTTACTGTAAAGAGAAAACCTAATTCTATAGAAATACGGCGGAAAGATTATGGGGTTGAGGAAGGAGAGGTATACATCAAAGGTGACAAATTAATAACTTTTAATCTTCCCGGGAAGCGAGGAAAATTAAAAGGTTCGCCTTCAACTCTCCATAAATTATTAGAAAGCATTGAAGTTGAAACGCTTGACAAAAAATCCCCTACAATATCAAACTTATGGAAAGAATTAAAAATAGAAAAGAAAATAATCGGAGGAAAAATCTATTATAAATTGGGCAAATTGGAGAATCCTGAAGAAGTGGCAAAGAATCTTTTAACTCTTGCACTTCTAAAAATTGAATATGGAAGAGAAAAATTCAAAGAAGAATTTGAAATTGAAGAAACTGAAGACGAAACGCAAGAAGAAAATGAGAAAAATGAATCAGAACCAACGGACGGTATTCTGGAAAAATTAAAGGCGTATATAGATGAAAACACCCTTATATTAAAAGACAACTTCTTTTCAAATCCCCCCAAAACATCTCCTGAACGGGTTGCGTTTCTTCCTGTGAGACCGGATTGGAATGAGCCGAGGAAGATGTGGGGGTATTATAATCCATTAACAGGGCTATTTTATCCGACAGATGGACTTAAAGTTCTTCTAAATGCATTCAGGGATTATGTAAAAAATAAAAACAAAAATAAAAAATACTTCATCATCCTTGATGAAATGAACCTCGCAAGGGTTGAGTATTACATGAGCGATTTATTGAGTTTGATGGAGAATATGTGCAGAGTAACTAATGATAAGGTAATGATAGGCGAAACAGCAATGATTCATCCGTTATCACGCTGTGTGTTATCAAAAGTGCCAGAAAAATTTGATGAGAAATGGGAAAAATACATCAAAATAGAAAACAAAGAAATAAAATGGAAATTAGAAGGTGAAAAACTCTGCATGGAAAATTGTGATGAATGCCCGTATAAAGCGCTTAAAGAGAACCTAAAAGAACAACCCGCTCTAAAGGAAGGGAACATGGAAGAATTTATCAAAAGCTTCACCCCAATCCCTCCCCGAATTGCCTATCCTGAAAATCTTGTAATCATAGGGACTGTGAATGTTGATGAGACCACCTTTTCATTTGCCCCAAAGGTCCTTGACAGGGCATTTGTGGCGGAATTCAATGAGGTACATGTGGATGAATATTTAAAAATATGTTCAGATCTTAAATCAGAAAAAAATGTGTTTTTCAACTTTGTTGACACCCTTATAAAAATTCTTCAACCCGCAAATCTTCATTTTGGATACAGAGTGATACATGAAATGTTAGAGTATCTTTCTACCGCACATATAATTAAAAAAGATGAAGAAAAATTTATAATTTCAAATCTTACACAAATGAATGACACACTTCATCCTCACTTTGACTTCCTCTTCAAATCCAAAGTCCTGCCGAAGATACATGGAGGAGAGGAAAGAGTGGAAGAGGTTTTGAGAAATTTATTGGCGTATTGTTATAGTGATAAGTACGCAAATGGTGCCCAAAAATTAAAAGAATCTAAAGAAACATGGTGGAGAAAATCTTTAAATGAAATAATAAAACACATATTGACAGAAAATGAAAAAACAAAAAGTGATGAAGCAACTGCATCTAAAGAAGAAACTTCACCCTCTTCTCGTGAAGATACAGGAAACTCAAAAGAGTTCAGGTTCAAAGAATCCGCCAGTAAAATTCTTGAAATGTATAGGAGATTAAAAGATACGGGATATTGCAGTTATTTCTAATCCATGGATGACGCCTCCAAAATCCATTATTTCAGGAAAATAGAGATTAAATTTAAAAATGGAATTTCAGTAGAAATTACTTCTAAAGCCCAAAAAGAAGGAAAACCAGAGTCGGGAAAAGTTGAGATAGATGAGAAAAATAAAGAGTTTTATGAATTTTTTGTCCCCCTTAAAGAAAATTATGGAGTGGAAAAAATTGAGGGAGAAAAAGAAAATGTTGATGAGACCCACGCTATATCCATTGTCCTTTATCCCGAATCAGAAAAAAAGAAAGAGAATGGTGCAATAAAAATTTTTGACAGGTCTTCAATAAAGCTCACGGAAATTGCTTCTTATGATGTGATTGCTAAAATAGAAAATAAAGAAAAAGAAATTGAAATCATCCTTTCAGAAGAGAAAGAGACAAAAAATTTCATTTCATACTTTGCGGGTGAGAAAAACTGTTGTTCCATAAACTTCAACGGGCATACATTTTTTGGAAACATAATAATAAAAGGAGAAGATATTTCTGCAAGAATCCCACTCCTTGTTTATCCTGCAAAACTTAAACCTGAGGAAGCCGAAAAAATTCTAAGCGAGTTGCTGATGGAACAAGAGGAAATTGTCAAATCCTCTCCCACAGGAATATTTTCAACTCCTGGAGAAAAAATTAACAAAACTCCTCTTCAAACTCTTATTATTATAAATTCCTTATTCTCTGAAAATAGGAAAAACGGGATTCCCCTCGGAAAAACATTCCGGGCAATTGCCCATTCCCCGGATAAAATAATTGTGAAGGAAAAAGTAAAAAGGGAACCTCACAAGGTAACAGCTATTGATGAAGAGGCAATATTAGAAGGAATAATATCAGGAAATATAAGGAGAGCACACAATTACCAATTCTTGTGGAACAACAAAGGGTATTCATTTACTTCTCTTTTAAATGAAGAAGCAAAAATTTCATACGATACCTATTCCAATCGCTTTATAAAATACTTTCTTGAATTCCTTAGAAACACAATAAATTTATGTTGTGAAAGAGTCCGAAAAAATCATGAAAGAGTAAAAGATGACTTTGTAGAAAATCTTATAAATAGACTCCAGTTTTACAATGTGAAGTATATTATCCCTCTTCTGAACATTGAATGGATGTCTGAAGTTTCAAAAATTACCCATCTTCCTCCACCTCCGCAGAAACTTCTCAAAGACCCCTTCTATTCCTCTGCATTTTTTGATTATCTTACACTCATAAGAAACTTAAAAATAACTGATGAAGAATTTGAGAAATACCTCCACAATCCAGTTACCTATATGCCTGAACTGTATGAAATGTGGTGCGGGTTGAAATTAAAAAAGATAGCTGAGGAAATAGAAGCTGAATTTAAAGATCAGCCTTATTTCCAAGCTTATTCCAAAGAGAAAAAGAAGGATGAAAATTGGTTCTCCTATTCACTCCTCCTTAAGCCTGATTTCTCTCTTACAAAAAATGAAAAGCTTATCCTCCTTGATTCCAAATACAGGGTTGATTTTATAGAGGAGTGGGGAAAAGAATTAGACGAAGAACTAATAAAAGAAGAAGAAAAAAGGGGGACTTTTAAACTTGGAGACCTTTATAAGATGCATACATACAGGGAAGCAATAAGAAAGAACAATGAAAAGCCTGTGTGGGTGATTGCGCTGTATCCCGGAGATAAAATTGCCCTTTTTTCTGAAAGCGGAGAAAAAATAAAAAAGGAACTAAAATTTGATAAATTGGAAGAAATAAAAAAAGAATTAGAGAGTAAAAAAGAAGATTTTAAACCAGGTGGTGTTGGTGCAATTCCTTTCAGACCGCAATTATTTGAAAATGAAGAAATATATAAATTTTATATTTGTTTTTTTGAAAAATTATTTTCATGTTAAGACCGAGAATTGGGTTAAGCAGGTGTTTTCTCGAAAATGTAAGGTATAATGGAGGAATTATAAAAGATGATTTTGTGGAAAAATTGAAATCTTATGTGGATTTTGTTAAATTTTGCCCTGAAATTGATATTGGACTTGGTGTTCCAAGACCAAGAATTATTATAAAAGAAATCAATAATGAAAAAAGATTGATACAGCCAGAAACAGGTGAAGATTTAACAGAAATTATGAATAAATATGTTGAAGAAGTTATAAAAAATTTAAAGGAAATAGATGGATTTATTTTAAAATCAAAATCACCATCATGCGGAATTGGTTCTGCAAAAATTTATAAAAATGATAAAATTTTAAAAACAGATGGTTTTTTTGCAGGTGCAATAAAAAAGGCATTCCCCTATTTACCAGTTGAAGATGAAAATAGATTAAAAAACAAAGAAATTAAAAGACATTTTTTAACAAGAATATTTGCGTTTTCTGAATTAAGAAATTTAATTAAAAATCCATCAATTAAAGAATTAATAGAATTTCATACAAAATACAAATATCTCCTTCTGACCTACAATCAAAAAAATCTTAAAGAACTTGGAAAAATTGTTGCTAATGGAAAAATGAATTTAGAACAAAAATTATCAAATTACAAAAAAATATTTTATCAATCTTTTTTAAAAAAACCTTCAAACAAAAAACATTTCAATACTTTAATGCACATATTTGGGCACATTTCAAAAGAATTAACAAAAGAGGAGAGAAAATATTTACTCAATTCAATTGAAAAATATAAAAAGGGACTAATTGAATTAGAAAGCATTTTTGAACTATTTAAATATCTTTCTGTTAGATTTAAAAATCAATACCTTTTAATCCAAAAATATTTTTTCCCTTATCCTGAAGAATTAGACAAATGAATTAATTGTGCAATTTTTAGATGCTTCTTTATTCCTATTTTCTAAAATAAAAAACATATTTTAATCTTTCATTTTGAGTAAAATTTTTAGATCTTCGAGTTCAGCAGAAATAAAATTTTCAAGCCCTCCTTCAACTTGCCCTTTTTCATTTGTCTTCTGTTCTTTTAAAATCGTTTCTTTCCCCTTCTTTTCAGCTAAGTAAAGTTTTAAATCGTCAGGCGTTACAAGCTTTTCTACTATTCCTGTTAAAAGAGAAGATACAAATAACTCTGAATGAGTTACAATTATAAATTGTTTTTCTTCCTCTTTTGCTATTGAAATTATTGTTCTTACAAGGGCTCTAATAACTGTTGGGTGAAGGTGGATTTCAGGTTCTTCAATTAGAATAATTTTTATCTCAGGTCTATGAATTTTCGCAAGCATATAAACAATTTGATTAACTCCATACCCATCATTTACAAGGTCAGTTGGAGTTCGTGTTTGTTTATCCGTTGTTTTAAAATAAACCGTTGTTGTTCCAGGTGGAATGTATAATCTGAAATCACGATTAACTATCTTCTCAAGATCAACAGAAATTTTTGGTGATAAATTTGGGTCAATCATAATAATTGTTGCAATCTCATCTTCAGTAGTTGGATTTATGGAAATAGCAGAAGGTGAATAAAAGGGTTTAAAAAATCCTCTTCTATGTGGAACAATATCAATGCTATCGAGGGTTTTAAGAATAGAATTTAACTTTTCTGCTAATTCTTTCGCCTTTTGTTGAGTTTGTGCAGAAGGTTGTTTAGGAACGACACTTGAATTTATTCCATTCCAGTTTATAGTATAATCCTCATAAACAAATTGAAAATTTTGGTTTACCGGATAAGGTATAGATACATTTCCTTCCATTTCAATTTTATCATATTTTTGTGTTATTTTACCCCGCCCCTTTCTAAAACTTACTTCATATTCTCCATCTTTTAGGAAAAAACCAATTTTAATTTCTTTATTAGGGTCATGATTAAAAACACACGCATCAAATCCACCAAGATTTAAAAAACCAAAATTGAAAAATCCATCAATTTGCTGATTTGGATTTTTAACAAAATTTTTGAGAACAATTAAAGAATATAAAACAGAAGATTTCCCTGTTGCAGTTCCTCCATATATCACATTTATTTTTGATAATTCCATTTCTGCTTCCTTAATTGAACGAAAATTCAAAATTCTTATTTTCTTTATCATAATTTCCTCCTTTTATTTTTAAATTATACAATTTATGAATTAAATTTATCAATTAAAGGTGTTATTAAAATAAGTTATTGAAAATTTTCAAGAAATTAACACACCTATTTTCTTAAATAATTTTTGAGGCCAGTTTTGGTCATCTTTTATAAATAAAACATTTTTATTTTCAAAATCTTCTTTGGTAGGAAGGTCGGTTGTTCCTTTTCTTATTTCATCGTATTTTGTTACGGAAAGTAAGAAATATTCTAATCTAATATTCTTATTTTCTTTTTTATTTATTTTTTGTTCGATATCTTTAATAGATTTAGCAAATTGTATTTTTTCATCCTTTAAACCTTTGGAATGTTCTAATCCGTGCGGTTCTATAAAAACTATTATTTCTTCATCTTTACTAACTTTTTTAATCCACATAATAAAATCAGGATAAAATTGAAACCATTCCAACTGAAAACCTACACCTGATTTTGAAAAGTTTCTTAAAAGATAAATTTCATAATTGTTAAATTTTGTTTTGTTTGATTTAAGATAATTTCTTAAGTCTTTTATAAACTTTTCTTCACTTTCTACCAGCCCTTCGGGTGTTATTTTATCAATAAATTAAATTACTTATAAAATGTTTTTAAAATATAGTCTAATGCTTCTTTTTCATTCTTCTCAATGGCAATCTCAACTGCCTTTTTTGCTACTTCTAATAATTCCTTTGCCTTACTTCTTGCTTCGTGTGATTGCTGAACAAATGAGGCGATTTTTTGCTGGGTTGAGAGGGGGAGGAGAGGTATAATAATATCTCTTAAAGATTCTTTAGGAACTGCGGTTAAAATTGTGCCTGAACACTTTTTCTTTAATTGCGATTGTAAAACAATAGTTTTTGATAAAACCAATAGAACTTCAGGCAGTATATCTAAAGGTCTAAATTGGAAAAAGCCTGTGGATGCCAGGCAACCGTTGTGTTCTTTATCAACCAATGCGACTTTTTCTAAAGAACCTTCAACACTTGAAACAATTACATCCCCTTCTCTTAACATTCTTCTTGCTCTGCTGGGGGCTTCCTCTCCTTTTATTTCATTTACGCTGTGAATTACCCCAATTGATGAGTCTATATCTGCTAATTCAATATAAGAAAAAATTTTGTCCGGATATTTTGTAGGGTCAAAATTTGGCTTAACATTTTCAACATGCTTAAGCAATCTGGAAAAACCGTTTTTGTAGTTCTTTATCTTTTCAATTACTTCCTCATACGCAGGCTGGAAATATTCCGCATTTATTCTATGAGCAGAGAAAGTATCAGAAAGTTTAGCAGTATATGTTTTTTCATATTTTGGCTTGAAGTCTTTAAGCCCAAGTTCTTCTAAAAGGAGAGTTTCGGCTTGAGAATAAAAAAACTTTGAGAGTTCAATTTTCGCCCATGCTTCATTAGATAATTGGGAAATTTCTTTTTGCATTCCTATAGAGATCATGGCGATTTTAAAATTACTTAGCTCTTCTGCATTTACATTTGCTTGATTCACAGCTCGCCTCGAAAACCTATGGATTTGTTTCTTTCCAAATTTTGTATTAAGAAAAATATTGAGATAATTTGGTAGAATTTTGGAGCCGGGCTTTACTCTTAATCGAATCAAATATGATGCAAAAACATAATCCCCTTTTAACTTAAATATACCAGTCCTTCCCACAAACTCTTCCGCATTAACTCTGTTGAATAGGACGTCATCAATCTCTAATCTAAATTGTTTGAAAACTTGTTCAGGTATCTCTACGTATTTAACTTCGTCATCCAACAGAAAACAGTCTCTAATATCATTCATACGAAAGATTGGATAACCTCTAGGCTCTTCTGTCATGGCTTGAGATATTCCGTATTGACAAATATCTAAAAATTCCTTTATAGGCTTCCAGCTACCTTTAGAAAAATCAATAAAATACTTAGGTTGGTAAAACTCAGCATCTAATCTATGATACTTCCCGGTTTCTGATAGTTTTATAACACTTACAATAGCCATTTTATCATCTCCAAAAATCAAAATGATTATCTCCTTTTGCTAACTGCTCTTTAGCAAATTTAATAAAAGCATCTGCTATCTCGTCTAAATCATGGTCAATTACTGGGTGTCCGTGTTGATCTAAAACAAAAGAGCCATCAGGGTTTTTCTTGTATCTATACTCTCCGCTTTCATCTTTTACTGGTTTCTCATTGACAGCAAAGAAAATTGGATAATCCATTTCTTGCATCACTTTCCCGTCAAGCCAGTATTTCTTAAAAGCTTCTCTAATCCTTTCATCATTTAAAACTAAACTTATCTGTCCTGCTAAGGTCCTTTGAGAGATTTCTTTAATGAGTGTGTTTATCTTATTTTGTAATGCCTTTATCTCTTTTTTCAGTTCTGCTTTTTTTGTGGTATTGGCATTTTTTAATTCTTCTTCTTTTTCCTTTAAAGCTTCCTCTAATTCAATTTTTTCCTGAACCAAAATAACAAGGGGGTTCTTTCTTTTGTTTTCTTTTTCTGCCTCTTCAGTTTCTTCAACTTCAGTTTCTTCTACTGGGAATTCCCCAATCTCTTCTCTGCTTTCAAAATAAGTTTCCAAGAAGGAATTTAATTCTTCTGGTATTTCTTCTTCGTCAACAAAACTATCCCAAGCCAAATTTTGATATTTCTCTTTCAATTTTCTTAAAAATTCTTCCCATTCCCCCTCATATTTTGCTCTAATTTGTTGGATTTTTTCTTTTTCTTCATCTGTGTATTTCCGTAAAAACAAAACGCTTGTTTTTGTTCCTGTATGGGGCTTAAAAGTGTTGCCGTGCAAGCCTACAACTGCTAAAATCCTTGCCTCATCAATTATAAATCTGCGGATATATTCAGCGTTTGTATTGTTCAACAATCCCTGAGGTAAAACAATAGCCATTCTTCCGCCAGGCCTTATAAATTGTAGAGAACGCTCTAAGAAAAGAATATGTCTTCCTATTTTGTTTACCCATCTTCCGTTTTTCTCAGCCAGTTTATATAGTCTTAAAATATCCCTTTCCTTTACCGTCCCTGCAAAGGGTGGATTGGTCATTAAAACATCAAAATCGAAGAATAGAAAGCTCTCTTGATTTTCTCTATCTTTTGCAGGATCACTAAGGAACCTTAGGAGCCTACCTCTTAAACCAGATTTTGTTTCATCACTCCATGTGTGAGGTGCTAACGAATTGTCTTTGTAGACATGTGATTTACCATCTCCAACAATTAAGTTAATTGCCTTAGCTATCTTTACTACTTTTTTGGCAAAATCAATTCCATAAATTTTATTTTGGGCAAAATTCCTTGCATTTTCGGGTAAAGGTTTTCCGCTAATTATTCCCCCAGCAACCCACATTACAGAATGTAAAAGAAACCCTGCAGAGCCACAAGCAGGATCAATAACGAATTCACTGGCTTTAGGGTTAAGCATTTTAACAACCATATCAACAACAGGTCGAGGAGTAAAAAACTGCCCTTCTTTCTTTTTAGAAACTTGAGGTATTAGATATTCAAAAGCCTCATCAATAATCTGAAGATTGGAATTAAATAACTTTACTTTTTCTAAAAAGGATACGCAAACTTTTAAATGCTCATCTCTCAATTCAATTTGATCTGTTGGCTCAAAGACTCCCTCCCATTCTCTCTTTGCTCCTTCTAAAAGATTAGATATCGCTCTTTTTACCTCTTCTGGGCTTCTGTCTCCAACGAAGAATTCTAACTGATAGGAAGGGTCATTAATCCCTCTCCATTCATCGTAGAGTTTAGCGTAGATTAACTTAAAAATTTCCTCAAATGGATCCACTCCTGCATTGCCTAAAACAAGCTCCTCCAAGTCCAACAATATCTTTTTAAGTGTTGTCTTCCCTTGCTTTAATTCATCATGCTCTTCAAGCCATTTAAGTGTCCATCTTTCAGTTAAAATATCTCTTAATGTTTCACCACATTTTGGTATCCTTGGAATCTCTACAAAGATGTTTGGTTCTTCTCGGTGAAGTCTTATCATTTCGTTTCCATTAGACCAAACACCAATCGGAGCCCCTTCAGCATTACAATAGCTTTCAAGTTGCCTTCTGCCATCACTTCTATTTGGTCTTTTTACTTCAAATATTATGTATGGATGCTGAAGGTCTTCATGAAGAACAACAATATCTGCTAAACCAGAATCTCTTGAGCCAAAGTAAACCACTCTTTCAACATCTATCCTCTCTTTCGGGTAGTTATATTCATTCAGTAATCTATAAATCCAAAGTTGCCTTACAATTTCTTCAGGTTTTACACGCCTATATTTATCTTTAATCTGGCATTTGATATATAATTTTCCATCCTGTTCTATAATCAAGTCTTCCACAGCTCTAATCTCTCTATCCGTGAAAAGAGATAGACCATGTTTCACATCTGAAGCCGAAAAAATCTGAGTTATTTTTGATGGGTTATTGTTTGGCATATTATCTACCTCCTTTAATTGGTAAGCATGATACTTTATTAAGTTTATTATTTTTAAAAGCCCCCGCCCGTAAAAATAAGAAAAAATTTTGTTTAATTTTAGTTGGATGGAAGTTGCGTAGCAATTTTATTATCTCTTTTCTTTCTATATTCCTAAATTTACTTCCTCCCAATGGTATACCTTTTGGGCGTTCTTCTAATTCATCAACAAGCCAGCGGGCAAAAGCCGATTCAACTTTATTTTTTAAATCTTCATTGATAAATTTTTCAATTCGTGTTCTCTTACAGTTTAAAATTCTATATATCCCAAAGTCTAAATCTGCACATTCAAACTGAAATAATTTTCTTAGCAATTCCTGAAATTTTTCAATTGCTTCCATAATTATTTCCCTCCTTTAAGTTTTTATTATACATCATCTTCCTTCTTCATTACAATTTCATGTATGACTTTCAATTATTAAATATAAATTCATTTGAGCCCTATTGGTCTTTCAAGCTCAACAATTATATATACATCGCTTTTCTCCCTTTGTTCTCCTCTTACATAAGACCCAAAAACGCCAACTATTTACTACTCCATACTTTTCTCTTATTTCATCTTTATACTCTTTA
>Ga0272445_1002531_pt1 | contig 12492 bp, 9 predicted proteins | sample YNPCB0031_FD_194404 | JGI IMG/M metagenome (GOLD analysis project Ga0272445, IMG submission 194404) | Hot spring sediment microbial communities from Yellowstone National Park, WY, United States - YNP-CB-003-1 | ecosystem: Environmental > Aquatic > Thermal springs > Hot (42-90C) > Sediment... | reverse complement strand
TTTTAATATGCTTAGCAAATTTCAAGCAAAACTTTGCTTCATCTTCGCTAATTGCTTCTCCTTTCCTTGCTCTAATGAATATTCCTTTAATTTTTGTTAATTCACTACTATCAATTGTATATCCTTTCAATCTTAAATCTTTTACAATTTCTTCAATTGTAGCTTTTTCTTTTTTAGATAATAATTTTAATGATCTATAAATAAACAAATAGCAAATATTAATGCATCTTTTAATATTTCCTAATGTTAAATATTCTTCCGCTCTTTCTAATGCTTTTGATAATTTCTCATCCAATATTGGCTTTTCTTCTTCAAAAGCTTTTATTGTAGGTTGTAATGAAGGTTCTTCCTTAACTTCTTCTATTTCTTCTTTTACTTCTTTAGAATATTTTTCAAATTCTTTTATTGAATATTCTCCTTTATGAGATAAGCTTAAATATCCTATTCCTTCTTGAATATATGCTAAATTTATTAATTTATTTATTATTTCTTCCAATCCTTTAAATTGATTTTTCAATTCTTCTTTTGTTGTTTTCTTCATAAATGAAATGAAAAGCAAAATATCATAAGCATTATAGCATTCTTCCTTAAATTCTTTATATAAAGTAGTTTTCATTATTTCTAATGGAATTGGTTTATATTTTACTTCTTCTTTAATTTCTTCTTTTATTTCTGGAATAAATTCTTCAATTGGATTGTAAATAAAAATCATTTTTTCATTATCAATTTTTGCAATTGCTTCTTGTTCATGAAGATTTGATAATACTTTCTCATCTTTTATTCCAATAATATTATTCAATATTCTTATACTATCAATATCTAATCCTGAAGTAACTATAATATTCCTTATTGCAGAATAAACAATTGAAGAAACCATTGGAGATTTTGATATAAATATTGTATTCTTTCTCTTTTTTGCTTCATCAATTATTCTTCTTAAAATCATTCTTGTTTTTGCTCCATAAAGCTTTTCAGAAGGAACAATAAGATTAAAATCATAGATTATAAGAGTAGAATTAATATTCTCTAAAGCTAATAATAAAAATGAAGAAATAAAATTGTATGCTTTCTCATCTAAATTGCTTAAATCTAAATAAACAATATCATATTCATTTACTTCTTTTAATAAATTATTAATTGTAATATCTCCTCTTCCAGAAACTGCATCTAATCCCAATAGCAAATTTCTTAAACTTGCTTTTATTGGATGGCTTCTATATATTCCAACATAATCATCAATTTCTTCAATCCAATCTAAAGTAGAAAATGAAATAGGATTAACTGATTTTGAATAAATGAAATAATTTGCTAACATATTTGCATCATCTATATCTAAAATTGCAGAATTGCTTATTGCTATACTTAATCCATCTGCCCACTTCTTTACATTTCCATTGTATTCAAATGGATTGAATGCATGTTCTTTTCCAAATTGAATATATTTTATCTTCTTATTCTCTAATTTTGGTAATTTCCCTCTTCCAATAATTAAGCATTTATCCAAATTTTTTATAATAATTCCTGCAATTTTTTCTGCATTATCTCCAGCAATTAATAATCCTTCTTCAATTGTTTTCTTAGAAATTCCACATTTTTTGAAATGATTAAAGAAGAAATGAATTGAAGGAGAATATCCAATTTTTATTTTTCCATTAAATATTCTTCCTTTAATTAATTTTTGATGCTCAATTGATTTCTCTGCAATTTCTTTCTCTTCTCCTAAAAATATTGTCCATTTCTTTGGAATAGAAAATCCAAATTTTACTAATTTAAATGGAAATTTTATTAAAGAAAATCTTGGATATCTTCTAATAAAAATAAAGAAAATAAGAAGAAGAATATTAAGAATGACCATGATTGTTAAAATGAAAACTGCAATGAATAATAATGATACTGTTAAAAATATTCCAATTGATAAAAATATTGGAATTAAATATTTTTGTTTTTCAATTATTCTATTTACATCTATCATATTAATCACTTTAATGCTTCAAGCAATTTTGATTTCACAATTTTCTCTTTAAATCCAAGTTTATACAATTTCTCCCAAAATTCATTATATGCTTTATACATCCTGCTTCTTGATGTTCCTTGAGAAGAATATAATGAAAAGAAGTAATCTTGTAATTCTTCTTCACTTGCCAATTTGTTTTTCAATAACCATTCATATACTTGCTTCTCAATTGGATTAAATGATTTTATTATTTCTTCTTCTTTCCTTTTTTCAATTTCAGAAATTATATTATTTACTTCTTCTAATGTTCCTAAAGTTATATTATCAATAATTTCATTTATTATATCAATTCTATTTGAAAATTCTTTTGAATATTCTAAAATTTTATTCTCAATTTCTTCTTGTAAAATAATTCCTTTCTGTAATGCTTTAGCAAATATTATCCATTTGCATTCTTCATCTTTTAATTCTTCAGTATAGATATTTTCAATATCTGGGATTTCTCTTGTTTCAGAAGTAATTACCAATTTTATTTCTGGAATTCTATTGAATGCTCTTATTATTTTATTAATTTCATCTTCACTTAAATAATCAATATTATACAATACTATATTTTTAAATCCATAATTTGATAATAAAGGAATTGAATTTATTGCTTCATCTATGCTTTTTATTTTTGATGAAATTTCTTTTGGAAATCCTTCTTTAAATCCTTCTATTCCATTTTTACAATTTGCAGAAGTATAGAAAATTTCTTTATTCATTAATGCATTATTCAATATAATATTGCAATTCTTTCCAACAATTGCAAAGCTTTCTTTTTCTAATAATTTATTTATTTTATTATATGCTTCTTTATTTATGAATATATTTGGATTTTCTATTTTTATTTCATAATCATAATTGTTTAGAATATTTCTTAAATAATTTGTATCATGCTCTTTTGAAATTTCAAATAATAAACTATCTGTAATTGTAATAGTTCCTTTCTCTTCTCCTTTTATTATTTTTTCTACTTTTTCATATTCTTCACTCTTTGGCTTTTCTTCAATAACTTTAACTTCTTCTTTCTTTTCTTTAATTTCTTCTTTCTCTTTTTCTCTTTCTTTATAATATTTTGCCAATTCTATTATTCCTTTAGAAAAATATCCTTGAGATTTTGCTAAATCTATAAGCTCTTCTGGAACTGAAATTGTTATTTCTTCTCCAAATTTATCTATTCCTAAGCTTATTTCAGTAAATTCCTTTATTCCTCTTGTTTCAACAGTTGAAATTAGTTTTTCATATGCTTCTCTTTTTCTTCTTATTGCTTCTAAATACTCTTTTCTTATTTTATATTTCACATATCTTTTATGAATAATTTTAATAGCAATGATAGAAGCAATTATAAATATTGGATTTAAAAAGAATAATTCTGGAATTGGTAAAAATATTTCTGGAGCATAATTATGCAATTGATCAAAAATAGAAGTAGTAAAGAAATAATATAAGAAATTTAAAAATGTTATAAATGGACTTACATATTCATATTTTACATAGAATACTCTTGGAGAATTTACTTTTAATAATAATTTCTTAGGAGTTAATAATTTATAAAATGAAGGTTCTAAAAATTCTGCTCTTAATATTTTCCCTTCATCTATCCATATTTCATAAGTATTATTTATTGGAATTGCTTCTATTGTTTGATTTTCTAAATATATTTTGAAATTCTCTTCTTTTCCTTCAAATTTAAATTTTATTAAATATTGCTTAATAGAAAATGCTTCAATATCATTAAGATATTTTGAAGGAATGCTTGAATTGTGATAATATAGTGTTGCATTTAAGCTCTTAATTTTCCAATATTTTACTAATTCTCTTTCATTTTCAGTAATTAAAGTAGGAGTTGCTTTTAATTTGATATATTCATTTTCTTTATACCATTCATTATCAATAAATTTTATTTCTTTTATATATCCTGCAATTACATTTAAATTCTTTTCAGCAATTATTGTGATTTTTGAATAATTTGAAGAAATATCTCCTTTCCATTCTGAAAATACATACCTTTCTTTATCTGAAATTTCATAAATTTCAGGAGCAACTAATGAAACATAGCTTCCTTTCTCTGCTTTATCTGGATATTTTATTTCTACATAAGAAATATTTGCTCTTGCAATTATTTTTACATATTTTTCTTCAAATTTTATAAAATATGCTTTTATTTTTACATCTTCATAAATATGAAAGAATAAAGGATTGCTATTGCTTCCATTTAAATTTAATATTGCTTCCCCTTTTTCTATAATCCAATATTGAAATACCCATCCAGAATTTTCTTCTGCTTGTAATTTTACTAAATCTCCTTTTCTATAACTCCCTCCTCCTTTTACAATTCCTGCTTGTAAAGGATATGGATATGCATCAACTTTATAATATTCTTGAGAATTAACAATAGGAATAAATATTGAAGATAAAACAAATATTAATAATAAAAATATTTTTATTTTCATAATTTAATCATTCCTCCGATTATTTTTAATTTTTCTTTAAATTTTTCTTCAATTTCTTTAAGTTCATAGATATTTTTAAGAAGTTCAATTCCTTTGCTAGTTGTTCTATAATTTTTTTCATTAGGATTGTATTCTAATAAACCATTATCTTTTAGAAGCTTCAAATATTTACTAAGTTGATAATAACTTAAATATGCTAATTGCATTATTCTAGTTTTTTTAGCTCCATCTTTAGATATTTCTAAAATATTTGCAATAATGTCTATATTTCTTCTTATTTTTCTATTCAATATTTTCATGAAGTTACCCCTCCAAGCGAGAAGAATGATATCATTTTTTCAACAATGAATGGAAATAGCAAGAATGTAATCAATCCAATTGCTACTGTTAATATTATTCTATATGTAGTATAGCAATGTCCATCTAAAATTCTTGAAATTAATAAACTATAACATGCTCCATTTTCAATTGCTAAAATATTATTTACATTTATTACTGCTTCTATTTCTCTTTTACTTGCAAATGATACAAATCCAATTCTTAATGCTTCTAATCCTGTTCCTAATAATAATGCAATTATTATTGCAGAAGAAAATATAATTAATATAGGAGAGAAGAATGCCATTATTAAATATAGCTTAAGCCTTGAAATTGCAATTTTTCTTGATATTTCATATCTTCTTATCATTTCAATTACTTTCTCTAATAAATATACACTTCCTCCTCCACTTTCATCTATTTCATTAAATAAGAAAAATACTATTCTTACTAACCAACTTCTATGGTTCTTACCTGCTTCATATATATTTGGATTTATTTCTAAATTCTTTGAAACTTCTTTTAAGAATTTATCAAATCTTTTATTGTATTTCACATATTTTGAGCATCTTTTTATTGCTTCAGTAATACTATATCCCATTTTCCTATATTCACTTACATCTCTTACAAATCTTTGAAGAACATTCTCAGCAGAATTAACTTCATTTATTTTTTCATACATATCATATTGAATTAAAGCACAAGGAATAATAATAGATAATGCTAATATTATTGGTCTATCCAATCCAATTATTGCACAAATAAATCCTGCTAAAATTGAAGATGAAATCCATTTTATTAAATCTTTCATTTTAAAATCATATATATTATATGTTCTTGGCATTATTCCTTTTATTATTAATAAAGAGAAAAATAGCATTATTGGAATAACGATTCCAGCAATCATATAAAGCATAATAATTGCCATCGATGGAAAAACAATTCCAATTGTTGTAATTCCTGCAGGAGCAATTAGGAATAAAATTGCAAGAAAATCTCCTAAGCTTCCTGCTTGTTCAGAAAAATTAATCCATTTATCTTCAAGCATTTTTAAAAATTCTTCTACTCTATTTTCTAAAGAAATTGCTAAATCTCCTCCACTACGCCAAACGCTTGTAGTAGAGAAAATTAATCTTTTGAAATCTTCAGAAGGATGATAAAAAGCATTTTTCTCTAAGCTTTCCAATATTCCATGTCCTAGTTTTGCATCTCTTGCAATAAATTTTGCATCTTTTGATAATTGTTTAAAAACTTCTTTCAATTTTATTATTTTTGTGAATGCATAATAAGGAGTTAATCCTGCTCTTACTAATATGCTCATGAAAGTAGTAAAGAATGGTAATTCGCTATCTGTTCTTTCTTTTCTTTCTCTTATTTTATCCAGAATATTTACATATAATTTAATATATGGAAATAATAATATTCCTAAAAATGCTAAGTATATTATTTCATGAATTGAATAAATAGCAATTACAGGAATGTATAATAAAGAAATGAAAATATCTGTGCAAAAAGATTGAGTTTCAATTAATGGATCTTTTAATATTTGTGCAGAAATTAATTTTCTCTCCATATAATTTTTAAATTTATTTGTAAGAAAATAAAAGAAGCTATACTTTTGCCATAGCTTAAATTTTATATTCTTTTTTCCTCCTGCTAAAACTAAAGTAATTATAATTGGTAAAAATGAGAAAGGAGAAATTACTAATGCTACATAAATATTGCTACCAATGAGGCTATATGCTATTGGAAAAATAAATAAAAATATTGATATTATAATCCAATAATCTATTTCTTCAAATTTTACTTCCTTCATTTTTATCACTTTCTTCTTTAGAAATTTTTTCAATTTCTTCAATTTTCCCTTTCTCAAGCATTTCTTCAATTTCAATTTTTTGTGTGTAATAGAGTTTTACAACCGCACTTACAGTTGAGAATCTTAGAAAGTTTAATCTTATGCAATTTTCAATTATTCTTTGTTTTCTTAAAATTTCTTCTTTTGCATTATAAATTGTTTTTATTTTTGGAGAAACATTAAATAGCTCATCAATATTATCTGGATAAAATTTATCTTCTGCTTCATTCCATACAAAAACATTTTTATAAGTTGTTTCTTCTCCAATCTTTGAAGGAGGAATAATTTCTGCAATATGAGTTACTTTTCTAATTCTTTCTAATCCTTTTCCCCAATAATTTGTTATTACTGCTCCCCATAATAAATCTAAAGCATAAGGTTCAATCTTCATTCCTTTTAATCTTATTAATAAAGTTTGAGGATCGTTTGCATGAATAGTAGTGCATCCTCCATGTCCAGTTGTAGCTGTTTCAATAAATGTAACCAATTGTTCTGGATTTCTTACCTCGCCAACAATTAAATAATCTGGGCGCTCTCTCATTGCAATCATCATTAAATCTTCCAATCCTACATCAAATTTTTCTCCTAATGCAATTGAATAGCTTCTTCTTGTAATATGTGGCAACCATCTCCAAGTTGGAATTCTAATTTCAGGAGTATCTTCAATTGTAATATATTTTAATTTTGGATCAAGCATTCCTAAAAGAGCATTGCTTAATGTTGTTTTTCCACTTGCAGTTGGCCCAGCAATGAATATTATTCTTTTCTTCTCAATTACTTCCCATAAATATGCTGCCATTAAAGAAGATAGCATTCCATATTTTACTAAATATGGTAATGAAAGAGGTTCTTTTGGAAATTTTCTTATAGTAAAACTGCTTCCTACTCTTGAAATTTCACTTCCAAGAGTAGCTACCATTCTTGATCCATCTGGTAAAATAAAATCTGCAAATGGAACTGCAGTAGAAATTCCTTTTCCTCCAAGATGTGCCATTCTTCTTATAAAATCTGCTAAATGCTCTTCATCCCAAAATTTTATATTTGCTAATAGCCATCCTAAATTTCCATATTTTCTATGAAAAACTGTGATTGGATAATTTGCTCCTAAACAAGAAATATCTTCTATATTTTTATCTTCCATTAAAATTGTAATTATTCCATATTTTAATAAATCTCTCACAATATAATATGTTAAATTCCTTAAATCTTCTTCATTAAGATCAATTCCAAGCATTTCTCCTGCATTCTTCAAAGCAGATTTTATAATATCTTCTGCATTCAATCTATCATTTCTTATATTTTCAAAATCTTCATAAGATAAAGAATGAATTAAAGAATTGTATGCATAGCTTACAACTGCTTCTTTTTGTGAAGAAATCATTGGTTCATGAATTAAGTATAATCCTTCTCCCCCTTTCTTTGCAATTCTCACAGGAATTCCTAATACTTGATATTCTTCTAAAATATCAATATTAGTAAATTCATGAGAATGAAATCTATATGGGCGTTTCAATATTCCATTATCAATTAATCTATATGTTTCAAAAAGCAATTTTTGTTGTGAGCTTGGAGGATAGTAAATCTTATTTTCATTCTTTTTTATTTTGAATTTCATTTTCCATTCACCATTTTCAGTATCCAATTTTTTGGAGGTGTGAATTATTCACACATATGGTTTTTGGGCTTTTCATAGCCTAATTCCCTTTTTTTGAGCTTTTTAGAAAATTTTAAGTTCTTTTTCTCTTGAATTTTTGAATAAAAAACAAAATTTGAGAATTTCATTTCAACTCACCTTTGAAGAATTTATCAGCAATATTGTAAAATCTTTTGTTCAATTCTTCTTTTTCTTCTTTAGACAATTTTTCTTGAGAAAATTCCCATGCTTCTCTATTACATTCTCTATAATATGCTTGAAGCTTTTGAACTCTTTCAAATGGAATATCATGATCTTTCATATATTTAATAAGAATAGCATTCATAGAATCAAATTCTTCTCCATAAAAGTATTTATAAGATTCAATTTTTTTATTGAATTTCTCTTCAGGAGTTTTTTCTTTCTTTCTCTTCTCTTTTAATTTCTTCTTATATTCTTCTTCTTTTTCTTTTACTTCTTCTTGTTTAGGTATTCTTGAAATTGGTTTTTGAACTTGCAATTGAACTTGCTGACTTTCAATTGATTTTTGAATTTGAATTGTAGGAGTTTCTTTTCCATATAATTTTCTTTGAATTTCTTTCTCTTTTCCTTTAATTATTTCTTCATATTCATCACACCATTTAAATATATGCTTTTGTCTTATTTTTCTTACTCCACTTTCATATGCTTTAATTATTTTCTCTTTTACAAAATCATATTTTCTTATATCTTTACTTATTTTTATCCAATATAATTTTTCCAAAGCTTCATAATTAAGTATTGTTAATACATAATCTTTTTCTCCAAAATCATCTTTGAATTTTGCAAAATCCTTTATTTTATTTACATATGATCTATCAACTTCCCATTTTTCAGCAACTTCTTTTTCAGTTTTACCAAGTTTTAAAAGCACATTGAAGTCCAAAGATTGTTCATAAACACTTCCTTTCTTTAATAAAGTATTTTCAACAGAAGATTTCATTCTTTCTTCTACATAATCATTGTGTATCACTCTTGCTCTTATATAGAAATTATTCAATAATTTCTTTGCTTCTATCCTATGTCTTCCTCTTATTAAAATATACTTATATTTCTTCTTTACTTCTGTTCCATATATTTTCTCTATATCTTTTGCATATTCCATTGGAACAACAGAAATTGGATCGACTTGTCCAATTTTCTTCATGCTTAGTGCAATTTTATTAACACGATTAGGATCAACTCTCCTTCTTGGATAATCTGGAGGAATGAAGATATCGCTTATGAAGATATTCATTTCTTCTGTTTTTACTTCTGGAGTTTCTACTACTTCTATTTTCTCTTTTGGAGCTATGACTTTTGGAATTTCATAAACTGCATGTCTATCATCACATCTCTCTTTTAATACTTTTCCTGCTACATATTTCATAATTATATAGCTAATTAGCATTCCTTCATTTCTTGGTTTGCAAGAAAATATGAATTTATTTTCATAATCTTCAAGAAGTTTCCAAGTATTAAGAGTTTCAAATTTATCTTCTGGATTTATTTTTCCAACTTTTTCAAACATGCTTAGAAGCTCATCAAAAGATGCTACAGGATGGAATATATGCCCATAATATTGATCATAGTAGTCTGTCTGTTTTCTTACACTATCCCAATACTTCATTTCTCATTACCTCCTTTTACTTTCTCATCTCCTTTATTCAAAAGGAGATTGAGGCAGGAGATTCTATCTCCAATAATCAAATTAGAATCAAATTTGAAATAAATAAAAAATGCTAAAAATGAAGAAAATAATTTACTAATAGTATTTTCTTTTTCTTTATAATATAATAAAAGAGGTTTTATCACATCTTCTCCTACATAATCAAATGCAATTTTATCTGCCTCTTTTTGAAATCTTTGTTCAATTCTTAGATAGATAAATGGGAAAATTGTTATAATTATTGCTTTTATAAGATCTATCATTATTGTTTTTGATGGAATTAGAATATCAATATAAATGATTATTATCATAAAAATAGCAATTGGAATAAATTTAAATAGATGTTTCTTCTTTATATGTGCTAATTCGTGTGCCACAATTCCTCTAACATAATCTTTTCCTCTTTTTACAAAATCTTCTGAAATTAATATTATGTTATATATCGATAAACCATTTAAAGAGAAAAAATTTGTTTCATATATTCTTGCTTTTACATTCATTCTTTTCTTTAATTCTTCAATTTCTTCATCTTTTATTTCTTTGAAATACGATTTTCTAAATTTATCTAATCCATCTATAATAAGATAGATTATAATAGAAATTGGAATGGCTAAAAGGATTATTCCAATAATTTGTTCTATCATATTTTGAAAACCTCCTCTGGTTTTTTTGTTTCTTTCTCTTTTCTTTTTGGTTTTTCTGCAATTTTCTCTTCTGCTTCTTCAATTATTTTCATATAATATTCATCTAAGAAATGAGTTTCTCCATTAACGGGAGTAAATCCATTAGAAGACATATCTATAAGGACAAGAATAGGAGTTGGAATCTCAAGATGTTTCTCAAGAAGAGCAACTCTTCTTTTTGGAGGAGATTTTAGATTTATCAATCTTAAAACACATTTGCTATTATATTCTAAATGCCTTCCTCCTATGAATCCATATTGAACGCTTCCTAATCCAACTTCTACATCAATTTCATCAAATTTTTTCTCTTTTAGCATTTTCTTTCTTTCTCTTTCTCTAAAGCTTGAAGAAGCAGAAGATTTTGCCCAAGAAATTACAATGCTTGTAGCATCATAATTAATAGCATATTGTAATAGCTTACCAATTTGATATGCTAATTTTCCTTGCAATGATCTTGCCAATCCTGCTAAATGCTCTGTATCTACTGCTAATAATTCTTGATGGTATGCATTCACTAAGCTATCTACAATAAACACAGCAGGAGAATATCTCTTTGCATCAGAATTCCAAGAATGAACAATAATTTCATGTTGTTCTCTTAAAGAAGCACATTTGTATAATTTAAATAGCTTATTTGCTTTTTCTAATGTTAATCCATCCCCTAAGCATAATTGCTCAAATCTTTTTGTAGAGAAACCTGCTTCAGTATTTAAGTAAAAAACACTTTTATCTTCTTTCATTGCTTGAATTGAAGTTAGCATAGAGAGGGTAGTTTTTCCGCTGCCTGCTTCTCCATAAATTAGATTAACTGCTCCTCTAAGCCATCCACCATCTAATAATTTATCAATTGCTATGCATCCTGTTTTTTGCTTCATTTTTAACAACCTCCTTTATTGTAATCTTTTAGAGTGAGAGCATATTCAGGTTCTTCTTCATGTTTTCCTATCTTAAATTTACCAACCATATTTAATTGCTTCACCCCGTGAAAGAATAATTAATGAAAAAGAAAATAGAAAATAATGGAATGATACAATAACTTATAATATAAATTAATGAAAGAAGCAATATCAAAATGAATACTGGACTTCCAGATTTTGTTAATTTTAATGAATAGTATTTCTTTGAAATTGGATAAAATAATGGAATTCCAGAATAAGTAATAATATCTAAAATTAAATGGCTTATTAAAGATAATGAAATCATAAGAGAAACATTTATTCCTAATATTTGTGAAAATAAAGCAATACCTTCATATTCTTTTGGAGTATATGCAAATGTTAATATTGAAAAGAAGAAATAGCTACAAAAGTAAATTCCAAAATATGAAACTAAAGAAATAATTAAAATAAATATTAAGCTATGTCCAAATTTCCTATGACTTCCTTCGCTTTCAGTTGGCTTATCTATCCAATCTGGAATGACTGCTATTCTCATTGATAAAATTGAAAAAAGAAAAGATAAAAACCAAAATATGTAAGCATAGAATAGTATTGAAATATAAGGAAGCCCAGATATTCCATATACTGTTTTACTTAAGAGTGCTTCTTTAACAATTTTATATGCTGATGAAGGAGAAAGTATTAAATTAAATTTTTCACTTAATAGATTTACTAATAATGTATAGAATGCAGTTCCAAATAAATAATGAGTTGCTCTATCTATTCTTGCTCCCATTTATCTCACCATTTTTAATGAGTGAGTGAAAGCGAATTTCATTAAGCAAAGTAGTATTGTAATATCAAAAACAATTAATAGATTTTTTATTCTATTTTCTTTCATATTAATCACCAATCTCCTTTCTGTAATGTAATATTGAAAGTGTATGTTTTCCAATCACTCATTGTTCCATTTATGTAAATTACTTTAT
>Ga0272445_1002530_pt1 | contig 12494 bp, 10 predicted proteins | sample YNPCB0031_FD_194404 | JGI IMG/M metagenome (GOLD analysis project Ga0272445, IMG submission 194404) | Hot spring sediment microbial communities from Yellowstone National Park, WY, United States - YNP-CB-003-1 | ecosystem: Environmental > Aquatic > Thermal springs > Hot (42-90C) > Sediment... | reverse complement strand
GCTAGCCTTGCCCGCTCCTTCTGCCCCGTGGAAAGCTCGGAAAACCTCGCCCGGTAAAGCACCACGTCGGCAATTCCCGTAACGTTCAAGACCTCCACAGCCAAGGTGGCATCACCCGTAAGCTCGTAGAGGACCTCAAGGATTGCGGCGCGGCCGAATTTGGGCTCAAGCTCGCCGGGAAGGTACGCGGCGACCCGCACGTTTTGGGGAAGCTCAATCGTTCCCGATTGCAGCCGGGAAAGGATTTTTTCTTCACCCACGGCGGCCGCCCAAAGAAGGCGAAGGAGCGTGCTTTTTCCCGCTCCCGAGGCGCCCACCAAGGCCACCACGCTTTTGGGCTCAATGGTGAGGTTCAGGTTGCGGAAAATCACCCGCTGGATGGCCCTCTTCCTCACCCCAAAGGCGAGGAGGACCTCCTGGACGGGCTCGGCCATGCGGGAAAGGTCGAGGACGTTTTCGTACCGGTAGGAGACGCGCTGAAGCCGAATTGGACCGGAAAGGGGCTCCACCTTTGGGAAAGCGGGCTGGTAAAGTTTTCCTTTGTGGATTTTGGCTAGGGGGTCCTTGCGCAAGAAATCCGCCAGGAATTTTTCCGCTTCCGCGGAAAGGGGGAGGACGAGGAAGGGCCGGCCGGAGGCGGTATCACCGATGTACTTGAAGCCCGCCCGCTCCAAAAAAGGATTGTAGCGGGCCATTTGGGCCACTGTTTCCAGGACCTGTTTGGGTTTGCGCATCTCGGGGATGCGGCGCTCCCGAATCCAGGCCACCGCTGCCTCCAGGGCCAACCTTCCCAATCCTTCGGCGCGGTAGTCGGGATGGACCACAACCCGGGCCAGCCGCACAGCTTTCGTATCGCAGACGGCCAAAGCCTCGCTTTGCGCTTGCCACCAAAGCTCTGTGGGGCTTAGGCCAGGGTTTTTCTCTCGGAGGGTCTCCACGAGCTTTTCCGGCCAAAAAGGAGGCTCGTACCACTCCGCGGGGAAAATTTCCCGGCGAATATGGGGTTGGATCCGGCCGTCGGGAAGGCGCCGATGCACCAAGGGCAATGGAGGATCCAGCCGCACATAGCCCACGTAGCGGGGCTCATAGAGCTCGCGTTGCTCCAAGGTCAGGACCAAAAAGCGGGAGGCACGGGTCGCATCCACGAGGTCGGAAAAGCGCATGGGCCGGCCGCACCGGGGACAAAGGGGCCGCGCGTTCGCCGCCTGCACGGTCCCGTCCTCCGGACACCACCAGCGGGCCAAAAGCTCCTCTTCCGCAGCGTAATGGTGCTGCTCGAGCTCGACGATGGCTTCATAATCCGACTCAAGGCCCGCTTCCCTTGCCTCGACGGCGTAGGTGTAGAGCATTTCGCCGCTTGTGGGCGAACGGCGCTCGAGGGTGAAACCCCTTCGGAAAAGGGGCCAGATCTGGACTTTTTCCCCGTACAAAGCCCGCCAAAGCCGGTAGCTCTCAAAGGAAAGATTTTGCGGATCCGCTCCGGGAAGGAGTTCCAAAAGGAGTTCTTCGCCAGGGCGGAGCCACTGGGCCACCGTCCCCGTCATGGGAAGCCGCAGAGTTTCCCCGCCCCCTTCCACGAGGAGGGAGCCATACCAACGGTAGCGGAAAGGGTCCACCAGGGCGTTTCGGACGCGAACGATTTTTTCGGTTTCGCTTCCGCTCACAGCTCTATCTTGAGTTCCACGGGATTGGCCGCGCAAAGGGTTTGAGCCACCACGCACTTTTCCACGAACGCATAGGCCTTTTCGAGCTTTTCCTTGGGGAGGCCAGGAATCCGCACGTGTACGCGGAAATTCTGCACGTTCATGGGCGGTTCAGTGAGTTCCGCTTCCGCGCGCACGGAGATTTCCCCAGAGATTCCCTCGCGCTGGGCGAAGATGCGCGCGTAAATCGCGGAGCATGCGGCTAAAGCGCCGAGAAGGATCTCCGGCGGGGTGGGTCCGGCATCCCTTCCGCCCTTGTCGGGCGTAAGATCCGCAACCAATTTGTGCTGCCGGATTCCAACCTCCACCTGGAACCCATCTACGACCTTCGCTTGAGCCAAAAGTTTGGCCATCCTTTTCCTCCTTCACCGAAACCTTAGCCCAAAGGCCGCAGCGGCGGCAAACCGCGGCGTCGGATGGTGATTTTGCGCCGGGTTTCGGAGACGTGCTCGATATGCACCCAGAACGCCTCCTTGGGAATGAGATGGGGAAAGCGATCCGCCCACTCCACCGCCGTCACCCCCTCTTCCGGAGGAAGGAGGGCCAAAAGCCCCACTTCCTGAAGCTCCTCCTCCTTCCGCACGCGGTAGAGATCGAGGTGGTGGAGCACTTTTTCTCCCCGGTAGCTTTTGGCCAAAAGGAAGCTTGGGGAGAGGATCTCTTCGGGGATGAAGAATCCGCGGGCAAGACCCTTCACGAAAACCGTTTTCCCCGTGCCGAGCTCGCCCACCAGGGCCACCACGTCCCCATCGCGGAGCCGGTGGGCCAAGTCCATGGCAAGCTCCATCGTCTCCTCAGGGCTTTCGGTGATGACGATGCGTTCCATCTTTTAAAGGCGGAGGCGCGCACCTAGCTCGCTTAGCGCTTTGAGGATCCGCTGCACCGCCTCCTCCACCTCCTCCGCGGAGAGGGTGCGCTCGGGATGGCGGAAAGTGAGCTCGTAGGTGAGGCTGATCTGGCCCGGAGGGACACCGGGCCCGCTATAACGGTCGTAGAGGAACGCGCTTTCCACCAAAGGTTCGTCGAGGATTTTCTTCCGCACCTCGGCCTCAGGAAGGTCCAAGGGAACAAGGAGGGAAAGGTCGCGCTTGGAAGCGGGGAAACGCGGAAGGGGCTCGTACGACGGAGCTTGGGCCTCCTCCATGAGGACCGAAAGCTTGAGCTCGGCGTAAAGGACGCGGCGCTCGCCCGGCAAATCCAGGCGCTCGGGATTCACTTCGCCCAAAACGCCCGCGAATTTTCCGGCCACATAGAGATTGGCCCGGCGGAACGGGTGGAAACGGGGATCCTCGCAAGGCCCAAGGCCAAAATCGGAAATGCGCAGGGCCGAAAGGAGCGCCTCGATTACGCCCTTGAGCTCCGCCGGTCCATAAGAAGCCTTTCCCGAAAGGGGAATTGGCGGCCGGCCAAAGAGGGCAAGGCCCAAACGGTACTCCTCCCTGGGCTCGCCATCCTCAAGGAAGAAGACCTTTCCCACCTCAAATAGGGCGCCGCCGGGCACCTGGGCGCTCAGGTTCGTCTCCACCGCGGAAAGAAGCCCACGAAGAAGGCTTTGCCGAAGGCCTTCCTGGCCTTGGGCCATGGGGTTTCGCAAAAGCACCTGGGCCTCCTCCTTCGGAACCAAGGGGAACGTGTAGGCCTCGTAGAGTCCGAGCCCCGCGAGGATGTCCCGCACGCGGTCGGCGAACTCCTCTTCAGGATGCTTTTTCCCCACCCGGGGGCAGACGCAAGGCGCAAGCTCGGGAATGCGGTCGTAGCCGTGGAGCCTCGCCACCTCTTCCAATAGGTCCTCCTCCCTTTGGAGATCGGGGCGGAAAGGCGGGATTTCCACATCCCAAGCGGGCCCGCGATCGGAAAGCCGGAGCCCTTGGCGGGAAAGTTTCGTTACCACCTCGTTTTCCGGGACCTCCACCCCGAGGAACGCGTGGATGCGGGATTTCCGCAGGACAACGCTTCGCCGGCCGGGCCTTTTGAGGTAGACGTCCACGGAGCCTTTGGCGATCCTCCCACCGGAGAACCTCGCCAAAAGGGAACAGAAGCGGCGGGAGGCGAGATCCACGCCTTCGGGGGAAAGGCCGCGCTCAAACCGCAACGAGGCCTCGGTGCGCAGGCCCAAGATACGAGATCCCCGCCGGACCCGGGCCGGCGAAAAGCTCGCGGCCTCCAAAAGCACGGTTCGCGTTCCCGGGCTCACCTCCGTTTCCTCGCCGCCCATCACGCCCGCCACCGCCACCGGCCTTTTCCCATCGGCAATGACGAGGATTTCCGGGGAAAGGGAGCGCTCGAGCCCATCCAGGGTGCGGATCCCCTCGCCCTCCCTGGCCCGGCGCACCACAATTTTTCGGGCAAAAAGCTTTTCGTAGTCGAAAGCATGGAGAGGATGGCCAAGTTCAAGCATGACGTAGTTCGTGAGGTCCACCACGAGGGAAATGGGGCGCATGCCGCATTTGAGCAACCGGGCCTCCAAAGAAAGCGGGGAGGGCCACCAGGAAACGTTCTGAATGACGCGGGCCACGTAGCGGGGGCAATCCTCGGCGGACTCCACCTCTACGGAGGTGAGGGCCTCGGCCGCTATGTCCTCTTCGGGAAACGCCACGGAGATCTCGCGAAGGTCGGTATCAAAAAGGGCGGAAAATTCGCGGGCCAGGCCATAAATCCCAAGGAGATCCGGCCGGTTCGAGGTGATTTTTAGGTTGAGGAGAACATCGGGAAGCTCGAGGATTTTGGCCAAATCCTCGCCCGGCGTTAGATCTTTAGGAAGCTCCCAGATCCCCGAGGATTTTTCCTCTAAGCCCAGTTCCTCGCGGGAAAGGATCATGCCGGAGGAGGGAACCCCGCGGATTTGGACTTTTTCTACCCGGCCTTGGGGGAGAAGGGCACCGGGAAGGGCGAAGGGCACGAGGAGCCCGGCCGTCACATTCGGAGCGCCGCAAACGGTGGTGTAGGTTTCCTTTTGGACCTGAACTTCGCAGACCTTGAGGTTTTGCGCATGCGGGTGGTCCTCCACGGAGAGGATTTGGCCCACGAAGATTCCCTCGGCCCGGATTTCCCGGGTTTCTTCCACCTCGAGCCCGGCCAGGGTGAGCCGCTCACAGAGCTCCTCCAAAGGCAAATCCGGAAGGTCGGTGTACTCCGCAATCCATCGTAAGGAGACGCGCATCGTTCACCGTCCGAGGCCGAAGTATAAGAGGGTTGGGCCTTCGGGAAGAAGGGGGTAGGCCAGGCCCACCACAAAATTGGCGGCCCAAAGGCCGCCCAGGGCTTCCACGGTGATCCAAAGCTCCCCGCCCACCTCGAGGTAGGTCCTGCGCTCCTTGGGATCGTCCCAAATTTGTCCTCCGGAAAGGAAGAGGCGCGGCCGCACCTCCGAAACGAGGGCGGCATTCGCCAGGGAATAGTCGGGATAGTAAGGTGGAAGCCAAACCCCGAGGACTCCGGCCACCTTGTAGCGGCCCCAATCCCCTCCGGTGGGGCTCAAGGCCTGGGTGCGAAGCTCGGAGAGGTCCGGCCAAAAACGCTGGGGAAGGTCCGGGGAGGCAAAACCCAACGAGAGGGTGGGCGTGAGGTAGACGTTGGGACCGAGAGAAAAGAGTTCCGTATGGCTGAACCCGATTCCGTAGCCGATTCCGGGCATGAGGATCAGAGAGGCCCCGCCGGCCCGCGCCCGCGCAATGCTTTCGCTCCAGGATGCTCCAAGAACCAAAGCCCAATCTGGGATCCGGGCGAGGGTCAGGGAGACCTCTCCCACCTTTTCCCAATAGGTGGCCGTGGAACCTGTCTTCGGGGTGGCCCAAAGGTTGCGGGTAAAGGTGAGGGCACCCACCAGGGTCTCCTGAACTTGGACCCAGCCGGAGAGGCTTCCCATTCGGCCGAAATTCACGAAGCCCTCAGCGGAAAGCTCCCGGGGATAGACGGCAAAGCCAAAGCGATCGAGGTAGGTAAGGGTGAAAGCGCCCGACGAGCCCATGGTGACGAGGTAGCCGTCCAAGGGGAGGTCGTTCTTGAGGGCGAGCACATACCGCCGCGGCCAGCGGTTATTGAGCCGGTCCACATCGGGCACGCGATGCTCTGGATCCAAAATGACCTCCCGGACGGGGAAAGGAAGGGCGACCTCGAGCCTTTCCTCCGGGGAACCCGAAGGCTTCCAGGTGATCGTTTCCTTCTTGTCTTCTGGTCCAAGGAGGAGGACGGGAACGGGAAGGATTCCCGTGCCCCGGTACGTGAGGCTGAGCTCCACCCGATAGCCGGTTTCCGCACGGCGCTGGGAAAAACCGCGGATCCCATAGTCGGCCCAGGCTTCGCCCAAAACCCAGTCCGCAAAAAATTCGGAAAGATCTTGGCCAGTTTCCTCCTCCAGGGTCCTGCGGAAGTCCGAAACGGAAAGGGTTCTCCCGCGGTATTTTTCCATGACGGCCCGGAGGCCCCGCTGGAGGTTTTCCTCGCCCAAAACGTGGGCCAAGGCCCGGAGGACGAGGTACCCCTTGTTGTAGAGGCGATCCGCGGTGGCTTGGTCGTACTTTACCTCCCGGGCGGGCTTCACCAGGGCCTCATCGAAGCCGTAGAAGAAAAGCTGGAGGTAAGGAAGCTCGGTGAGGTGCTCCCGCAGGTTCAGAAAGCCCAGGGCGTAGTCGACCAGCTCCTCGCCGAGGCCTTTTTTCTCGAACACAAAGAGATTTCCGCCCTCGGCGCCAAAGCGCTCCTCATACCAAGTGATGGAGAGGTACTGGGAAAGGCCCTCGGAGAGCCAGTTTTCCGCGTCGAAATCCACCCCCGCGCCGATTCCCCACCAAAGGTGCCCAAGTTCATGGGCCAAGATGTAGATTCCCAAGCGGCTTAGGGTTCCGGCGGCGGTGAGGTTCTCCCGGCTGAAAAACCAGCGGGGAAGAAACACGATCCCCTCCGCGGTCATGGCCACCCCCACGGGCGTGGGGTGCTCCACAAGGAGGATGCGCTTTCCGGGATAAGGCCCAAATCGCTCTTCATACCAGGAGAGGATCTCGGGGATCCAGGTGAGAAGGGCGCGGAGGGCCGCTTCATCGCCCGGAAGGGCCACGCCTTCCAAAAGCCGGCCGGCGCTTTCCAGTTTTACGGTCCGGAACCGCTCCTTGGGCCCAAAGAAAAGGGCCACGGAATTCACCGGGCGTGGGAATCTCGTCCGGAAAACATTTCCTTCGCTTTCCCCTTCGCCAGGGAGGAACGCTTGCCACCCCTCGGGAAGTTCCAGCTCCACCGCGTACGCATGGAAGGGAAGAACGAAGGGAAAAGCCTCGCTGGGTTTCTCCGGAAGGAGGATGGGGTGCCAGCCGAACCGCCAGGTGTAGATGTCCCCAAGCCTTCCGGGCTCCACCCACACGTGGGGAAACCGGGTGCGAAAATCAAGGCGCAACGTTCCCCCTTCTGAAGGGAGCAGGACGCGCAAGAGCACATCGGAAAGGGAATAGGTTTGGTAAGTAGCCGGAGCGGGAAGGAGCTCGAAGGGGAGCTCCTCGCCCGTTTTCTCCCAAACGGCCCTTTCGATCTTCGTCCATGAGGGATCGAAACCGGAGACGTAAAGGGAGTCCTGAATGAGGGGCGAGATAAAAGGATTAGGCTCGCGGCCGAGGTTGGCCAAAAGCAGGAACCACGCCTCCTTTTGGGGCTCGGAAAGGATGATCCACTGGGAGCCAAAAATCTCGTGCTTTTCCGGATCAAAGCGCACGGAGATCTTCACTTCCGCTCCAAAAGCCAAAAGGGAAAAGCCCACCAACAAAATCCAAAGCTTGCGCACAGGGCCTCCTTATTGCGCGGTCTTTTCCTCGGGAAGAATGGTAACCCGGACGGTTTGGATTTCCCGCTCGGTGGCCTCTTCCACGGTGATCTCCACGGATCCAAACCGCAACTTCGTTCCGGGCTCGGGAATGTCGCCCAGGGTTTCCAGGATGAGGCCGGCGATGGTCACCGCCTCCTCCTCGGGAAGGGAAAGGCCCAAAGTACGATTGAGCCGGCGGATTTCCGTGTCGCCATCCACCAGCGCCTCGGTTTGGGAGAGGCGGCGGATGAGGGTACGCTGGCGGCGGCGGTCGTACTCGTCCTCAATTTCGCCCACGATCTCCTCGAGCACATCCTCCAGGGTGACGAGCCCGGCCACCCCGCCGTATTCGTCCACCACCACCGCCATATGCGCCCGCTCCTGCTGGAACTCCCGAAGGAGGGCACTCACGGGTTTTGTGGTGGGAACGAAGATCACTGGACGAAGGAGGGAGGCTAACGAGGACGGGGCATTCCCTGAGCGCGCATAGGCCAAAAGGTCTTTGGCGTGGAGGATGCCGATCACCTGGTCCAGCCGTTCCCGATAAACCGGATAGCGGGAATGCCCGTCGCGCACGATGAACTCGATCACTTCCGGAATAGGGGTACTGACCTCGATGGCCTTGATCTCCGTGCGGGGGACCATGACCTCGTCGGCGGTGGTTTGGTCCAGGGCGAGGATGCGGCGCATCATCTCGGCGAACTGGGTGGTGATGGCGCCGCGCTCCTCCGCCACTTCGATGAGGGAGAGGAACTGGTCGCGGGTGATGGGAGGGCCCTCCCGTACGAGCAAATCCACGCCGAAGGGCCGCACAAGGCCGGTGGAGGTGGCGCGCAGGGCCCGCACCAGGGGCAAAAGCGACCGGGTCAGGTACCAAACGGGGACAACCACCTTAAGCCCGATGGCCTCCGGCCGGTTCTTCGCCAAATTCTTCGGCGTCACTTCGCCAATGAGGAGGAGCGCGGTGGTCATCACCACGGTGGTGACGATTCCCGTAAGATAGGCCGGAGTTTCCGCGGGAAGGATCCGCAAAAAAAGGAGGGTGGCCAGGGCGGAGGCGCCCACGTTCACAAGGTTATTGCAGAGAACTAAAGCGGTGATGAAATCGTTGGGCTCCCGCAAAAGGTGCTCGAGGGCCTTCGCCCGCTTCCCCTTGCTCGTTTTCAGAAGGTGGCGAATGCGGAGCTCAAAAAGGGAGCTCAGCGCTGTTTCCGAAGCGGAAAAGAAAGCGGAGAGGAAAAGCAAAACAAAGAGCAGGATTACCTGCGATTCTATGCTCACCTTTTACACCACCTCGCGGCGTTATTATAGACGCTGAGCGAGCAAGAAGGGCAAGGAGGAAAAGGCATGGATCTCGAGGAGATTCGGAAGCTTTGCGCGCTCATGCGGGAGGAGGATCTTGTGGAGCTCACGGTGGAGGAGGGGGGCCGGAGGATCACGCTGCGGCGGGCCGAAGGTCCCCGAGCTTTTCCTCCTCAGGCCCCGCCGAAGAAGGAGGAGATCATCGTGCGCTCACCGGTGGTAGGGACGTTTTGGATCCGGCCCGCGCCCGGAGAACCGCCCTTCGTCCAAGTGGGGGACCTCGTGCAGCCCGGACAGGTCCTCTGTATCGTGGAAGCCATGAAAGTGATGAACGAGGTGCGGGCGGAAGTGGCCGGAGTCGTGGAGGAAATCCTCGCGGAGGAGGGCGATCCCGTGGAATACGGGCAGCCCCTCTTCCGCCTGCGGCCCGCTTAGGATGGAGAAGGTCCTCATCGCGAACCGGGGCGAAATCGCCCTCCGGATTCTGGAGGCCTGCCGGGAGGAGGGCCTCTTCGCGGTGGCCGTGTACTCGGAGGCGGAGCGGGAGGCCCTCCATGTGCGGGAGGCGCCGGAGGCCGTATGCATTGGCCCCCCGGATCCGCGCCGCTCCTACCTCTCCATCCCCGCCCTCATCGCGGCCTGCGAGATCACCGGTGCCGATGCCCTCCACCCTGGTTATGGCTTTCTCTCGGAAAACCCCGATTTGGCGGAGATCTGCGAGGCTCACGGGATCACGTTCATCGGCCCCTCCGCGGAAGTGCTTCGCCTCTGCGGGGACAAGGTCGCGGCCAAAGAAGCCGCGAAATCCGCGGGCCTTCCCGTCCTTCCCGGAAGCCCGCCCCTGGCCCACGAAGGGGAAGCCCTCGCCTGGGCCGAGGAGTTGGGCTACCCGGTCCTCCTCAAGGCCGCGGCCGGCGGGGGTGGAAGGGGCATCCGCCTCGCCCGCTCTCCCGAGGACCTCAAGGCCCTCTTTCCTCAAGCGAAAAAGGAAGCGGAGCTCGCTTTCTCCGACGGCCGCGTGTACTTGGAACGCTACGTTCCCTCGCCCCGGCATGTGGAGGTCCAGATCCTCGCCGACAAGTTTGGGAACGTGGTGCACTGGGGAACGCGGGATTGCACCGTGCAGAGGCGGCACCAAAAGCTCGTGGAGGAGGCGCCCGCACCCGGCCTCTCCCCCAAAATGCGGGAAAGGATCGCTCAAGCCGCGGTGAAGTTGGCCGAGGCCATCCGGTATGTGGGCGCCGGCACCGTGGAGTTCCTCGTGGACGGCGAGGATTTTTACTTCATCGAGATCAACGCCCGCATCCAGGTGGAGCACCCGGTGTCCGAAATGCTTGTGGGGAGGAATCTCGTGCGGGAACAGCTTCGGGTGGCCCAAGGGAAGCCCCTCGGTTACGCTCAAGCGCAGATCGAGCTTTATGGGCATGCCATCGAGTGCCGCATTAACGCGGAGGATCCGGACCGCGACTTCCTCCCCTGCACAGGCCGCGTCACCATCCATTCCCTCCCCGGCGGGATGGGCGTGCGCGTGGATACCCACATTTACCAGGGGATGCCGGTTCTCCCTTACTACGATCCCCTTTTGGCCAAGGTAATCGCCCACGGCGAGGACCGGGAAGAAGCCCGCACCCGCCTCTACTCGGCCCTTCGGCGCTTCCAAATCAGCGGGGTCAAAACGAATCGGGACTTCCTCCTTTCCGTCATCAGTCATCCCCAATTTGCCCGAGCCTTTTTGGCTACGGATTTCCTTGAGCGCATCCGACCTGGCCAGTAAGCTTTCGGCGTGTTCGAATCCATAAGCGAGCGATTAGGAAAGCTCTTCCAACGCTTAAGGGGAAAGGGCCTCCTCACCGAGGCCGATGTGGACCAGGGCCTGCGGGAGCTGCGGGAGGTCCTCCTCTCTGCGGATGTGCACCATGCGGTGGTAGCCGAGCTTTTGAGCCGCGTGCGGGAAAGGGCCTCCGGCGCGCGGCTTGTGGAATCCCTTTCGCCCGCCCAGCAGCTCTTGGCCATTGTGCGGGAGGAGATGGCCAAGGTCATGGGCGGGGAGGCCCAAAAGTTGCGGCTTTCCGGAAGGCCGGCAGTGGTGGCCCTAGTGGGCCCCGCCGGAGGGGGCAAGACCACCACCGCAGGAAAGCTCGCGCGCTACCTGCAAAAGCGGGGAAGAAAGCCGCTTTTAGTTTCCGCGGACCCGGAGCGGCCCGCTGCGGCGGAACAGCTGGCCACTTTGGCTCAAAGGATCTCCGTTCCCTTCGCTTCCGCAGACGGAAATCCCCTTGTGGAGGTGCCCAAAATCCTTGCCCAGGCTAAGCGAGAGCTCGTGGATGTGGTGATTCTCGACACGCCGGGAACCCCGCCGGGCACGCCACCTCCGGCGTTCCTTTCCGCTCTCTTTGCGGAAGTGAAACCGAGCGACGTCCTTTTGGTATTGGATGCCCTCGTGGGCCAGGAGGCGATCCGCCTGGGCGAGGCCTTTTTAGGGCTTGGGCTCACCGGGATGGTGCTCACCAAGCTCGATGGCGATGCCCGCGGCGGCGCGGCCCTCTCCCTTCCTTCCCGCCTCCGTCTTCCCATCCTATTTGTGGGCGTGGGCGAGCGGCCCGAGGATCTGGAGCCCTTCGATCCGGGCCGCATGGCCGACCGCATCCTTGGGATGGGTGACCTTTCCGGCCTTGTGGAAAAGCTCAAGGAGGCCGGGGCAGCGGCCACCGCGGAGAAGGTCCTTCGGGAAGGCGAATTCACCCTGGAGGACTTCCTGGCCCAGTTGGAGGCCGTGCGGCAAGCTGGCCCCATTGGGCAGCTCCTTTCCCGCATCCCTGGCCTTGGCCGGCCGGAGGAGGACGAGGTGGAGCGGGAGCTCAAGAAAATGAAGGCCATTATCCAGTCCATGACGGTTGAGGAGAGGCGCAATCCTCATATAATCGGAGCCAGCCGCAAGCGTCGGATTGCCCGCGGCTCCGGAACAACGGTTCAGGATGTGAACCGCCTTTTGGCCGAGTATGAGCAGGCCAAAAAGCTCCTTAAGGGGCTGAAACGCGGAAAAATTCCGGGAGGAAAGTTCCCGTTTCCGAGGTGATGGTATGGTTAAGATCCGTCTCATGCGGGTGGGAAAGAAGAAGCAACCGAGCTATCGTATTGTGGTGGTCGAGGAGGCCACGAAGCGCGATGGCGCCGTAATCCAGGTGATCGGCCACTACAATCCCCTCAGCAAAACCGACGAACTCACGGTGGATGTGGAGAAGGCCCTGGGATGGCTGGAGAAGGGCGCGCAGCCCACGGAGTCGGCCCGCCGGCTCCTCTCCCGCGCCGGGGTCATGAAGCTTTGGCACGAGCGGAGGTTTGGTAAACCTGCTTCTGGAACTGACGCGCTTCCTTCTTAGGGCCATCGTCAGTCGGCCCGGCGAAGCCCGGGTGGAGCACATCCGCGCGGGCGATTTGGATCTCATCTTCCTTTCCGTGGCTGACGCGGACAAGAAAACCCTTTCCGAGCGGGATAAGGATGCGCTGAACCTCGTGGTGGAGCGGGTGGGCAAAAAGCTCGGCCGCGAAGTCATCGTGGACTGGAAATGAGGTTCGATATCGTCACCGTTTTTCCCGAGATGCTCCGCCCCTTTTTCTCCCAGGGCATCCTCCTTGGCGCCCAAGAAAAAGGGCTGATCGAAATCCATCTCCATGACCTCCGCGTTTTTTCGCCGGATCCC
>Ga0272445_1002525_pt1 | contig 12503 bp, 9 predicted proteins | sample YNPCB0031_FD_194404 | JGI IMG/M metagenome (GOLD analysis project Ga0272445, IMG submission 194404) | Hot spring sediment microbial communities from Yellowstone National Park, WY, United States - YNP-CB-003-1 | ecosystem: Environmental > Aquatic > Thermal springs > Hot (42-90C) > Sediment... | reverse complement strand
GCCTTTTAAAAACTCTCTTCGGCTTATAGCCATCTTCACACCTCCTGCAATAAGATTTTAGCTTGAAAATTCCAATCAATTTTCATGCCAGACCATAAGTTCTTGAGATTAAAAGGTTTTAAAAAACGAGCCGTTACAGAAAAGTAACAACCTGGAACTCTTCATTAATAAAATTCCTTGAAATTAAAGATAAATCTAAAGGACAGTGTAAAAAGGGGCAGGTGTTACAATAGAGTAACTTATGCCTTTATTCTGTAGACATTCATCTTCTCCCAGAGGGTCTTTCTGCTTATTCCAAGGAGTTCTGCTGCACGGGTCTTGTTTCCTCCTGTGAGCCTGAGGACCTTTTCTATGTATTCCTTTTCAGCCCTCTGAGATACCTCAAAAAGGGTAGCAATGCCATGACCTGCCTGTCCTGATACAAATGGAAGGTCTTCTTTTTTGACCACTCCATCAGTGCTGAGGACAACAGCCCTCTCTATTATGTTCTCCAGTTCCCTCACATTTCCTGGATAGTCATAACTCAATAAAGCCTCAAGGCAATCCTTTGAGAGCCTTACTTCCTTACCTGAACGGGTATTATATTTCTTCAGGAAGTGCTCAATCAGAAGGGGGATATCCTCTCTCCTTTCCCTTAATGGTGGAATCATAAGGGGTATGACATTTAATCTATAATAGAGGTCTTCCCTGAACCTGCCTTTCTTCACCTCTTCAAGGAGGTTCTTGTTAGTTGCTGCTATCAGCCTTACATCAACAGTTATGGTCTCTGTTCCTCCAACACGCTCAAAGCTCCGCTCCTGAATCACCCTCAGGAGCTTTGCCTGCGCGCTGAGGGGAAGGTCACCAACCTCGTCAAGGAAAAGGGTTCCGCCACTGGCGAGTTCAAACCTGCCAGGCTTTCTTTTTAATGCACCTGTGAAGGCACCTTTTTCATATCCGAAGAGCTCACTCTCCACAAGGCCTTCTGGTATGGCAGCAGAATTTATCTTTACAAGGGGTTTATCCCTCCTTTTACCCAGATAATGAATAGTAGTTGCCACGAGTTCCTTTCCTGTTCCACTTTCACCATAAATCAGGACAGTGGAGTCAGAGTCAGCAATCTTCTCTATCTGGGATATAAGGGCTTTAATAGAAGGGCTCTCGCCGATTATGGATGGAATGCCATAGCAGTTATTGAGGTTCTGCCTGAGCCTTCTGTTTTCGAGTTTGATATCCCTGAATTCAATTGCCCTCTCAACAAGGAGGAGGAATTCCTCAAGGGAAAAGGGCTTTGTTATATAATCAAAGGCACCGAGTTTCATTGCCTCCACTGCATCCCTTATTGTGCCAAAGGCTGTGATTACAATAACAGGTGTATCCTTAAGGTCCTTCAGTAGATCTATTCCATTTCCATCAGGAAGCCTCACATCTGTCACAATAAGGTCAAATTCCCTTTCCTGAAGGAGGGCTAATGCGGTATTGAGGTTTTCGCATGTAAAGGTATCATATCCTGAAGCCCTGAGGCTATCCTCAAGGGTAATCCTCATGAGTCTGTCATCTTCTATTACGAGTATTGTCTTCATCTTCTGTCAGGGAAGGTAATTATAAATCTGCTACCATGTCCAACCTGGCTCTTCACCTTTATATCTCCATTATAACTTTTTACTATCTCATAGGTCAGCCACAGTCCAAGACCTGTGCCTTCACCAGGGGGCTTTGTTGTAAAGAAGGGGTCAAAGACCCTCGGGATATGTTCCTCTTTTATGCCTGTGCCTGTATCTATTACCTCGAGCCTCATCAGGGAGTTATCCTTAAAGGCCTTTACTGTGAGTTCACCACCTTCAGGCATTGCCTGCACAGCATTAATAAATAGATTGAGAATTATCTGCTGGATGTCCTGAGAATCTATAAGGAGTGAGAGATGGGCAGGGACATCATTATTAAATCTAATCCCCAGTTTGTTTGCCCTGAACTCAATGAGCCCGAAGACATTCTCTACAGCATCCCTGAGATTAATCTCCTCTAATCTGTGCTCCTTTTTTCTTGCCATGTATAGAAGCCTGTTAACAGTAGTCTCTATCCTTTCAAGCCCCTCCTTAATAAGCTCAAGATACCTCTGCCTGAGTTCAGGGCTGTCGCCTCTTGACCTTAATATCTCAAGGCAATTAAAGAGACCTCCGAGGGGATTGTTTATCTCATGGGCAATGCCTGTGGCAAGGATTCCTATGGAGGCAAGCCTCTCAGACTGCCTGAGCCTCTCATGGGTCTTCCTGAGTTCCTCCTGACTCTCCCTGATCCTTTCAAGAAGGGAATTGAATCTCTCTGTAAGAACAGCTATCTCGTAGTCTCCCTTCACAGGTACCCTTACATCCAGATGGTCTCCCCTTATTGCCTCCATTGTACTGGCAAGCTCTGTTATTGGCCTTATGAATCTCTGGCTCAGGACAACAATCATGGCAAATCCAATAAAGAGGAATACTATTGTAAGAAGGACTATCCTTAAGACTGTAGAAAGGACCTCCTCCTTCATCCTCTTAAGGGATACGCCAAATTTTAAAGTACCCCACCTCTTTTTCCCTATGGAAAGGGGAAAGGCAAAGTCAATGGCAGGTTCTTTATTGAAGATAAAGGACTGAATCACAGGCTCTGATGAACTAAGGGCCCTGAGGGTTAGGGTGTCATTATAGAGTTTTCCGTATTCCCGAATGTCATTATGGGATATTACCTTTCCATTCTCATCAAGAATAGCAATGTAAAGAAGGTCCAGGTCTTTTTTACTGAAGATCTCCATAACATAATTATCAAGGAGCCCTCCTTCTTCTATAAGCCCTAATCTCTCGTATATAAGGTCGTTTATAATCGGGATAGCAAGGGTCTCTCCAAGGAGCTTCCCCTGACTCTCCACCTCCTGGTAGAGGAGTCTCTTTTCTCTCTCAACAGCAATAAAACCAAGGACAGCCATGAGGGCTATGATAGATAGGCCTGTGAATAATACAAACCTCCTCTGAAGGCCTGGTCTTAAAAGGGCCCTGATGTCTATAACCTTATTTGCGGATGGCATCCCCTACCACATGTCTCGGGAACAGAATTTATAAGACTCCTTATATCAGCATAATCAGAGTCTGTGGCTAACATGAAACCGTTCTTGAACTCGTCATCGAGCCTCTCAAGGACCTTCCTGTCTTCGGGCCTTGATGGGTCAAGACTGAGGAGGGCCTCCCTCACCTCCTCAACTATCTTATAAGATGCAGAGGGACTTACAACAAGTGGTCCTGTTGGAATGGGTCTTGATTCCATAAACCTTTCAAGGCCAAGCCTTTCATATCTTGTTGCAACAGTATCCCTCACTGCTCCAGCATCAAATTGTCCTCTAAGGACAGCCTTCGCCACAGAGTCATGATAATCAAAGTTTGCATAACCTGATAGTTCACTGAGATGAATCCCGTGATTTGCAAGGAGGTATCTCGGTATCAGATTCCCTGATGTAGATTTCACAGCTGCAAAGGCAACCTTTTTATTCTTCAGGTCTGATGGAGATTTAAGGTTTGAACCCTTTCTTGTAATTATTATGCTCTTATATGTACCATTACCATAAATCCCCTTTGGTCTCAATATACATGTAGCACCATAGGCCTGCCTCGCCTCAAGATATGTAAGGGGTCCAAGAAAGGCCATGTCTATCTCCCCCCTTCCGAGGGCACCAACGGTATCAGCATAATTCTTCTTCACAACAAGTTCATACCTGAAGGAGGTCCTCTCTGTAAGATAATCAAGGAGGGGCTGGTATCTCTCATATATAAGCCTTGGATTATCCTTTGGTATTACACCTATATAAATTACCTTCTTCTGAGATGCCTTGAATCCATTACCTCCCTTATCACCTCTCAAGACCCTGTCCATCTCTCTAATGGAATCATAGGCACTGTCTGAACCAATAACAAAGCCCTCTATATCCATGGAGTTAAGGATCTTTCTCCCCCTATCAGTCCTGTGCATATTGAGAAGGATATTCCTTATCCTCTCCTTAAGGTCGGGTCTTATATCCTTTGTAACAACTACGGGTGGTATTCCGAAAGGAGGTGACCTCTTTATTACCTTTACCTGGGATGCATAGGGAGAACCCCTCTTTAACATATATTCAAAGACAATACTCTCCACTGCAGCACCATCAACCCTCTTTTTTGCCACAAGCTCAATGGATTTATTATGGCTGTAAGAATATATGACCTTTTTAAAAAAATCCTCAGGTGTTGTGCCCATTGTCTTGAGGAGATAAACAGGATAGAGTCTTCCTGAGTTTGACCTCGGATCAGTAAAGGCAAAGGTCCTGCCCTTGAGTTCAGCAAAGGACTTAATAGGGCTATCCTTGTGGACAATTATGTAGGAATGGTAGGTCGTCTTGCCATCTACCTTTGGAACGACGAGGAGTTCAACACCAAAGGCTTCCCTGTCTTTAATATAGGGATAGGAGCATACAAAGGCTATCTTAACCTCTCCTTTTTCAAGAAGCCTGTCCATCTCCTCATAACTCCGTCTGTGTACCATCTCCACAGGTTCATGAAGCTCCTCACCTATATAATCAATAATCTCCTGATAATATTTAACAGCATCAACAGGGGTTATCATGGAGGCAACACCAATCTTAACAGGCTCATTAGCTATCAGGTTAGAGGGTACAGAGAAAGGAAATATCAGGATGAAAAGAAAGAGAATTATTTTGAAGATACCCCAACCTTTACTTTCGCCACAGTTAAATGCCATGATTTAGTTTATAAAACCTGATATAATACTTTCAAGGAAGATGGCAACAGGGACTGGATATAATGTCTTTGAGAGATTGACACCTTATGAGAATAAGATAATCGAGAACCTCTTATCCTATCTGGGAAGACTTGAGTTTGTAGAGGCCCTCTATCTCTATGGTTCAAGAAGCAGTGGAAGAAGCAACGAATGGAGTGATATGGATGTAGCGGTTATAGTAAAGGATAAAGAATATGTGAGAATCGCGGAAAGACTTATTGAAAAATGGAATATAGAGACCTCACCTGAGATAATGCTCCATTTTATAGTAATAACTCAGGAGGCTCTGAGAACAACAGTAATAGGTAAAGAGATTATGAAAGGAGAGGTATTGTGGTCGAGGCTACCCAGAACTTAGAAGATATTATGAACATTATAAAAAGCAAATTCCTCAGCTTCAAGGCTAATCTTGAGATAAAAAACTACAGGGAGTGTGTTTCTTCCCTTTTTTATCTTTCTGAGGCAATAACAAAGTATGTACTGGCAAAAAAGGGACTTTATCCCTTCACCCACGAAGGTGTTCAGGTTCTTCTTGCCCAGCACTTTGTGAAAGCTGGAGAGGTCAAAAAAGAGGTTTATAATTATCTGACTAATCTCTACATAAGGAGGAAGGATGCAGACTATAAAGGATTCGTGGACTTCGACCTTGAGGATGTAAGGACCTACTGGGAATGGACAAAGCTCATCTTTGATGAGCTCCAGAGATTCTTTGAGCCCTCTCACAGGGAGACCTTAACCTCTCTCATTACATCTCTATCCTTGTAAGGACTCCGTGAAGTTTCTTCGGGGGAAGCTGAAAGAAACTTATAAAGGTAGGAGTGATTCTTTTGAGCATTGAAAAGGCCTTCCATACAATACCCCTTGCTGATATATCCTCAAGGCCATAAAATATAGCCCTCTCCTCAATACCATTTTCTCTTAAGAGATCCTCCACATTTATAACCTCCATATAACCCATCTGGATCTCAAAGACCCTTATTCCACAGCAGAGGTCCTCTTTAAAATATCCTGTTACACCAAAGGGATCGGGTCTACGGACTATTGAAAGGAATATGTTTTCTTCATAGATAATTCCGTGAAAGAACATGGTCTCAACAATATAGGGTGGTATCTCAGTTGCATCCTTTACAAGAAAAAGGGCTGTGCCCGGGATCTTCGGATTAGTCCTGTAAAACCTTTCAAACTTTAATATAAACTCATCCCTCGGCATAAAGGACATCACACGATAAAGCCTCTTCTGTCCCTGGGTAAAAAGGACAATCATTGTGAAAGGGAAAAAAGAAAGGACAATAGACCAGTAACCACCATGAGGTACTTTGTGAAGGGTAGAGCTGAAATAGGCTATATCAATAAAAGTGACAATAATGGCAAGAAGAGCTAAAGGATATTTCTTTTTCAAGATGAATATGCTTATCATGGCAAGACCTGTAATAGTCATGTTTCCTGTAACAGCAAGACCGTACGCAGAGGCAAGTCTTGAGGACTGGCCAAACTCAACCATAACAAATATCACTGCTAAAAGGAGAAACCAGTTTACACTGCCTATGTATATCTGGGACCTCAGCTCTGTGGATGTATAGTCAATCTTAAAGACAGGCATTATTCGTGTTGTAATCGCCTGATAGACAACGCTGAACATCCCGCTTATCATTGCCTGAGAGGCTATAATGGTGGCAGAAATACCCAACAGCAGAAATGGAATATACAGAGAAGGGAATACCGAAAGGGCCATCTCAAAGAGGACATTTTTTGCCTCTGGATGGCTTAATAGAAAGGCACCCTGACCGAGATAGTTTGTTGTAAGGGCAATAAATACAAGTATCCAAGCCTCCCTTATGGGTCTTGAGCCAAGATGGCCCATATCAGCATACATAGCCTCACTGCCTGTTGCACAGAGGATTATTTCTCCAAGAATGAGATAACCCTTCCATCCGGAATTGAGAAGGAACTCAATCCCGTAAGCAGGGTTAATTGCCTTCAATACAACAGGATTTTTTAATATGAAATTTATCCCGAGGATAAATAAGGAGGAAAACCATATAACCATTATAGGACCAAAGGTAAAGGCAACCTTTTCTGTACCCTTTTTCTGGAATGAAAAAAGTAATATCGCAATAATTATGGATATCAGGACAATAATGGTCTGGGATATACCTTCAAGGCCAGGGATAAGGGCAGAACCTTCAACAGCACTGAGGATGCTTATGGCAGGTGTGATTACACCATCACCCATAAGAAGGGAAACACCAACAAAAGAAAGGAAAGCCACTACTGTCTTTGATTTAGCAGATTTTAAGAGGGATTTAAATATCTCGGCAAGGACAATGGTGCCACCCTCACCTCTTATACTCAGGCTCATGGCAAGGAGATTATATTGAATGGTTGGCAGGAATATTAAGGTCCAGAATATTAAAGAAAGGACACCAATGATATTCTGAGCTGTGGGTTCAAGGATAAGAAATACTACAGTAACGGTATATATAGGGCTTGTGCCTATATCACCAAAAACAAGTCCAAGGGCCTTAATTATTCCTTTCATAATTTAGCAGAGCGACAGACTGTCGCACGGTCGTACAGTCGCACAATAGCTCTAAGTTATCGCCCTGTCGCTCCGTCGCGCTCCTTTGTTTTCGACAGCCTTGAGTAATACTAAATGTGAAATACGGATGCATAAGTAAAATTAGAGGTATCAGATATAGGATATCCTATCCCTTTTCTTTGAAGATTCTTGAGAAGACTCTGAGGAGATATTTTCTTTCTTCTGCTTTGGAGGGGCTTTTTTCAGGGCCTCAATCTTTTGAGCTACATCCCTGAAGCCTGAATCCATGCCATATATCTCAGTGTAAAGATTAAAGGCAGAAGCTATATCCCCATCCTTTTCATAGGCATCGGCGAGCTCATATCTCATGGCAAGGTATTCTTCCTGAGATTTATCAAGACCTTTTATAGCATCTTCGAGAGTCTCGATAGCAAGCTTATATAGCCCTTTTTCTTTGTAGCATATTGCGAGCATATTCATCGAAGGGATAAAATATTTTGGGTCTTTCCTTGAAAGCTGGAATTCTTTAATAGCATCATTAATAAGTCCCATCTCCTTATAGGCAATACCAAGATTATAATGGGTTTCAGAATCCTCTTCCTTCACCTGGCTCTCAAGGCCTTTTTTAAACTCCTCAAATATCTCCATAACATCCTCTGAAAGCTCTGGCTCCTTATCCTCAACTGTTTCTTTCACCACCGACATATCAGCTAATTCTCCTGTAAGATCAATAACCCCAGCCTCTTCAGACAAAGGAATATTTTCTTCTACCTGCTGAGTTTGTGAAAGTTCAGAGATCTTCCGAGCAATCTCCTCATCTTCAGGAAACACAGACTGAAGGTTTCTGTAAACCTTCAGGGCCTCATCTATAAGACCCTGTTTTTCATAAAACTCTGCTTCAGTAAAGGCCTCCAGATAATCTTCTCTCGAAGGTGCGGTAGCGGGTCTCTCAAAGGTTTCCACAGCCCCTTCTCCTGTAAGATTAGCAGCTGGAGATGAAGTTAAGTCCTCATGGTGAGATAAGATAGGCGATTCTACTTCTCTCATAGAGAGTCTTTCATCATCAGGATTAATAGACCTTGCCTCCTCAATAAACCTTTCAGCCTCTTCAGTCATTCCTTTTCTTTTATAGATCTCGCTGAGGACCAGACACTCCGTAACAGCCATCTCTTTATCACCTATCTCAAGATACAGTTGCTTCAGTTTTATGTGAACCTCTGGATTATCCGGATACTGGACCTTTAGAGGTTCAAGCCTCTTTCGTGCTTCTTCAAAAACACCAAATTTTAGGTAAATATCAGCCTCCTGAAGAAGCCCTTCAATACCTTTCTCCTCAGTTTTGATTTTTATGTCTTCTGGTTCTCCTGCTGGCACCTCAATTTCGAGGAGCTTTGCCTTTACATAGGGGTCTTCAGGATTTAATTCCTGAGCCTCTCTATAACAATTTATCGCCTCTTCTGTAATCCCTGCGCTCATGTAGTAATCTCCAAGATTCACAAGCTCCTGAAAGGCCTTTACTGTATCTCCTGTCTCCTTATAAAGGACTATTAACTTCTTTGTAGATTCCACAGGCTCCACATCCTTTAATTCTTCAAGGATCGAAATAATGCCATTTTTATCAAAAGAGATAAGCTGGTCAATAGATGGATAAAGTAAATCCCAGGCCTCTTGCTTTCTATCCTGTTTTATATAAAGGCTTGTAAGATACTTCTTTGCTTTCACATTGTCTGGTTCGAGTTCTACAAGCCTCTTTAGCTCTTCCTCAGCAGAAGATATCTCGCCCATACTTATTAGTGTCTCAACATATTGGGAAAGGATATTACTATCATCTGGATAAGAAGAAAGAAGCCTCTTGAGACAATCAAGGAGACCTTTATTATCACCCTCTTTCTTATAAATCTCAGCAAGTCCTAAGTTTGCCCCTCTATCTTTGGGATTTAAGGACAATGCCCTGTGGTAATAATCCTTTGCCTTATTAAGGTCACCAGAGTCCTGGAAGAGCCTTCCCAGGATGCTATATTGTTTTGAAGCCTCCTCAGTCAAACCCTCCTGAAAATAAAAATCAGCAACCTTAGCCCTCATCTGTAGATTAGAAGGAGCGAGATTGAGAACCTTCTGGTAAACCTCAATAAGTTCATCTCGCTTCTTCTCTTTTGTAAGAATGGTGATTGCACTTAGATAATACTTAATTGCTTCCTGGACTAAACCCTTTTCTTCGCTGAGTTCACCAATAGCAAGGGTTGCCCTGTAGTCTGATGGGTTTATATTAAGAATCTTTTTATAAAGGGCCTTTGCCTTATCATAAAAGCCCTGTCCTCTAAAGATATCAGCAGCACGATAATAAAACTCCGCAGACCTCTTTGTATCTCCCTTCTTAAGATAAAGGTCACCAAGGGTGTTATAGACATTACCATCACTTGAGTCTGCAAGCTTTTCAAACTCAGCAATGGCCTTATCTATCTGTCCTTTGGCAAGAAATTTCTGTGCCTCTTTTATAATACCTGCCCTATCCATTTTGATAATAATATCACAATACAACCAATTTCTGAAAGAGGTTCTTGAAAGTTTATGGGCATTATCTGCATAATTAAATAATGGAAAAGAGACTCTTATCCCTTCTTCCAGAGGCTCTTTACTTTATTGACAGAGACCTCAGGATAAAATATGTCAATCCTGAATTTACAAAGCTGATTTATGGCGAAAGTAATAGTTCAGGCCTTGACCCGTCAAACCTTACTGGAAGGGAGTTAAGTAAAGAGCTTATTCATTATCAGGATGACTCAGGCCACAGGCTTGAACTATATGAGCTTCCTGCCTTTCTCTCCGCTCAATCAAGGCAGGAGATAAGAAAGACCCTTTATTTTGTCACAAAAGATGGAAGGATACCTGTTGAAGAAAGATGCATACCTGTTTTTAAGGGCCAGGATTTCAAGGGAGTTTTGTGCATAATAAAGGATTTAAGTTATGCCAGAATCCAGATAGAGAAAGGTCTGTCTGAACAGAAAAGACAGAGGCTCCTTGCCCTCTGTGCCTGGTGTAAAAAGGTAAGGACAGGTGATAACCTCTGGGAGAGTATTGAGAGGTATCTTATAGATTCTGGTATAGGCACTATCACCCATGGGATATGTCCTGAATGTGCTGAAAAGATATTTGAAAAAAAGGTCTATCTTGAAAGCTACCAGAACATCTGTAAGGCTATAAGCAGCAGTCTATCCTTAAACGAGGTCTTAAGTTTAATAGTCACAAATGTTGTGAAGGTTCTCAAGGTAAAGGCCTGCATGCTCAGGTTGCTGAATAAAGAGACAAACAGGCTTGAAGTAGCAGCCCATTATGGATTAAGTGAAAGGTATGTGAATAAAGGACCTGTAGAATTTGACCAGAGCATAAGGGAGGCCCTCCAGGGTAAAACCATATCAATCTATGACATAACCCTTGATGAAAAGGCAAGATACAGGAAGGAGGCAGAAGAAGAAGGCATAAAGAGTATCATTTCTGTACCTGTAAAGTGTGGTTCAGAGATACTCGGAGTACTGAGGCTCTATACATCAGAGCCTGTAAAGTATACTGATGAAGACCTGAGATTTATTACTGCTATTGCTGAACAGGCAGCAATAGCAATAATAAATGCAAGGACCTTTGAGCTATCCATCTCAAAGGCAAAAGAATATCTGAAGGTCTTTGAAGAGGTTACAAAGACAGTGACCTCAAAACTTGAGCTTCAGGAGGTCCTTGATACTATTGTTAAGAAGCTTCCTTCTGTAATGGGCCTGAGGGCTGCAACCATAAGGCTTTTAAATGAAGAGGGCTCAAAGCTTATCCTTGTTGCCTCCCATGGATTGAGTAAAAAATACCTTGAAAGGGGACCTGTTGACCTTGAGGAAAATGTGAGGGAGGCCCTTCAGGCAAGACCTGTGGCAATATTTGATGTAACAACTGACCCGAGGGTAAAGTATCAGAAAGAGGCAGAAGAGGAAGGAATAAAGAGCATGCTCACACTACCGATAATTGCAAGGGGAAAGGTCATAGGCATCCTGAGGCTTCTTTCTAATGTGCCAAGGCAGTTTACTGAGGAGGAGATAAACTTCGCAGCATCCCTCGCAGAGGTCTGCGGGATAGCCATTGAAAATGCAAGGCTCTATAGTAACCGTAAGACATAATTGGTGGCAAAAGTAACAGTTAAGGTTCTTTCCCATATAGGAAAGGGATTCCTCAGGACTTCCTTTTTAGCACATTTACTCCCATATAAAATAATGATTTTTGTTCTGGCACAGTTAATGCTATTCTTTATAAAGGTCTGGTCTTGACAGACCCATATAAGGTGTATTAAGCTTTACCAGTCTTAAATCAATTGAGGAAAGGGGGTGAAAGGATGAGGATTATAGCAGTAGTAGCCATGCTCGTAATTATAGCCTTTGCAGGCTCAGCCCTTGCAGTACCACCTGGAAAGACTGTTGAGTTTGAGGGTGGTGGAGCAGGAAAGGTTGTATTTGACGGAAAGACCCATGCTGACAAGGGTGCAAAGTGTAATGACTGCCATCCAAGCCTCTTCCAGATGAAGAAGGGTGCTGACAAGATCACAATGGCAGACATTAATGCTGGCAAGTCTTGTGGAGCCTGCCACAATGGCACAAAGGCCTTTAAGGCTGGTGATGCAGCAAACTGCGCAAAGTGCCACAAGAAATAATCTCTCAAGGGCCTCTTTTCAGAGGCCCTTCTGTTATAATTATTAATGGACATTACTCAGAGCCTAAAAAAGGCCTTTTTTATTTCAACCCTCATATTTATTGGTGAATTTCTCGGTGGTCTTATCAGTAATAGTCTTGCCCTCCTGAGTGATGCAGGTCATGTCCTTACAGATACCTTTGCCCTTGGTCTCAGTCTAATTGCAGCAGAGATAGCAAAAAGACCCTCTGATTTCAGGGCTACCTACGGATACCACAGATTTGGACTAATGGCAGCAATTTTCAATGGCCTGAGCCTCATAGGGATATCAATTTATATCTTTTATGAATCCTACAGGAGATTATTAAGACCTGCTGATATAGATTTATCCGTGATGCTTCCGATTGCCCTTATAGGATTATCTGGAAATCTTATCATGACCCTTATGCTTGGCAAGGGACATGAAGACCTCAACTTAAGGAGTGCCTGGCTTCATGTCGTTGGTGATACCCTCTCATCCATT
>Ga0272445_1002519_pt1 | contig 12516 bp, 10 predicted proteins | sample YNPCB0031_FD_194404 | JGI IMG/M metagenome (GOLD analysis project Ga0272445, IMG submission 194404) | Hot spring sediment microbial communities from Yellowstone National Park, WY, United States - YNP-CB-003-1 | ecosystem: Environmental > Aquatic > Thermal springs > Hot (42-90C) > Sediment... | reverse complement strand
GCAGAAAAACTTCTTAAAGCTGAAGAAATTTTAAGTCAAAGAGTTGTTGGTCAAGATGAGGCTATTAAAGCAGTTGCTAATGCTTTAAGGAGAGCTAGAGCAGGCCTTAAAGATGAAAATAAACCTATCGCTTCTTTTATGTTTTTAGGACCAACAGGGGTAGGGAAGACAGAGCTAGCTAAAGCTTTAGCAGAATTTATGTTTAATGATGAAAGAGCTATGATTAGAATTGATATGTCTGAATATATGGAACCACATTCAGTAGCTAAACTTATAGGTTCTCCTCCTGGTTATGTTGGTTATGAAGAAGGTGGTCAACTTACCGAAGCTGTTAAATATAGACCTTATAGCTTAATATTATTTGATGAAATAGAAAAAGCACATCCCGAAGTTTTTAATATTTTACTTCAAGTTTTAGATGACGGAAGACTAACAGACAGTAAAGGAGTAACAGTAAGTTTTAAAAATACTATCATTATTATGACTTCAAATGTAGGTACTCATCTTTTTAGAAAAACAGGTTCGTTAGGCTTTACTGTTTCAGAATCAGAAATAGAGAATTTGAAAGATAGGGTGATGTCTACTTTAAAAGAATTCTTTAAACCAGAATTTCTAAACAGAATTGATGAAATAATTATCTTTAAACCTCTAAGTAAAGATGTTCTAAAAAAGATAGTTGAGATTCAACTTAGAAAAGTCAAAGAAAAACTTGAAGAAAAAAATATCCATATAGAATTTAGTGAAAGCACGAAAGAGCTTCTAATTGAAAAGGGGTTTGATGAAGCTTTTGGTGCTAGACCTCTTCAGAGAGCTATCCAAAAATACATTTTAGATCCTTTAGCTGAAAAAATCATTGCCAATAAAATAAAAAGCGGACAAAAAGTTTTTATAGATGTAAAGAGCGACGGAAATTTAGTCTTGACTCCTAAAAAATAATGTTTGATAAAATAAATAAAGTAAAGAAATATCTTCAAGAAACTCTTACCGAAGTTAAAAAAATGAATTTTATTTCTTTTAATGAGACTATGAGAAAAACTTTTGATGTTATCTTTTTTAGCATTTTTTTCTTGATTATTTTTTCTTTGGTCGATACTCTTTTTACTTTTTTGATTTTACATCTTAAATAAAAATGCCTAAGCAAAGATTAAGCCTAGGAAGAAATTGGTATATTATTCATACAGTGGTTGGTTTTGAAGAAATTGTTGCTGAAAATATTATGAAAAGAGCAGAAGAATTTGATGTTACTGATAAAATTTTTCAAGCTATTGTTCCTAAAGAGCTTGTTTGGGAAATTAAAGGAGGTAAAAGAGAACTTGTTGAGAAAAAAATTTATCCCGGCTACGTCTTTGTAGATATGATTGTTGATGATAGATCTTGGTATGTAGTAAGAAACACACCTAAAGTCACAGGGTTTGTTGGTATTGGTTCTACGCCTATTCCAGTAACTAAAGAAGAGATGGAGGAAATTTTTGCAAGAATGCAGAAGAAAGAACCTAAAATAGAAACAAACTTTAATGTTGGTGACATGGTTGAAATTGTTCAAGGACTTTTTAAGGGCCTTAAGGGTAAAATAATAGAAATAGATCCTGAAAGACAAAAAGCTAAAATTTTAGTTCCTGTTATGGGAAGAGAAACACCTGTAGAAGTCGATTTTCTTCAAATAGCTAAATCATAAAATGACAAATAAAAAAGTTAAAGCCAAATTAAAACTTATTATTCCAGGAGGAAAAGCAACACCTGCTCCTCCTTTAGGACCATCTTTAGCTCCTTATGGTATTAATATTGCTCAGTTTTGTAATGAATTTAACCAAAAAACAAAGGATATGGAAGGAATTGAGTTTCCTGTTTATTTAACTATTTATGAAGATAAAAGTTTTGAAATGAAAATTGGTACACCTCCTATTAGCACTCTTATCAAAATGGCTCTGAAATTAGAAAAGGGAAGTAGTGAACCAGGAAAAGAAATAGTTGGTAAAATCTCTAAAAAAATGGTAAGAGAAATTGCTGAAAAGAAAATTTCTGAACTTAACACTAGGGATATAGAAAAAGCAATGAAAATTGTTGAAGGAGTAGCTAGGTCGATGGGGGTTATAGTTGTTGATGAAGAATAAAGGAAAATTCATTCTTTTTGAAGGAATTTCTGGTTCAGGGAAAACAACTCAAGCTCAAATTTTTTCAAAAATTTTAAAAGCTTCTTATTTTAAAGAACCGCCACATAAAGGAGATTTTAGTTTTGTTAGAGAATTAGTTACTAAAAAAAATTTAGATCCCCTGACAGAGTTTTTTCTTTTTTTATCACAAAGGAGGTATATTTATTTAGAAATAGAAAAGGTTTTAAAAAAAGGAAAAAATGTTATTCTGGAAAGATCTTTCCCTTCATCTTACGTGTATCAATTTGATTTAGGAAAATTAAAAAAGATAATTAGTTTTGAAGAATTTTCTTTAATAGATAAAAGAGCAAGAAACTTTTTAGATCCTGATAAAATTTTTATTTTTGATATAGATCCCAAAATAGCTTTAAAGAGAATAAAATTGGGAAAGCATAAATATGAAAAATTAAAAGTTTTAGAAAAGGCAAGAAAATCTTATTTAAATTATGCCAAAAAGTTTTCTTGGATAGTTATCAACGCTAATAAAGACTTATCACAAGTTACTGAAGAGGTTTTAAAATTTCTTTAAGAGTTTTATCATCTAAAAGCCAAAGATAAAGAAAATAAAACAAAATACCTACAAAAACTTTTAAGACGAAATGTAAAGGAAGAAAAGAAACGAAAATAATCATCAGGCTTGAAGAGATTAAATAGTTAAAGAAATTTAAAGAAATTTTTATGTGCAAATATTTTTTAATAAGATAAAAACCAAAGATAAAAGAAAGAAAAGAGGAAAGAGAAGTAATAAAACTTGAAGCGAAATAAGAAAAAATTGGAACGAAAATTAAATTTAAAATGAAATTAATTAGAAGAACTAAAATGTCAAATTTCAAAAGCTCTTTTCTTTTATCTAAAGCAATTAAAGTATCAACTAAAATAAGAAAAAGAAAGTTAAAAGGAATAGAAAAGCTAATTAGTTTTAAAGCTAAATTAGCATCGAAATATTTTTCTCCATAAAGAAAATAAATAAGATCTTTTGAAAGAAAAAAAATACCAAAAAGCATAGGTAAGGAAAAAAGAAGAGCAAAATTAAAGGCAAAATTAATAATTTTTAAAACCTCTTCATTTTCTTTAATTTTTTTTACAACTTTCGGAAAGATAGCCATAGCTAAAGCTGTAGGTATAGCATAAAGAAATTCATTTATTTTTACTACAGAATTATAAATACCAACATCGTAAGTTGTTTTAAAATGACCTAAAATCAAAGTGTCTATGTAAGTTATAAGTAAAAATATAAAACCTGCTATTCCTATTGGCCAGCTTTGGTTTAGTATTTCTAAAGATTTTTGATAATTAAAAAATTTGAAATAGTTAAAAATAAGTTTTTCTTTTAAGAGAGAAAAAGTAATTAAAAAACCTAAAAAAGAACCCAAAAGATATGCAAAAGCAAGATGGAAAGGATTTCTATAAGTAAAAAGAAAATAAATGCCAAAAATAAGAATGAAGAAATTAGTTAAAGAAAGGCTTAATGCTTGAAGTTCCATTTTTTCTTGAGCTCTAAAGAGAGAAAAAAGAATTTCCCTAAAAATATCAAAAAAGATAAATAAAGTTAAAACGGTAATAATTTTTTTAGCCAAATCATCTTTAATTAAAAGTTCTTTACCTAAAAAAATTAAGGGCAAGGAAATAATAAAGAGAACAAGAAAAGTTGAAAGGAAACTTCCTATAATTTCCTTTTCTTCTTTTTCTTTTTTACTTAGTTCTCTTATAAATATAGGGACAATGCCAAATTCTGGAATAATAGAAATGATAAGCATAAAATTCATAGCTAAATAGAAACTGCCTTGAAATTCTGGTCCTAAAATTCGAAAGCTTAAAATAACCAAAATAGCCCTAAAAGCACTAGAAAGAAACCTTGATAAAGTAATCCAAAAATAATTCTTAACAATGGTTTGTTCTTCAGCGATATTTTTAAAAAAATAGTTGAAAAGTTTTTTAAACATTATTAAAATTATTTTATGGATGTACTTAAATTTTATCTTTATTTTAATTTTCTAAGAGATATTTTAATTTTAATCCAAATTTTATTTATTGCTTATTTAAATTTTAGAAAAATCAAAGAAGATGTTGAGTCTGGTTTATTTTTTTTATTTAAGTTTTTCTTAACTTTTATTATTGTCTTTTTTTTGGCAAGTTATTTAAACACAACCTTTCCTGAAGTAAGACCAATTTCTCATTATTTTCCAGGGTTAGAAAAAAATGATAGTTTTCCATCAAAACACACAGCCTTTTCTTTTTCCTTTTCTTTTCTTCTTTTAGATTTAAGTTTAAAATACTTTATTCTTTCTTTTGTTATTTCCATCTTTATAGCAATTTTTAGTTTACTTTCCTTTTCTCATTGGTCACTGGATGTTCTTTTTGGTTTTCTAATTGGGTTTTATCATAGCTATGATTTCTCGAGAGCTTTCATATCTTTTTCACAGGCTCTATGTTCATAAGTTTAAGCCAAAAACCTAAAACATTTAAAATTACTTTGACAAAAAGGATTTCTCTTCTGTCTATTTCTTCTTTAATAATTCTTTTATTTTCATAAAAACGGTGAAGTTTTTTAGCGAAATCTAAAATGAATTCGTAAAATAAATTAGGTTTAAATTCTTTAACTATAATTTGTGATAAATCATTAAATTTATGAACGCTTCTCATTAAAGATTTTATTTCTTCATCTTTAATCAAATGTCTTGCTGCTTTTTTAGGGTCAATATTAATTTTTATTTGATAATTCATTTCTTTCAATTTTTCTAAAATGCTATTCATTCTTGCGTAAGCATATTCTACATACCAATAAGGATTTTCTGTTGTTTCCTTCTTAGCTAACTCAAGATCAAATCCTAAAACTACTTCTGGAGTAAGACTAGAAAACATAAAACGAACAATATCTCGGGGAACAAGACTTAAAAGATCATCAATAGTAATATAAGTTCCTTTTCTTTTTGACATTTTGACAAGCTCATCGCCTTTTTTTAAAAGAACATGTTGGTAAATAATAATTTTTAAATTTTTTTCTTTTATACCTAAAATTTCCAAAGCTTTTTTTAATCTTCTTACATGATCGTGATGATCAGCACCAAAAATATCAACAAGAAGCTTATATTTTCTTATAAAAAATTTATGAGCATGATAAAGAATATCCGATAAAAAATAAGTTGGTTTTCCATTATCTCTTATAAGATATTCATCTTTGGTTTCTCCAACTTTAGTAAGAGATAAAATTAAAGCATTTCCCTTTTTTTCTAAAAGTCCATTTTTTTCATAAATTTTAAGAATTTTTTGAACGAATTTTTCGTCTTTGTAAAGATCAGTTTCAAAGAAAAAATTATCAAAAGTAGTACCCAAATTTTTTAAAGATCTTTTTATAATCCTTTCTAAAATAATATTACCAAGAAATTTACCTAATTTTTCTAAATCATCTTCTTTAATAATTTTTTCTTTATATTCATTAGCAATTTTTTCCAAATATTCACCTTTATAAAAATTTTCTTCAAAAGGAATTAAATTACAAAAAGCCTTAGCCGATTTAGCTAAAATTTCTATTTGCGTGCCTCTGTCATTAACGTAATATTCTTTGGTGACTTTAAAACCTAAAAGTTTCATAAAATTGGAAAGCAAATCACCAAAAACTGCCGGTCTAATGTTACCTATATGAAGAGGTCCTGTTGGGTTAGCAGAAACATAATCAAAAATAACTTTCTGTTTTTTACCTTTTCGATAAAAAAACTTTTCTCTTTTTTTAATTAAATTTCTTAAATCTTTAAAAAGGACAAAATCGCTTAAATAAAAATTTAAATAGCCAGATTCAATTTCTATTTTTTCAAAATAATTTTTAAATTTTATTCTTATTTCTTCTAAAAGAGCTTCTTTGATTTGAGGGTTTTGATTTTCTAAAAGAAAAAGAAGATTGGTAGAATAATCACCTAAAGACTCATCTTTAGTTAGAAAAAATTTTATTTTTTTTTCTATCTCTTTAAATTCTTCTGGTTTTAAATACTTTCTTAAAATAATTTTTGTTTTTCTCTGAAGATCAAGAAGCTGCATTCTTGAAAAGATTATTAAAAATTTCTTTAAGAATTTCTTTATAGTTTAATTTACCTTCTTCAATTTCATCCATACTTTTTTCTAAGATTTTAGTAAAGTTCTCATCAGTGTAAAGAGGATATTTTTCTCTAACATAATTATAAACTTTTTCACCCCATGAAGTAGGGATAAGATAACCAGATTTGTTGATAACGTATTTTCTTTCAAGAAGAGTTTGAATAAAGGTAGCATATGTAGATGGTCTTCCTAAACCTCTTGATTTCATTTCTTCGATAAGTTCTCCTTGGGAAAAATAAAAAACCTTTGGTCTTCTTTTAATTTTTAAGTTATCAACAAAAAATTCTCCTTCTTTTACCTCGTTTACTCTTTGGTTTTTAAAGAACTCTAAATAACCTGGATCCTTAATTTCTAAAACAATCTCATCTTCTTTTTTGAGATCACCTAAAAAGATTTCTATCTTTGCTTTAGAAATAAGCGCCTCTTTAGATTGTGAAGCTATAAATCTATTTAAGATAAGACCATAAAGTTTTAAATGATTTGAAGTAAGATCTTTTCTTCCGCTAATTACCATTTCTTCTATTAAATCATTAACATCTAAGGGTTTAGTAGGTCTAATACCTTCATGAGTTCCGGGCTCTCCATAGCTTCTGGGTTTGTAAAGGTTTTCTTTATTTATTTTTTCTAAGTATTCTTTGGCGACGAATTTACCAAAATCAGAGATATAGAAAGAATCTGTTCGATGGTAAGTAATTAAACCTCTCTCAAAAAGATCTTGAGCTAATTTCATTGTCGTTTCTGCAGAAAATTTAAAGAAATTAAAAGCATCACGAAGAAGGGAATTGGTTTCATAAGGAGGAGGCGGATTTTGAGTTTTTTCTTCTAAACTTTTAATCACTACTTTAATTTTGAGAGAATTTTCTTTAAATGCTTTTTTAATTTCATTTACTTTATTTTTATCCTCTAAAGTAAAGTTAAAATTACCGCCAGGGCTTATAACATTTAAATTGTATATTTTTTCTTTAACTCTTTCTTTTCTTTCTAAAATCCAACCTAAAATAGGTGTTTGAACTCTTCCAGCAGAAAGATTGAGATTTTTAAAATGTTTTTGTATTTTTTCGCTTAAATAAAGCCCAACCCATCTATCAGCTATTCTTCTTACAAGCTGTGCTTTAACTAAATTTAAATTAATCTCACGAACTTCTTTTATTCTTCTAATAAATTCTTCTCTTGTAATTTCATGAAGTTCAATTCTTTGAATATTTTGATTGTAAGGATAAAGATAAGAAAAAAGATCAAAAGCAATTTTTTCTCCTTCAGAATCTGGGTCAGTAGCTAAATAAATCTTATTTACTTCTTCTGCTAATTTTTGTAAATTTTCTATAAGTTCCTTTTTAGTAAAAATTTTCTCTGAACCGCATACAGGACAAATATTTTCTGTAAAGTCTAAATGTCTGCCGCAATTTTGACAGATTTTTATAAATTGAAAATAAGGATAAAATTCATTTTCTTTTACTTCAACGCCGTAATATCCTTTAGAATAAACTAGATCAACAAAATGACCCATCGTCGCGCAAACGTTAAGATGTAAGTTACCTAAAGATATTTCATAAATGTTTAATCCATTTCTTATTCTTCTCGCTGGTCTACCAAAAAAATTAGCGATAGTTCTTGCTTTAGTTGGTGATTCAACAATAACTAAAGCAGTTTCAATGGGGTCTTTAAATTCCACCTCTTTTCCTTGAAGAACTTTTTTAACTATTTCTCTGTCTTCATCTATTTTTTTGAAAATTTCATCAAGATTTATTTCTTTTACATTTTTAAATTTGATTTGATAGCCAATAATTTTTAATTTTTCTTCCAAATGTTTTAAAATTTTTTCATTTTCTACAAGAATTAAAGAAAATCCTTTAGTTAAACCTAAAGGAAAAAGTCTTGAAGTTCTTCCAGAAGCTTGAAGATAACCGCGAGCATCAGAAACAATAACAAAAAAATTTTCTTCTCTTTTTTCTAAAACAAGTCGAGGATGTTCTCTAATTTTATTTAAAAAGCTTTCATCTTTAATTAAATCTTCAAAAATTTTCTTTAAAGGTTCAATTCTTTCTTTTAATTTTTCATTAGCCAAAATATCTTCTTCTTTAAGATAAGAAATTTTTTTAAGAAAACTTAAATTCTTATCAACAAAACTTTTCTTTTCTTCATCTAAAAATTCTCTTAAAGTTAAAGAGATCAAGAAAATTTGCATAGGACTGTAGGAAAGTTTTAGAGAGATAATAAATTTGGGAACTCCTACAAAAAGAGCATATCTTACTTTTTGAGGAAGATCAATTCCTCTGGTAAGCGGATTTCTAATGTTAGAAAAGCCAACAACAGCTGTTATTTCATCATTTAGAAATTTTTGAACATTTTTAGGATTAAATTTTTCGTAAGAAATAGTCCTCACCCCGTTTTCTTCTAAAAATTTCACATAAGTTTCTAAATCTTCTTTTGTGTATTCATCGCTTAGAAAAATAAAACCCCCGCTTCCCAATTTTTTTATCCAAAAAAGAGATTCTTGCCAAAGCTTTTCTTTTTCTGTTAAAACGTAAGCTTCTTCAATATTTCTTAAATAAGTTGAAGAAGAACCTATTTCAAAATTTAATATTTCTTTAAAAAGTTGAATTCTTTTAGTTTTTGGTGTCAAAGTAGCTGAAGCGGCAACAATAATTCCTTTTGACTTTTGATCAATATTAAGTTTTTCTATCTCTTGATAATCTTCTCTATTTTTAGCTCTTCTTTTTTTATCTATGATTTCTAAAGCTTTATTTATTTCTTCTTCAGTAACGCCAATTAATTTTAAAACTTTATCAATATTTTTTGGTTGTCTTATAAGGGAATCAGCATCATCAATAAAAACTAAAGAAAAATTTTTTGGTAAAAGATCAAAATTTTTATGTAAGAAATTTGAGGTGGTCACTAAAATATCAAATTCATTATTTAAAAGTTTTTCTTTATCTTGAGGTTTTTTAATAACTAAAATTTTCTTTTCTGATTTAATAAGATTTAGTTTTCTTTCAATTTCATTTAAAAGAATTTTTGAAGGTACGAGATAATAAACCCTTCCTGGTAAAAAATGCGAAATAGCAACTCCAAAAGTAGTTTTTCCTATTCCTGTAGGGGCAATAATAGTAAAAGATTCATGTTTTAAAACTCTTTGAGCCCAATAAAGATTAAGTTTAAAAGGAGGAAAACCTAAATTTTTTTCGAAAAAATCTTTGTAAGATTTAAGCTTTTGATAAACTTCATAATTTTCAGCAAAATCTTTTAAATATTTGCTATCTAATTTTTCTTCTTTAATTTCCCAAAGGCTTTTTTTGAAAAAAAGAAAATCTTTTTCGCAAATCCCATAATTTAATATTTCTTCTAAAGAAGAGGTCCTTTTGTCAATAGGGCAAATATCTAAATAATAAATTGGCAAAATTTCGTTTTTCATTTTCTATTTTTTATATTGTATAATATAAATTGTAATTAAAGGTCTTAAAATTAATTTAAATTATAACCTAAAAATGAGCCCCAGAAGAAAAAAAGAAGAAGTAAAAGGTTTACCTGCTTTATTTAAAGATCCTTATCATAATCAAGATTTGGAAATAAGAATGATTCCTATCGAAAAACTTTATGTGGTTAGACATCAAAGAAAACCAAGCACTTATCACGTCAAACACTTAGTAAATTCTATAGAAAGAATAGGCTTTATTGTCCCTATTATAGTTGTGAAAGGCGAAGGTGAAAATTATATGATCATTGATGGTCAACATAGGTTCCTGGCAGCTAAAGAGTTAGGCATTAGAGAGCTTCCGGCTGTTGTAGTGCCTGAAAGACTGGCTCAGCTTATGATGAACTTTAATATCGAAAAAGAACTCAATATTAGAGAAAAAGCTTATGTGGCTATTAATCTTTATAGACAATATTTGGAAACAAATTCTCAAATGTTGGAATCCGATCCAGAAATGGCTGATTCTATTGAGCAAGCTTATTACGTTACTTTAGGAATAGCTTATGAAAAAGCAGAAAAACTTTCGGGAAGCTCTTTTGAATCTATCTTAAAAAAATGTGATTTCTTTTTAGATGAACCCTTAGAAAATGCTATTAAGACAAGAGAGGGAAGAGCAGAAAAAGTCATTCAAGCTAATACTTTGGTAAGAGATATCGCTCAAAAACTTAAAGAGATGGATAAATGGCATCCTTATGTTTATCAACAAATAATTTCTTGGGCTAATCCTTATAAGAGAAAAAGATTACCAACAGAATTTGAAGATCTTTTTGCTACTTTAATAGAAAACCTAGAAAAAGCGGCTACTAATCCAGAAATTGTCCTAGGAGAAGTCTTAGAAGAAGGCACTGAATTTTAATGACAAACACCATTGACGAGATCAGATTAAAAATAGAAGAAGAAATTAAAAAACCGTTAGAAATTGCTTCTGTAGTTGATATTGTTCAAAATTCTATTCTTTTAGGTTATTATCTTAGAGCTTCAGATATCCATTTTCAGCCTAGAGAAAAATTTTTAGTTTTGAGATATAGAATAGATGGTATTACACATAATTTCTTTAATATCCCCATTGAACTAAGAGATGAAATTATTTCAAGAATAAAGATTCTCTCTAATTTAAGGATAGATGAACATTTTGCAGCTCAAGATGGAAGATTCAGATTTTTTTTGGATGATAATAGTTACTTTGATGTGAGAGTTTCTATTATGCCCACTTATTATGGGGAAAATGCTATTTTAAGGCTTTTAGTAAGTCCTGGACAAAAATTTACTTTAGAAAATTTGGGTTTGTCTCAAAGAGATTTAGAAGAAGTTAAAAAAGCTATTTCGCGTCCTTATGGAATGATTTTAGCTACTGGGCCCACTGGTTCTGGTAAAACGACAATGCTTTATACTATTTTAAATGTTTTAAATACTGAAGGAGTTCATATTATTACTATCGAAGATCCTGTTGAGTATGCTATACCTGGAGTAACTCAGATTCAAGTTAACCCACAAACAAACCTTACCTTTGGTAAAGGTTTAAGGGCTATTTTAAGACAAGATCCAGATATTATTATGGTTGGAGAAATAAGAGATGAGGAAACAGCTGCTATAGCAGTTAATGCTGCTTTAACAGGACATCTTCTTCTTTCAACTTTACATACTAACGATGCCCCAAGTGCTGTTGTCAGGCTTTTAGAGCTTGGAGTTGAACCATATCTTATAGCTTCAACAGTTAATGTTGTTATTGGTCAAAGATTAGTTAGAAAAATATGCGAATATTGCAAGAAAGAAAGACAAATAAAAGAAATAGAAATTGAATCTTTAAAAGAACTTTTACCTCAAAGAACCTTATTAGAACTTAAAAATGTTAAAAATGTTTCTTACGGGGAAGGTTGTAAAAATTGTAACAATACAGGTTATTTCGGAAGAACAGGAGTTTATGAAGTTTTGACTATCGATGACGAAATTAGAGAACTTATTTTAAAAAGAAGCAGTTCAGCGGAAATAAAAGAAAAAGCTATTGAAAGAGGAATGACAACAATGCTTGAAGATGGTATTAGAAAAGTAATTAATGGTATAACTACTATTGAAGAAGTTTTGAGAGTTACCCATGAGTAAAAAACCTTTTATTTTTAGAATCACCTTAGGAGATAAAATAAATTTTTCAAGAAATTTAGCTCTACTTTTAAAAAGTGGTATTAATCTTTCAGAGGCTTTACTTATTTTAAAAGAAAGTACACATTCTGCTTCTTTAAAATACATTTTAGAAAATGTTATCGAGGACATAGAAAAAGGACAATTTTTAGCTAACTCTTTAGAAAAGTTTTCTAGTAAATTGGATAATTTTTTTATTTCCGTAATTAAAGTTGGCGAATATACTGGTAAATTGGTTGAAAACTTAGAAAGAATTGCTGTTGAATTTAGAAAAATAGAAAAATTAAGAAGTAAAATGATAACTTCTTTTATTTATCCTGCTTTTATTATTGGAACAATGCTTGTTGTAGTTATTATTGTCGTTTATTTCCTTTTCCCAAAACTTTTACCTGTTTTTGAAAATCTTGGTGTTGAACTTCCTTTAACAACAAAAATTTTTCTAAAAGTTTCTCAGTTTCTTTTAGATTACGGAATTTACTTTTTTTTAGCTCTTACTATTTTTTTTACTTCTCTTCCTTTTCTTTTGCGTTTGTATAAAGTCAAATATTTTTTTCATTTAATTTTACTTCACCTACCTCCTTTTTCTGGTTTGATTAAAAAATATAGTCTTTCTGAGTTTTCAAGAAACTTGGCTCTTCTTTTAGAAAGCGGTCTTCCTTTTGTTCAAGC
>Ga0272445_1002518_pt1 | contig 12525 bp, 15 predicted proteins | sample YNPCB0031_FD_194404 | JGI IMG/M metagenome (GOLD analysis project Ga0272445, IMG submission 194404) | Hot spring sediment microbial communities from Yellowstone National Park, WY, United States - YNP-CB-003-1 | ecosystem: Environmental > Aquatic > Thermal springs > Hot (42-90C) > Sediment... | reverse complement strand
CGCAGGTACTTTCTTACAGGACTTGACTCACAGGGATAATTATGCCTGTAAGTCCGGACCTGTGAAGCAATACCTGCAAGGACAATTGAAAGAGGAAACGAAAGGCTGTACGTAGCCCGTTGACTACGCCATCCACATACTCGACGGCGGATACGAATCACCAAACCAATATACGAAAAATACGGCCATGGTTAAAACCAAAATACCCAAAAGTTATGAGGAAGAAGAGACAAGAATAATACCCAAAGGAAAACCACTGAGTTACGAAGAGGAACTAGCAGAACTAAGGAGGCGAACTGCGTCGCTACCAGAGCTAAAGATCGAGTCGCCGCCCAAATAAATCCCCCCTTTTCTCCGTCCTGTGGCGTTCTCTGTCGGCTTTTTCTACGTTCTTAGGCGGCTAGGGCGGGGCCGCCGCATCAGAGCTTTCGGGTTGAGGCTGAGAGGGAAAAAGGGGGGAGGTTAGACTTGTTTGAGCCTTTCTCGCAGGACGTTAAGCAACGGCTCGTCATCTCTTTCATCTTTTGGGTATATGAAGACATCCTCCTCCGGCACCACTGCGCCGTCTCTCTCCACGAAGTAAATGAGGCGGACTGAGTAGTCGTAGCCAGCTCTTCTATACAACATACGCATTATCTTGGCGGCGAGTGTCCACTCGGCCTTTGTCTTCCACTCCTCCTTTCTGAGGATGTGGCTCTTCAGCTCCACCAGCTCCCTCCTCCCGTCGGCGTAGTGGACTATAAAGTCTGCTTGTGCAGTAAACCTAATTCCGTCTATCTGGAACACGACTGGCGGCGCAAGCTCTACTTCCTCGACTTTCTTGGCCCACGGCGTCAGCTTCATCAACTTCGCGAAGGCGCCAGTGTGGGGCTCGCCATAGTGCTCAATAAAGGTGCGCATCGCAGCAACAATGTCCTTCTCTTTTAACAAAATAAATACAGCCTTCTCAAAGGCCTTACCATAGCGCGAGCTCAAGGCATCGGGCCCCTCGATTTTCAGAATTTCGCTTAACCTTACCATAAAGTTGCCTAAACAATTAGCTTTGTCGATTTGGAGGGACACAAAACTTCGTGAAAAAGAGGGGGGTTAGGCGGGCGCCTCTTTTGCCCGCTCGAAGATCCTATACTCCGGGAATTCGATCTCAACAATGCGGCCAACTTTGGCGTTGTTCAAATTCTCTATGACCAACTCCCCACAGACTATTCTCTTCTTAAGCCCCTCCGTCTCTTCTTCTCGTGGTATGAACAGCTTTATCTCTGGGCCGGTTTCCTCCCATTTGGTGGCGACTTCTGGTTTTCCATCTAGGTACCGTGCAACTGTGCCGCTCTCGTCGACAGACACCACCACATTTCCGAAATCGATCACTATCATCCTCTTGCCCCACGCCACTGTTGTAAGAATTCTGGCTTTCATGTTCATACCCTGTCGCTTCTTTTATAAATAATTTTTACTGCGTATCCATCATTTGTCTTCGTGGTGTTGCCCAAATAGATGAGTTCCACGTCGTATCCGCTCTTCATGAAGACGTAGGCGACGTACGCCTTGCCAACATCGTGGACGGCTTCGTGCGGCGAAAGCCGCATGAAGGAGTCCATTGATGGGATGTCGAGATGTATGTTGCCTATAACCACGCCGTTGCTCCACAGCCTTATGTGAAGCCTTATCAACACGCCGGCACCAGGAAGCGGCTTCTCCATAGAATGTGTAGGCGTCTTATCACCAAGATAGGCCTCATATCCATACGACACAGTTTTCCATCCGTCGCCCTTCAACACTTCGACGATTTCCTCCAGCGGCAACTCCGCAACGAAATTGACCGGATCTTCGACGAAGCCTACCAACTCCTTCACCTTAATCCACCTGGGGATCTCCATGAACATGAAGCCTATGCGTCGTTTAGTTGAACTGTTTGCCTTCATCTGCGCGCCGTCGTTGCGCCGCACCTCCTCCGCCGCCGACGGCGGCATGCATCTTGGGCCAGATTGAGGAGGTCAAAAAAATTAATTGAGGACTTTGGGCATCCGTGGCGCGGTGTCCGCGGTGCGGTGCGCAGCTGAGCTACGTGCCCTCCACCGATTTGAGGTCTAATCTGTCGTTTAAATACTGCCGGAGTTGCGGCTACGTAGACGTTGAGGAGGACTTTAGACGCGTCCGCCTGCCGCCGAACAGCAACGCTTTGCTGTCTTGGCTGGAGAAAAAGAGCGAGGAGACGAAAAAGAAGGAAGGAGTCATAGGCCGCGGGAGGACGGTGCGCAGAGACGAGGAGGTTGTCGAGGTCGAGGCCGAGGTCAAGAGGGAGGCCCTCCGGCTGTCTCTAGACGCCGTGTTCTACGGCGGCGTTCTGCACGTGGTGAGAGACGTCCGCGTCGACGAGGAGCGGTGCGCCGGGGAGAGGTGCCCCGCCGTGTTTGAGCTGGAGAGGCACGAAGAGAAGGTGCCCGACGAGGGCGAGCTTCTGTTTTCTGAGCCTGCGTTTCTCTACGACGCCGCGGCGGACATCTTGAGGAGCCGCAGGGTCGTGTGGAGGGGCTCGTTTTTGGAGCCTCTGCGCGGTCTGGCGGACTTCTTCCTGCCGGCGTGCGTCCCGGCGCGCGACCTCGACCGGTGGCAACGTAAGGCGTTGGCGAAGATCTTGAGGGCCGGTAGGCACGGCGTGGTCGTGGTGGTGGGGCCGCCCGGCACTGGCAAGACCTCGGTCGTCGCGGCGGCTGCGTGCATCCTCGCGCAGAGGGGCATGAGGGTTTTGATCACCGCGTTGAGCAACGTCGCCGTGGACAACGCCTTGGAGCGCGTCTTGGAGAGGTGTGGCGACGTGGAGGTCGTCAGGTTTGGGCTTCGGAGCAAGGTCAGCCAGGCCGTGAGGAGCCGCCTGAAGAGGCTGACGGGCGACGTCGCGGCTAGGATCAAGGAGGGCGGCGTCGTCGTGGGGATGACCGCCGCCAAGCTCGCGGCGCTCCACTTAGTCCGCAGGCTGTACGAGCTGACGGGGCCCTTCGACTACGTCTTCGTGGACGAGGCCTCCATGATGCCCTTCGCAGTCGCCGCGGTTCCGTTCCTCTACGGCGTGAGGAGGGTCGTGCTGGGGGATCCGCGCCAGTTAGCGCCGCCTCTCGACGAGGAGGGCGAGATGAGGGGAGAAAAGGAGTTGAAAGAGGGGCACGTCCCCGTGGTGCCTCTGGTGGAGGCCGTGATGAGGAGGTGGAACAGCGTGATGCTCCGGCGCCAGAGGAGGGGGCGCGCGGAGATCTTCAGATACGTAAGCGACGTGTTCTACAGGGGGAGGCTGGACCTTTCGGAGTCCCCCGACGCGCCGCTCGATACGCCGGCTAAATACGGCGATTTGCCCGACGAAATCCTGGCCTCGGACAAGGCCCTCGTGTGGGTCGAGGTGGGCGGCAGGAGGAAGGCAGGCGGCGGGAGCTACTACAACATGGAGGAAGCCGAGCTGGCGGTGTGGCTGTACCTGCGTCTGCTGGAATACGGCGCGGCGGAGCGCACGGTGATTTTAGCCACGTATAGAGGTCAGGAGCTACTGTTGCGCAGAGCGATAAACGAGCTTAGGCGCGTCAAAGGCGGCCCCAGCGGCTGGGACGTGGTCTACACGGTGAACAAGTTCCAGGGCAGGGAGGCCGACGTGGTCATCTACAGCGCGGTGCACAACGAGGTTCACGACGCGCTTAAGGACTACAGAAGGTTCAACGTCGCGATTAGCCGCGCCAGGTGGAAGGCCGTGGTGCTGTCGTCGCTGGGCGGCAACGCGGACGATCTGCCGTGGATGCTGGCGTACAAGAAAACCGCAGCGACGTTTAAGGCGGACGCGAGCACCCTCAGCGTACTGCGGGAAGCGCGGCAAGCAATCCGCGCGGCGGAAAGCAGGCTGGAAAAAAGCGGGATTAGGTAGATTTGATCTTTTTGGCTTTCTCATAAAGATACCACAACCTTTTTATCGCATCATCTGGCGACCTTAACATCAACGCCTTACATCCAAATTCGTTACATCTCCATGATGGTATTATAATATGCTTGCATTTTACGCCATTGTAAATAAATCCGTTAAATCCGTCCCCGATAAGAAGTTTCATTGACCCGTCCTCTATTTCTGCCCCGTCCTTAAAAAGCCACGCGTATTGTAGATATTCTTCCTCCCAAAACTCGTCTAGCGCTATCCAAACAAGCTCAATTAATGGCATGTCAAGCTTCGACCACCGCCTACGCAACCACCCTTGGCGGAGATCAACGACACGCCACGGAACTTTGGTGAAAATGTTCCACATGTTTTCCTCCACGACGCACGTCTCGATTTCTTTGATGGCGTTCTTTTTAAATAACCCCATGGAATACCTACACTATTCTCACAAATCGAATCGTTTCTCCAATAATTAGGATGAGGAGGCCAGATCTTTCCTCTGCTTGCCGGATTGACGCCTGCCATCAAGATTTCGAATGGAGCCGTCTTGAGACTTGACTACTCTTCCGTTAAGAGGACGTAGGCAGGCTCAGTAGGGGAGCCTCCTTGCGCGGGGCCTCTCCTCTGGGTCGGGGAAGGCCCGCCTCGCCACGCGTTGCCCCAGATATTCGTCGTCTTCAACCACCTCTTCGACCTCTCCCACAGGCTCTAGGCCGTCGTCTGCAACCGCCTCTTCAACCTCGGCCACGGCCTCCTCCCGCTCCTCCACCGCCTCAAACCTGCCCTCCGACACATAGTAGATGTCCAGCGGCCCCTCCCTCTCCGCCAGCTTGACCAGCTCCGGGAGCACCTCAGCCACCCTGCCCTCCCTAAGCGCCCTCCTTATCCGCTCCGCCTCCGCCAGCGAGGCGTTTCTAAGCGCCCTCCGAATTAGGAGGTCAAGCCTCACGCCGCCTCCTCCAGCCGTGTGGGAAATCGAATCGAAAAAGCCGCCTGCCGCAAGTATACTTGATGAAAACTCTACATGCAGTCGATAAAGCCTGGGACGCGGCGATGAACGTGTTGCAATATTTAATAGCACGTATCTTTCACACACACATGGAGTCTAACCTCACGTTGAGAGACTACGTCCTCGCCATTATAAAGCTGGGATCTTCTAGAGACGGCGAGTTTCGGTACAAGACCAAGATACACAAGATATTGTTCATCCTGGCGCAGGAGTTCGAAGAACTCGGCAACCTACGTAGCGACTTCATCCCGTACCACTTCGGACCGTGGAGCTACGAGGTAGAGTTCACGATAAAAGAGCTAGTGCGTAGCGGCTTTCTGGAAGAAAAGCTGGACAAGCGGGACGAAATTGACGGCTTGCAACATACGGGCTACGTTTATGCCTACCATCTCACCCGCGCTGGTCAAGTCCTCGCCGAGCGGGCAATTAAAAAACTCAGCCCGAAGATCAGGGAGAGGATAAAAGAACTGCTGAAGCTCAACTTGTGGACGTTGATAGGCTACGTCTACGTCAAATATCCGGAGTACACCACCCGTTCCATGCTTACAGACGATGAATTGACGCCAAGAAGGCTGGAAATCTCATCAACAACATAGTTTAGTTTGCTTATTAGATCGTCTACTTTTTCCGACAGACACACCACACGGTTTTGTTCGTCACATTTATTAATACAGGCCTCATACAACTTCTGTCTTTTTCTGTCTCTTAAGGAGCTTACGACGGGCGCCCCAACCGCCAAAGAAATAAGTAAAATGATAAACCACGGAACTCCAAGTTGAAGGAAATAGGCAACAACAGCGGACACTAGACTACTGAACGTCGTAAAATATTCTGTGACCTTCGTACGGTTGCCATACTTTATGTCACATTTCTTTATACAACTGTCTTGCCTGATTTTCTCTAAGGTAAACTCTGGACTTACGTGAATTAGCTGAAGCAGTGTCTCTTCCGTCTCGTTTAAGTATTTGATTAATAACGTCATTTTTTTCACCAATACACAAATGTCGCTGTCCGAAAGACGTTTAACGTTGCTAGCAATTAAACGCAAAAATGATTGCCTAGCTTGTTCTCTTCTTCTTTCGAAGCTTTGCCGCCGGAGATCCTCGTTACATGGACCGGCTTTAAGAAAAGACTCAAGGCCACCGTTTTTCAGCTCCTCTACGCATTCCCAGGCGCGAAAATCGATGCCTAATTTCTTAAGTCTGTCTAATATCGAGATATAGTTTGAAACCTTTCTCAATACCATCATCGCCGCCTTATCCACGACCCCAGTCCCGATTAACACTATATATGTGTGCTATGGCTATATAACTGCGGTTACATACAGCGGCGAGTTGATATTACACCTGCAATATGATGCCGCTATACGTCTCGGCGAGTTATTATTATATTACCCGATGTGGTGTTTTGTAGAAACGCCCTAGGTCGGTTCTGGGAGCCCTAGGTATCTGCGGCAGTATGCTAGGAACTTCTGCACCGCCAGTTCTGTAAGCGCCTCTACTTCCCTCCGCATCAGCCCGGCGGCGGCTCCGGCGGCCGCGACCGCCGTGGCGGCGTCTAGGGCGGCCTCCAGCTTCTGCCTCAGCTCTTCTTCTTCTTTGTCCTCCGGCGGCGCCTTCTCCATCATCGTCTTTAGGTCGCGCTCTGCGGTCTTTGAGAAGCTCCGGAAGTACTCCCCGGCGCCGTAGAGGGCATTGGAGAGACCCACGTCTCTCGCCTTCGCCAGAATCCTCTTGGCGATTTGGTCGAAGGTCTCCAGCCTGGCGCGCACAGAGGCGTAGAACCCGGCGCGGTCGAAGGGAGGCGGCGGGGGCGGCGGAGGCCTCTCGCCCCGCTCCACCGCCTTCAGCAGCTTAAAGGCGGCCTCGGGGTCCCGCTCCACGTACATGTCCACCGCCTTCACGATCTCTTTCTCCGCCCTGCTCTCGGCGGCGCGAAGGAGGAGGCCGCGCTTGAGCCACCACAGCCGCCTCAGCCCCTCTGCGTCTCTCGCCTCCTTAAGGACGAGGGAGGCCGCCTCGGCGAATCTGTCAGACGCCTTCACCCGCGGAACCTCGCCCCCCTCCACGTACCGCCTCAAAACCGCCTCGGGGTCGCCGGCGGCCGCCACCTCCTCCATTATGGACTCCCACCACTTGTCCGCTGGCAGGCCCAGCGACTTGGCCAGCTCCTTTGCCGTGCCCAACCTCAGCCTCAGCTCGTTCAGCGCCGCCGCCTTCTTCTCGCTCCTCGGCGCAGACTTAACCTTCGCGTAAACCTGCATCAACATCCCCAGCACTGGCTCCGGCAGGCCGGCGGGCTTCTGCCTCAGAACTTGGATGTACGTCGCCAGGGCCCACTCCATCGCCACGCCCATGGACGCCTTGGAGGCGCCTAGGCGCTCCGCCACCCACTTCTGTATGCGCCTAAGCGGTATCGGGGACACCAACCTCACCGCCACCTCCCTCAGCCTCCCCAGCTGGGGCCGGAAAGGCGCTTTTCTCTCCACCTCCACCGACGCCGGCGGCGCGAGGCCTGCGCCCCGCGCCACCTCCACCACGGCCGTGTTCACAGCCGCCCTCACCACCTCCGCATACCTCCTAAAACCGGAGAGGCGCGCCGCCTCCTCAAGAAGAACCCACCCCACCTCGGAGAGCCAGGCAGTCGAGACGTAGACGTCCACGCCGGACTACAGAAGACAGAAGAAAATGAACTAAAAACGGGCCCCTCCCCCGGGCCCACCACTTCTATGAAGAGCGGCGCCCCCGGCGCACCCAGCCGCCGACGCTTTCGGCTCCTTCGGCAAAAGAGATTCCGCTTCCTTCCTTTACATCTGTAGAAACTGGACTAGACATATTCTTTAATATGCCTAAGAGAAGGCAGAAGAAAGAAGAGGGATCTGAAGGGGAGAGGCCTCCCCAGCCTGGCGCGGCGTTCTGTCGCCGGACCAGGCATCCAAACGGCCCGTTGCAGGTACTTCCTAACAGGTATTTCCTTACAGGCATAATTCGACCTGTAAGTCTGTACCTGTGAGCAAATACCTGCAAGGGCTCAGTTAAAATGCGGCGTTGAGGCCCACCGCGACGAGGTGCCGTTCTACTAGGCACAGAAGCGGTTCCACGAACTAACCTCCCCTTTTTTCGAAACAAATCATCAAATTTTATTTTGCTTAAGAACCTTATGGAGCTCGCCGCCGCCCCCGCCGGGCGTGGGCCCTCCGCCCGGCGCCGTCTAGGGCGTCAGACCCGGAGCGGCCTGGCGCCCAGTGAAGCGGGGCGCGATGCGGCAACCCCGCCGAGGCCCGCCCGGTTGCGCCGCACGGCCCAGCCGGGCCTCCAGCCCCCGGAGACGGCGGGGAGTTGAAAGGGGGCATCTTCAAAGGCTTGGGTTGGGTCTAAAAAGGGGGGTTATCCCGGCGGGTCTGGCAGATCTACGACGTAGCCAAGGAAGACGCCGTGTTCCTTCAGCACGAGCCTCTTGAGCGGTATCTGTCCGTCCTCCCGCAAGTCCTTCTCATCGCCTCGTAGCTCTCCCTCTCGCGGCAGATACAGCTCCAAGAAGGGATCGCCGCCCTCTTCCCACCCGCGGGGGAGTTCCACCTTTTCCCCAATCCTCACCACTTGGCCGAACTCATCCACTGCAAACGCGATGTTGCCGAAATCCACGAAGACCGCCCTCCTGCGGCTACGCCCGATGCGGGCGACCGCGACGCGGACGCTCACGTCCATACGCTCCTATCTGACTTATAAATTTTTACGGCATACCCATCGTGTCCCTCGGTCTCATTTGCCATATAAGTCATCTCAATTCCGTAGCCCCTAGTTGCGAAGACCTTTGCCACGTAGTCTCTACCAGCCACGTGGTTGGGCACGTGGTCGAGGAGGCGCGGCAGCTGTGCGGCCGGCTTCACTGCGTCGAGGTGGACGTTGCCCACGACTATATTGCGGCGCCACAGTCTGGCGTGGAGACGCTCTATGAACCACAGAAACACCGGCTTCATCATCCGCAGAACTGGTAGCTCTCCCTCCAGCTCGGCAGGATCGTCGAAGCCGCTACTAGTCCAGCCGTCGTCCAGTAGCACCGTTTCCACTTCTTCAAGCGGCAGAAGCGCCACGAAGTTCACGGGATCCAGCTTGGGCCTATCGCCTATACGCTTAATCGTAATCCACTTAGGGATCCCATCCATAGGAATATTATGATGAAGTCTTGACGATGAACCGCCCGGGCCCGCACGCCTTCGGCCAGCTGACTTCCTCCCCACCCTAGAAGTTTTCAATTCGTCAATAAATCGCGTACCTCTTGGCCTCAGCGGGGCCTATGTACGCACAGCCGCCCGTTGACGACGCCCATTTTGAGGAGCCCCCGGGCGCCACCCCTCCTTGTATAGATCAAACCAGCGCATAATCGCCCTCCGCGCGGACGCAAGCTGGTTTTAAAACCTTTATTATGACGTGTACTACGTCTACCTCCTCGCGGCTGGCGGGAGGATAGCCTACGCTGGCTCCTCCGGGCGGGTGGAGGAGAGGTTGCGCAGACACTTTAGGGGCTACTCCTCTGCGGCCGGCAGAGGCCTCCGGCCCAACGCCGCCTACGTCCTGGCGTGTACTAGGAGCAGGTCGCTGGCGCTCGCATGGGAGGCGTGGTTGCACAAAGCCTACCGGCCGCCCTACGCCGCGAGGGCACCCGCCAAGAGGCCGAGAAAGCCTCCCCACCCACCCCCCGGGTGGTACATCCCACAGGCCGCGGTCTACGAGCCCGCCCGCCCCTCCCTCCCGCCGCCCGGCAGATACCGCCCCCCTCCGCCGCCGAAGCTCAGTCCCAGGACCAAGACGTGGGACGGGGTGAGAGACGGAGCCCCCGGCGCGCAAGAGGCGTCTCTGCCCGAGGGCTCTATCTAGGCGGATTCGCGTACGCACTGTAGCCCGGGCTGTGCGCCGTAGAGGAGCCGTACCGCCGCATTGCGGAGGATTTGGTGGCGCGGCGGCGTTGAATATGTTGCGGAGAGCCATCCCCGCGGGGTTGGGTGAAAAGCGTCTGGCGGGAGGCGAAGAAGAGGCTGAAAAAGGAGATTGCGTCTAAGGAAGCTGTGAGGAAGGCGAATCCCATCGTTCCGCGGCCAGCCGCATATGTCTTCAGACTCCGCTCCTACGTTTACGGACAATAGAAAGCCCCGCCCTTTAGGGCGGGGATGCAGTTCATCAAAGTTTTTAGGAGAGGTGGGGGCATGGAGAGCATAAGGAGGGCTGTTGCTGTTGAGGTGGAGAGCCCGCCGCCTGAGCTTTCCGCCGTAGAGGAGCCGTACCGGAGGATCGTGGAGGAGGTAGCCGCCTACGTCGCCGAGAGGGGGAGGCTGGAGAAGGAGAAGTACAACGATCTGTACCGCCGCTTCAGAAAGCAGTACCCCCTACCCGCCCAGCTGATCCAACAGGCCATAAACCAAGGCGTAGAGACCGGCAAGTCGTTTCTCGCGTTAAAGAGAGACGCCCGCGTCCACAAACCCCACCCCGAGGTGGGGCGGGTTTCGATAAGATTCGCCAAAGACAGCTGGAGCTACAAAAAGGCCGTCGGCTCCGCGGCTCCCGTTAGGCTGGCGCTCTCTCTCCCCGGCGGGAGGAGAGAGGTGTGGATTAAGCCGCATAGAAGGTTCTGGCTGTATTGGTGGAGAGTTCTGCGTAGAGAGGCTGAGCTCGTCTCCACGCTGATGCTGAAGCGGCGGAGGGGCAGGTGGTACGCGGTATTTGTATTCGACGTGGCGTCTAAGAGTGAGCCTCCGGCGGAGGTCGTTGCCTTTGACGTAAATGAGAACTGGGTCGCAGTCGCCAGGTTGAGTCTCTTGGCGACTGTGGATAGAGTTGCCAGCTGGAACAGACAGTACATAAACCCCGCCGTGTACTTGATAAGGACCGACTTCGGCAGACTCGCCAAGCGGTACGAGGCGGTTAGAGGCAGAAAGCTTGAAGAGCTGAAGCAGAAGTACCCCTTCGCAGGCAGAAACGAGGAGGAAAGGAGGCAGAACGTGGCAGACACTAGGGAGTTTAGAAAGTTCGCGAGGAGGCTTAGGGAGGGGAGGCGTAAGGAGGGCCGGGTAAGGCAGGTCGCCCGCGAGATGACGAAAAGCCCCGCCGTGATTATAACCGAGGAGCTTGGCAAAAACCCACAAGAGGAAATGATCGGCCTTGAGGAGAAGAAGGTGGAGAAGAGAGAACTGAGACACCGCGTCAAGCAGACGCCGTTTAAGAAGTTGCTTAAGTCAATAGAGGACAAGGCGGCGGAGGGAGGCTCGGCGGTTTTCTACGTCTCGCCGTATCGCAACAGCAAGGTGTGCCCCATCCACTTCGCGCTCTTGAGGGACAACGGCAGTTGGCATGTACTGCGTTGCCCCCGCGGCCACGTCGTAGATAGAGACGCGGCGGCGGTGTTAAACATGCTGTGGAAAATCACGCCAAAGGGCGTCGTGAAGGCCGTGTGGTGGGACGTGAAAGAGGTGAAGAAGAGACTGGGAAAAGGGATCGCGCCTAAGGAGACTGTGAGGAAGGCAAATCCCATCATTCCGCGGCCCATTGTACATGCTGTCTGGGTCTCGCTTAAGGCGCTGAAGGCCAGCTCCCAGTGGCCCGCGGTGCTGGCCCGGGCCGCCCCCATGACCCCTGCCGGAGGGGCTGGTGAGGGTGGGGCGAGGGCGCCTCCCCGCCCAAAGAGAACCCCCGCCCTTTAGGGCGGGGAGGAGGTCAGTTGTCCGTATTTGATCTAGTTCATTTTTCTACGTAGAGGCGCTAGGCGTTGTGAGGTGGCTTAATGTTATAAAGAGGAAAAAAGATAGAGACATGGAAACCGAGATAAAAAAGCTGAAGCCCGTGGAGCTGTGGATCCTCCTTATTTTAAAGGCGGCTGGCGGCGAGGTTTGTTGCAAGACCAAGATAATGAAGATACTTTTCCTGCTGGAGAGAGTCTACGGCATAATTGGCGTTAAGTTTGAGCCGTATAATTACGGACCTTGGAGCAAAGATGTCGAGGACGCGTTAATGAGGCTTGTAGAGCTCGGACTTGTAGAGGAGAGGGAGCTTCCGAAGCCGCCGGAGGGGCCGGAGCGCACGGGCGTCATACACGTCTACCTCCTCACCAAGAAGGGGCATAGGGCTGTCGAGACTCGGAGCAAAGATGTCGAGGACGCATTAAGGTGGCGTGTGGAGCTCGGACTTATAGAGGAGAGGGAACGCGTCTACCGCCTCACCGAAAAGGGGCGTAGCGTCGTCGAGAAAATCCCGCTCAAGGATCCGAGATGGAGGCTTCCCTACGCGGATGTCAAGTTCTTCGTGGGGTGGGATGCCCGTGGCCTCATGGAATACATATATGTGAACTATCCCGAATATGACGTATTCCAAATATCCCGAATAATCCGTCAATCCGTTATAAAGGACAAATCAACTAGAAAGCCGACAGTTTAAACTCTCTCCTTGATTTCTCGGATTTCCGAAAGAATTCCAGGCATGTTGCCGTTTAGGCAGGCCAGAGTTCTTTCCCTAACTGTGCGGTTTTTCAACCACTCCAAGAATAGCGGAGACCTCCTCAGTTTAAGCCAGGCGACGAAAGCCGAGTAGAAGATGCCCACAATTGAGGTGACTATAGCCGT
>Ga0272445_1002515_pt1 | contig 12531 bp, 14 predicted proteins | sample YNPCB0031_FD_194404 | JGI IMG/M metagenome (GOLD analysis project Ga0272445, IMG submission 194404) | Hot spring sediment microbial communities from Yellowstone National Park, WY, United States - YNP-CB-003-1 | ecosystem: Environmental > Aquatic > Thermal springs > Hot (42-90C) > Sediment... | reverse complement strand
GCCTGCACATAATCACCCTTAACCAGAAACCCCTCCGCCTCCCTCAAAAATTTCTCAGCAAGCTTAAGGTGAAGCTCAACCTTCGAAAGAACTTCCACAGTAAACTCTTCTATGGACACACCCCTCCTTAAAGCTTCCCCCCTCAACTTTTCAACAAGCTTTCCACCGAGAAAATCGAACATCACCCTTGATATCACCATATCAAGATAAGGGCTAAAGCAAAATAAACCTTGCTAAATTAAGAGTCCATAGTGTCCTATGCTCCCCACAGCTAAAGTTGGAAGGAATAGGTGGAGCATCACAGTTATAAGTTCATTGAATATAAGTTTTGGACGGAAATGTTATGAAACCGGAGACTAGGGAGATGCTGAAAGATACCCTCCTATCCTTTGTGAGGAGTGTAATTGAAGTCCCCTATGACGTGGAGGAGCTTAAGAGGGCTTACCCCTTCCATGCACTAATATTTCCAGGTGAAGCGTTGAAGGCGTTTAAGAAGCAGAGGAGTATTGTTACAAGGATGGGCAGGCAACTCATACCTAAACTGGCTGAAATTGTGGCTAGGGATCGATATGTGGATGTTCATCGTGATTATGAGATTGTTGGGTGGATTGATGCAGCTAAAATGGAAGTTATCGATGGAATTGTTAATGAGTTGAGGATGGGGAGGAGGAAACCCAACCATTTAAGGGAAGTTGAAGAGATAATTGCAGCGAAAGGTGGTGAGAAGAGGGAGGTTCGCATAATAGCCGACTTATTTGTTGGAGACTTCAAGACGGGTCCACTATACCTTGAAATTAAGAGTCCACTCCCAAACCTAGATGTATGTGCAGAATCCAAGAGGAAGATGCTAATATTCCAAGCACTCTTCGAAGATAGAATGCCACAAGCATTCCTAGCCCTCTACTACAACCCATACTACCCAAAACCCTACAAACATCCATTCACAAAGCGGGTAATGGACTTAGAACATGAAGTTCTAATTGGAGGGGAAATGTGGGATAAACTTGGCGGAGAAGGGACATACAATGAACTTTTAAACATAATAGGGGAAGTGGAGAAGCTTATGGCAGAGTCAACTTCAAAGTGAAAACGCAAATCAATTAGCATTTGGAGATAGCGTAATGCGCCGCTCTAGTTAGAAGTCTAACCTCATCTTCGGGGATACGTTCATCCGGATACATCTTCGAATCCAACAAGTACTCCTCAAACCTTTTCAGTATCCTTGATTTATCACGCTCCTTAACACTTTCCCTCTTCCTAGCCACAAGTATTAGTACACGATTTATCCCAACCCTCCCACCCCTAGTCACACTCCTAGTGGGATGCTCTGAGGGAAGGGGGATTATGGCTGTTATGGCGAATTGAGCCTTCTCCAAAGCCCTAACAGTCGCCTCCCAAGCCTCCATACTCCTATGACTAAACCAGAAGATTAGTAAACCATCATCCTTCAAAGCAACCCTAATCTCCCTTAAAGCCTTCTCCAATTTAACCTCGAAATCCCTCCCACCACCCCTCCCCCTAGCCACAATCTCATTGGATTTCGGGACACCCCAACTACTTGGACTCCAATCAAACAGTATCCTATCCTTCTTGAATAAATGTGGGAATGCAGGTTCCAACATAACCCTCAATAGCGGCCAGAAGAATTCTGAGAAATCACTGTATATATGCTGATCATAGTATGGTGGATCAACATTAACCACATCAGCCACGCCCATAAAATACTTCGACAATTGCATGGCATCACACATGAAAACATCTATATTGCAATTCTTCCCCTCCAACCTCTCAGCCAAATCCCTCACAACAGGACATATCCCACCACCAGTCCTCCCACCTTCATCGGGCTCGTAAACCCAATTGAGCGTACGATAAGGAACAATAGCTTCAGCATAAACCCCCTCCAACCTAAACTTCCTAAACTTATAATATGAGCCTACACTATCCCTCACAGTCAAAGTATTATGATTCCAAGTTGTAATTATGGAATTGAAATCCGCAACCCTATCAACCCCCAAAGCCAAATATAAACCCAATGCAGCCCCAAACTCCCCATCCACCTCCACCAACTCCCCAACCCTCCCCCTCACATATGAGATAAGCCTATCCAAAGCCAAAGCCTGCCTAGGACTGAAAAGCATACGATAACTCCCAAGCGGCTGAATATCTGAGAATACATCATTATCCCTTGGAAGCTCTATATCTGGGAGAATAAGCGAGCCTAGTTTGGAGAGATAAGCTTCATAAGCCTTCAACAGCAACTTCAAATCAGAATCTCCAGCCAATCTAAAACCATCCCCAGTTTGAACGGCCACACACCTATGAAGCACATTGTAAAGCTCAGATTTTCCATTCATAACCTTAACATGCCCCTCCATCCAACCCCTCAAAAGCCCCCTCCTAACAGCAACACCCCCACCCCCACCACTCAAAGTTAACGAGCCATCCCCACAAACCCTAACACTAGTATCCCTTGAAAGTGGAATAACATTCTGTAATGGTATAACCCTACCACCCAAAACCACCTGCCTAAGAATTATGTAGCCCTCAACATTAGCATCATAATATGGTGAAAGCTCCCTCACAGCATAATCCAAGAAGGCTTTAACTTCACCCACAAGCCTCCTCCACAACTCCAAACCATACCTAGCTGGAAACTCCACAGTGGCGCGAAGCAGTAGATATGAAACTGGATTGTAATCGCAGGCAACCGTATTAACACCAAGCAATGCAGACTCCAAAGGTATACTGCCACCACCAGCCATAGGATCCAAAATGACAAAACCACCCAAACCAAAATTTGAGGGGATGTTTGGCTTTAAATATGAGATGAGTGGAGGATAACCCCTAGAAGTCTCCTTAACCAAACTCTCCATACTAAACCCTAAGAATGATAGAAACTCTTCAGCACTAATATTTGGGGGGAGGAGGGCAGCTAAATTAAGGGCTCTAGCCACAGACCTAGAACGCCTAGCCAACCATGGATGAAGACTCCTAATCTTAGGATCATAAAAGTTTCTCCCCACATGGGTTAAACCAAGCTCCCTACACCTAGCCAAATAAGCAGGGGTAGGCTTAAAACTCATCTCAATAGCAGAATCCCTACTCAAAACACCCACTGGAATCCAATATTCCAATAGAGATTTAGAGGGCATCCCACAACCTACTCCAAAACCCCACTATATAAGCATACCCCTAAACACTTAAAGGCTTGAAATTTCGAGTCTTAAATCCCCACTCGAAAAGAGGGGTCACTCATTCTTCCTCCCAGTAATCTCTTCAATGATTATTTCGCCAACCTCCACCCCACCAATCATGGATTCATCCAAAGGCTTCGCAACCCCATTGGGGTCATACTTCCCCATCATCAACCTCAAAACCCTCAACTTCTCCCCTAAATCAGCTATGAAGTGAACTCTGCCAAAAACCAATACACTGCGGTAATGCATGGTGAACTTGCATGGCATTTCTGAGGGGACTAGGCAGTATTCATCCACTTGGAAGCATACGTTTGGGTTAACCCTCATATAACTCATCTTCCTCCCCCTAGGGGAGCTGTGGAAGTATATTCTATTATTATGGTAGATGAAGCAGACTGGGACTATGTAGGGCTTACCACCCATACACATGCCAAGCCTACCCACAAGAGCCCGAGACAACAAATCCTCAACCTCATCAACATTCATATTCTGCTTAACCATAACACACACCCAGCAACCCCATTCGAGAAGAGCTATCATTCACCCTCTCCGATAAATTATTCTCCCCTCTATAATGGTCATCTCCACTGGTATATCCTTAATCCTCTCAGTTGGGATTGTTAGGATATCCTCCCCTAAAACTACGAAATCGGCAAGTTTACCAGGCTCTATGGATCCAAGTTTATCTTCATCGAAGGAGTGATATGCGGCGTTTATGGTGTAAAGCTTAATGGCCTCCATCACTGAAACCTTCTGCCTCTCACCTATAGGCACCCCCCTCGCAGACCTCCTATTCACAAGGGAATGTATACCCAATAGTGGAGGGTAGGGGGATGCGGGATGATCTGAGTGAGCTGCAACCTTTAAACCAGCATCAAGCATAGATCTCGCAGCAAACATCCATTGAAGCCTCTCAGCACCAAAAGCTGGCAAAATCTTGTCACCATGATAATAGGGGTATGCACCGAAAATTGTTGGGAGAATGTTAAGCTTCTTAAGCCTCTCAATTATAGCTGGATTCACAACAGTGCAATGTATAATCCTATTCCTAGGATCCCTCCTAGGATACCTCTCCTGAGCCTCCTCCAACACATCCAAACACATGTTAATAGCCCTATCACCATTAGCATGCACACAAAACCTATACCCCCTCCCATAACCCTCCAAGACAACTCTGCGCAACTCCTCCCCAGTAATAGCCAACTCCCCATAATAATTCGGCTTATGAAGATATGGCTGGGAAACTGCTGCTGTACGTGCAGATATAGCCCCATCACATACAACCTTAATACCACAAATCTTAAGCCAATCATCCCCTAAACCTTGAAGTACACCACACCTATCCAAATCTGGTAGCAAAGTATAATATACGTCCACCCTAACCCTAATGGGAAGCTCACCAGCTTCACGAAGCCTTTGTAAAGCTCTAAGATGTATCCCATCAGTCCAACCATCATAAGCACAAGTCAAACCTGCAGATGCATACTCCTTCAAAGTCAACTTTATACCCTCCATAACCTCCTCCTCCCTTGGCAGTCTCCCAAAAGGTATGGGTTGCACCAATTCCTTAGCCCTCTCATGAACTCCACCAGTAAGCTCCCCAGTCACCGGATCCCTCTCAAACCTCCCACCAGGAGGATCAGGAGTACCCTTAGTTATCCCAGCCAACTCAAAAGCTTTACTATTAAATATGTAGAAGTGGCCACCCACAGTGGCAAGGCAAACGGGATGATCAGGTGCAGCTTCATCAAGCTCCCACCTAGTTGGAAACCGCTTCTCAACAAGCTTTGAATCATCCACTTGCACAACATTTATCCATTCACCTTTAGGCGTAATCTTAGCTTTCCCCCTAATCCTATCTTGAATATCCCTTATACATCTAACCCCAGACTCATAACTACAATCAATAGCCATAATCCGCTGTATCCCAAAGGAGGTGAAATGGCAATGCGAATCAATGAAGCCTGGCAAAACAGTTCTACCCTCCAAATCCAAAACCTCAGTCCCCTCACCCATCAACAATTTAATATCCTCATTGGAGCCCACAGCCAATATCCTACCAAACTTCACAGCCACAGCTTCAGCTATAGTTCCATGGGAATCCACAGTGACAATTTTACCATTAATTAAAATTAGATCGGCAATCAAACCCCATCAACCCCCACAACCACTTTCACCACCACCTATACATTATCACCTTCATGTCCGTGAAGAAGTCTATGGAGCCAGTTTGCCCAGTTAAAGGTCCATAATGACTCTTCTTGCGAGCCGGGAATGGGAAGAATTGATGTGGCTGAGCCACAGCCATATTAACCGCCACATTACCAGCCTCAATCCTCCTAGCAAACTCCCTAGCCCACTTCCCACTAGACGTATAAATAGTCCCAGTATTACCATACTGACGTTTATTAGCAACCTCCAAAGCTTCATCAAAACTTGAAGCACGAACTATTGGCATAACTGGCCCAAAAACCTCCTCCTGCTCAATCTCCATCCCCGGAGCCACATCATCCAATATGGTTGGACCAAGATAAAACCCCCCACCATACGCATCTTCAACTTTAACTTTACGTCCATCCAAAAGTATTTTAGCCCCCTGCAAAACCGCCCTCTCAATCATACCAATAACCCTACCCCTACTCCCCTCTGAAATCATGGGACCCATATCAGTATCCTCCAACAATTGATAGCCAACCCTAATCTTCTCAGCCCTCTTAACAATGGAGTTCAGAAACCTTTCATATGCATCCCCCACCATGATGAGCACACCAGGTGCAAGGCATCTCTGACCAGCCATATCAAAGAAGCCGCCAACAACATTCTCAACCGTAGGCTCAGGAACAGCGTCAGGCATTAAAACCACAGGATTCTTAGCACTACATTGACATAAAGCCCTCTTACCATGGGAACATGCCAACGAATAAACCCTCTCACCCACACTTGAAGTTCCAACAAAACATACACCCACAACCTCAGGATGCTTAATCAAAAATTCAGCTTCCAATCCACCCCCATTAACAAGGTTAACCACACCAGGAGGGTAACCAGCCTCCCTAAATAAATCCATAAAGTATACTATGGGAGTGGGATCCAGTGGACTAGGCTTCAAAACCACAGTATTACCCAAAGTTATAGCCATGGGGATAAACCACATGGGTATCATTATGGGGAAATTGAAAGGTGTAATCACAGCGAAAACCCCTAAAGGCTCCCTAACACACTCCATATCAATTTCAGGCTCCACCCTAACCATATTCACAACCTTCCTAGTAGCCATCATGAGATGTGGAGCACCAAGAGCAGCATCAATAGCTTCAATGGCTCTACGCATCTCACCACGAGCTTCCCTCAAAGTTTTACCCACACTCTGCGATAAGAGTTTAGCGAAATCCTCAAACCTACTCTCCACAAGCACCTTAAACTTCACAAGACACTGCAACCTATCAAATATGGGTAAATTAGACCAATAATCAAAGGCAGATGCAGCCGAACGTACAGCTCGATCCACATCCCCAGAAGATGACATGGGAACTTCAGCTATAACCCTACCCAAACCTGGATCAAAACTTGGAGAAAACTTTTCAGCCTCAGCCTCCACATACACATTATCAATGAAATTCTTTAAACGCCCATAATAACTTGAAAACTTCAAATTCAACATACCTCCCTAATGGCAGATTCAAGTATACTTAATGCTTTATCAATTTGCTCCATGGTTATAACCAGTGGAGGTTGAATTCTAAGAACATTCCCCTTAACACCACCAGAACCAATAAGCAACCCCCTCTCCCTACACAAATCCCTAACCCTCCCCGCCTCATCCACAGCTGGAGTCTTCTTAACTTGATCCCTTACAAGCTCAACGCCTATCATTAAACCCTTCCCCCTAACATCCCCAATAATTCTATACCTCTCCTTCAACTCATTCAATCGCTTCATGAAATACTCCCCCTTCACAGCAGCCTTCTCCGAAATCCCCTCCCTAAGCATCACATTAATGTTGGCAAGCGCAGCCGCCGCAGAAACAGGATTCCCACCAAAAGTTGACAAGTGATCTCCAGGTTCAAAAGCTTCACCTATATCCCCCCTAACCGTACATGCACTTATGGGGAAACCATCAGCAATCCCCTTAGCCATAGTCACAATGTCAGGCTTAACACCATAATGCTCAATGGCGAAAAGCTTCCCAGTCCTACCAAAACCAGTTTGAACTTCATCAATTATGAGGAGTATACCATACTCATCCAAAATCTCCTTAACAATCTTAAAGTATTCTGGAGGTGCAGGAATAATTCCACCTTCACCCAAAACTGGCTCAGCTATGAATGCTGCAACCCCCTTACCGGTAGAGTACTCTATTACATCACGTATAGATCTAGCACATAGCAAATCACAATCTGGATAAGCCCTACCGAAGGGGCACCTATAACAGTATGGTGGAAATGCAAAGGATACTCCTGGAAGATATGGACCCATATCATACCTCCTCCTACCAGACTGCCCAGTCACACTTAAAGTGCCCAAAGTCCGCCCATGAAACGAGCACATGAGAGCAATAAACTCATACTTCTTGGTAAACTTACGTGCAAGTTTAAGTGCACACTCATTAGCCTCAGCCCCACTATTACCAAAGAAAGTCTTCGGTGGACCTGGAGGAGCTATAGGAACCAACTGAGCCAACCTCTCAGCCAACTCAGCAACCACTGGAATATAGTACACGTAGGTACATGCATGAACAAGCTTCCTAGCCTGAGAAAACGCCGCCTCAACAACCTCCGGATGACAATGACCCAAATTCACAACAGAAATCCCAGCAAAACAATCTATATACTCCCTACCATCAACATCCCTAATCAAAGCCCCACTCGCCTCACTTATAACTACAGGCTCAATCTTCTTCACCATACTAGTTATCAAATACTTCTCAGCCTTCCCAATAATCTCAGAAGACTTAAACATAAATATCCTTCAAAAATGCTCTATCAACACACAATTTATAAGCCTTACCATAACCACCCTAACCCATTAAAATTCAAGCTAAACCACACCATCTAAGCAACACTAAAGCTAAAACCTTCGAAGTCTTAATTACAGAATCAAGATTCACACATTCATCCACACCATGAGTATTCTCCCCCTCAGGACCAAAAGTTATTGCAGGCATACCCCCATACAATATGAAGTGCCTAGTATCCAACCCAGCACTACCACCAGCAAAAACCACCCCCTCCCCCAAAACCTCCTCCGCCGTACTCTTCACCAACTTTACTATCGGGTGATTAACATCCTGCTCAGAAGGCTCAGCACACCAACCAAACCACTCAATTATTGGTGGATGATCCCTAAGCCAAGAATCACCCATAGCAACCTCCATAACTTTAGCCTCAATCTCCCTCCTAACATCACCCACAGATTCCCCAGGAGGCCACCCCACCCTACACTCCAACTCAGCCCAACCAGCCACAGTTGAAGGCCAATCCCCACCCCTAACAACCCCAACATTAATCGTGGTAGCCCTACCCCTCATATGTGGAGCTTCGTTCTCAGCATAAACATACCTCACACGCCTCTGCCTCTCCACATTCAACTCCATCAAAGCCCTATATATCAAGAAAGCCTTCTCAATAGCATTAACACCCAAATGAGCTCTACTAGCATGAGCAGTTCTACCCATAACCTTAACCCTAAAATAAAGCACACCAGCACTGGCAACCCCAATCCTATTCCCACCAGGCTCAGTCAATATAGCTGCATCAGCACGATAACCTTTCATTACTGTTGCTAATGCTCCACCCACCCCTCCATCCTCTTCCTCGATGGTTGTTCCAATGAGAACGTCGCCTTTAAGCTTAATTCCTAAATCTATTATGCTCTTTAATGCATAAGTCATCGATGCAATCCCACCCTTCTGATCAGCAGCACCCCTCCCATACATCTTCCCATCCACAACCACACCACCCCAAGGCGGATAACTCCAAGCACCAACAGGTTCAGGTGAAACCACATCCATATGACCACAAAGAAACAGCGACCTCCCCCCACCCACACCCCTAAGCTTACCAATCACATTCGGTCTATCCTTATACCCATACTTCCTAAACGAGGTTGTCTCGAAAAATGCTGGATGCTTCTTCAATTCATTAATATCGGGCTCCCACATATCCACCTCAAGACCCATATCCCTAAACGTATGGTACATGAACTTCTGAGCCTCCCCCTCCAAACCCACAACACTCGGTATCCCAACAAGCCTCCTCAAAAAATCTACAATCTCATCCCCCCTAGAATCCAAATAACCCAAAACCCCCTCCTCAACCACCCTCAAAACAAGAACACCACAAATAATTTAAGGGAGAATCCCAACTTAAAATATTCCCATCCCAAACAATTCAACCACAACACCATAACATCTTGAATTCAATCCACAACCCTAACTCACATCTCCAGACATCATCAGCTTCACCGTCTTAGTCAATTCATAGTACCCAAAGAGTTGATATAACTCCCTAAATCTAGCGACATTAAAACTAAAACCCTAGATCACAATTTTTTATGTAACACCCCAAGCTATACATGTATGGTAGCTAATTTATGGATTCAAAGGTTAAAAACTCCATTGCCATAGGATTCTCCATAATCTGCCTCTTAATAGCCATATACACATACCTCTTTGTTAAACCCCCAACAATACTTGGATTCATACCAATAATCCTATATAGCGTTCTAGTAATGCTGGGGTTCGTCGTCTTATCCACAGTAGCCGCCTTACTAATCATAATAGTGATGACTGGGCAAAAACCCATCGACGTAGCTAAACTGTTCGCTGACAGCCTAGGAGCCTTCATAACCGTTGTAGGGCTAATCATAATCCTGGGAAGCGGCCTAGGACAAGTAGCCCGAGAAACTGGCGTCGTAACAACCCTCGTTAAATGGATCATTGAAAAGGTTGGAGTAAAAACACAGAATAGAGTTCAACTCGGCGTCATGATAGCCTCCACAACCCTAGTGGCACTGCTCGGAACCCTAGCAGGCGCAAACGCCATACTAGCCCCAATAGTAATACCCATAGTCGCCGCATTATGCTTCACACCACCAGCCCTCGCAGCAATGCTACACTCCGCAGGAGCATGCGGACTATTCATAGGCCCATTCACACCCCCAGTTGTAACCCTCACAGGAACCACCGGCCTCTCCTACACCGAATACCTAATGGTTGCAGGCATACCCATGGCGGCAACAACATGGATAGTTGGCTTTTTCATGGCTAGGTGGATACAGAAGAAGACCTATGGAAAAGCCGCATACGAAGAAGCTGAAGCCCTCAAACAACTCCCAGAACCCACCAAACAATCCACAAAAGCCACCTACGCCTTCATACTAACCATAGCCATAATGGTCATATATGGAATATACAGTAAAGCACCATACTCATACGCCATAGTAGTCATGCTCACCACATCCTTCATAACAGGCCTAGTGGGAGGGAAAAGGCCCCTCGAAATCCTCCAAGCCATCTACAGATACTTCGAATAGATGTAGGCAATCAGGAATGATGAGGGGACATTCGATGCGGCTTTAATAAGCCGCATCATGTATAATGCCTAAGAGGATTCTCCATCACCAGCCTCCTAAACGCCCCCATCACTTCCAACTAAATCCTGTAATGCTTCATAAACCCTCGCCGGAGATTCCCCCAAAGAATTCATTGACAATATCTGGATTCTCAGTGTAAACCCTCAGTGAAAACGGCATCCACACCTATACGTATGCCAAACCTACCTGCAAAAAACCCGAGACAACAAATCCCTAATATCATCAACACCCATACTTTGCTTAACCATAAATCATCATCACTTCACCGCTTTGGCAAACCCCTCTTATACGTATTTCCCAACCCTAAAACTCTTGAACCCCCCGAGAGAGGATGAGTCAGTAGCCCACAACCCTAATCCCCAACTCTCCACCAATAACTTCAGACCTCCCTATTATGCTGGAATCCAGTGTAGCGAATTCCACGCATCCAGCCACTTTACACGTTATTATGTGCAGTAAGTCTAGAGTCTTCAGCTTCAAGATGGGTGCTTTTACAATTGCAATCCTCAAAATTTCATTGAAATCCACTTCAACAATCTTCGCCTTTATTCTCTTCAACGAATACATTGCAAGGGGGAGCGGTTCCTCCAATCCAGCCCTCGAATAGACTGATACCAACTCAGCAAGCGTCAATCTCGAAACAACCCTATCACCACTCAAACCCTCCACCAGCTTTAACGCTCCCCCATGATTTGGATCAGCCTCATCAATATAAGATATAATAACATTGGTGTCGATGTATATCAAGGCTGAGAATACACCTCATCGGCTTCTACTCTCCTCTAGAAGCTTACTTAAACCGCCATGCTTCAGCCTGAATCCCTGCCTCTCCAACTCCTCCACCCTCCCATATATGCCATCCCAATACTCAACCTCTTTAAGCACCTCACTCAACCCCTTCTCAATCATAATGTTGAAGGCATGAGACCTACTCCTAGCAATACCATAACTAACCATCTTATCAGCAAGCTCCACAAGCTCCCTACGAACCTTAATAGATACCGAGACACTCATAAAGGTACACCAAGTATACCTATAATACCAAACCTAAAAATTTTACCACTATCAACAGTTAAACTTAAAGCAAATTTTATACATACTACAATATTGTATTGAATTGTGAGTGTCACTATAACTGTGAGAATCCCAAAGAAGCTTAAAGAGGAAGCCAAGAAGTATGGCATAAACATAAGCCAAGTTGTGAGAAGAGCCTTAGAGGAGGAGTTGAAGAAGAGGAAACTTGAAGAAGCCAGAGAAGCTGCAAAAAGGATTGGAGAATTCTTCTCCAAAATCCCTGAAGAGGAAATTGTGGAATGGATAAAGATGGCGAGAAGAGGATCATCCTCAACCTACTTCAAATAACGTTCACGAAGCATACCCACTACCTCATTAATAATGCCACCCAATTCAGTTGCAAAGATTTCCCGAAGTTCCCTACAAACTCCCTCTAAACCTCCATGCTTAAGCATCCCCACATCATCCTCATCACAATACCTACCCGCAACTTTACAGAGAAACCCCCTTCAATGTTTGGATCAAATATTGTTTAATTTTCCAATAACTTTTAAATCGTAATTCTCAAATAATGATTATCTCCAAATGTTTTTGAGTGTTGCCTCATGTTTAATGTTAAGTTGTCCCATACCCATATAATCCATGTTGATGAGGAGAATTGGATTGCATCACATCAATTGATCAATCTACTTTTAAGATCCAGGATGCCCGTCTACTGGGTTTC